>WNGC01003208.1_pt1 | contig 29925 bp, 29 predicted proteins | sample 5400051 | NCBI WGS metagenome assembly WNGC01 (sample SAMN13153368, study PRJNA577476) | soil metagenome | isolation source: 20 cm soil or saprolite under grassland replicate 2 | place: USA:California | collected 2016-06-15
GCGAGCTCCTTGACGCGCACGGGATTCACGCCCATCAGGCGCAGCGCGAGCTGGTCCTGCGCGACCGCGAGCACCGCCCGGCCGAAGAAGGTGCGCGTGAGAAAGAGCTGAACGCCGACGACCATCACCATGGACACGAGGAAGGGCACGACCAGGCGCATCGGGAAATCGACCCCGCCCGCCCGCCAGGTCACGTCGCCGTAGAGAGTGCTCACCATGCGGTAATCCACGCCGAAGATCAGGACGAGCGCGACCTCGGTGATGAACAGGATGCCGAAGAAGAACGCGAGACCGCGCAGCGACTCCTGCCCGCGGCGCTCGAAACAGATGTAATAGATCCGGTACAGCACCATCCCCAGGAGGAAGAACAGGGGGGACGCCGCCACCGAGACGACGATCGGGTCATATCCGAAGCGGTCGTTGACGATGTAGGCGATGTAGGAACCGAGGATGATGAAGGCCGGGTGCGCGATGTTGACCACGTCGAGCATCCCGAACGAGATCGAGATGCCGACGCTCATCGCGGCGTAGAACCCGCCGAGCAAGAGCCCGGCAATGACCGCGTTGGCGAGCAACGCCCACGAGACTTCCATGCGCTGAAAACGGCACCGGCGGGTCTCCCCGCCGGCGCAGCTCAATCTCTACTTCTTATTTTCGTGATAAGGCGCCTTCAGGTCCCCGGTCTTGTATTCCTTCGGGGAAAGCACGGTGAGACGCCCGGGTTTCTTGAATTGCTCGACGTCGTTGCCGGTGATGCCGTGGTACTGGGTCATCATCACGCGGGGCGCGGCCCATTCGCCGTTCTTGGCGAATCCGACCTTGCCGACATAGGTGTCGAACGTGTTCTTGTGGATGTATTCGGCGAGCTTCGCCTGGTCGAGGCCCTTGGTCGCCGTGATCGCCTGCTCGAGCACCTGCATCATCGCGTAGGCATAGGGCGGCAGGTAGAAGCCGAGCGGGTCCACGCCCTCCTTGGCGGCGCGCGCCTGGTACTTGGCGAGGAACTGATCGAGGAAGGGGAATCTGCCGCCGAGATCGGGCGCATAGAACTCGTAGTTCACGACTCCGTTCAGGAGCGGCCCGAGCTGCGTCTTCAGCGCGGCGAACTGCGGTCCGACCAGGCCGCCGCCGAATATCCGCGTCTTGAGGCCCACCTCGTTCACGGCGCGCACCATCCCCGCCGAGTCCGGCGGATACGAAGCGACGAAGACGATCTCGGGGTTGCTCGCCTGGATCGCGCGCACGATCGGCGAGTAGTCCACCGTGTTCGGCGGATAGGTCTTGTCGTAGACGATCTTGAGGCCCGTCTTCTTCGCGTGCTCGCGCGCGCCTTCGAGCGCCATCGCCGGGTATTCCGCGTCCGCGCCCACCAGAGCGATCGTCTTCGGCTTCGGGTTCATCCCCATCGCCACGTCGAAGAAGCCCTGCGACCAGCCGATCGCCGGCTGCGGTCCCGCCGGCATGATCTGGAAGTAGCGGTCGTAGTTGAACTTGGAATTGACGTTCAGGCCGAACAGCGTCATGAAGGTGAGATTGCGCTGCATTATGAGCGGCATCGCGGGCGCGATGACGGCGGTTCCGTATCCGGACACCACCAAGTCCACTTTGTCGACGTCGAGCAGTTTGCTGTAAAGGCTCGGCACGGTCGAAGGGCTGGTCTGGTCGTCGTAGTAGACGAACTCGACCGTGCGCCCGAGGATCCCGCCCTTCGCGTTGACGTCGTCGCGCCAGATCTCCATCGCGATCAGCGCCGCCTTGCCGTTGCCCGCGAGCGGCCCGGTGAGGCTCATGCCGAAGCCGATCTTGAGCGGCTGCTGCGCGAGCGCTGGCATGGTCCCTCCTCGGTTTAGCCTGTCCGGCGATTATGAAAGCGCCCCGCCATTTGTCAAGCGATACCCTCTACCACAGACGCTCACCACAGGCGCTCGCCGCGCTCGAGCTTCGCGAGCATCTCGATCTGGAATTCCCTCGGCCCGAAGCCGAAGCGCTCACCCGAGAGCTCGTAGAAGAACGGGCGATCGGTCTTCAAGCTGAATTCGCGCATCCACGCGAGCAGCGCTTCGTCCGGGTCGCGCCCCGCCGAGCGCAGGATATAGGCGGTTTTCGTTCTCCATCGAACCGGGATGACCAGCACGCCGAGGCGGTCCGGCTTGAATTCCTCCGGAAAGGGGCTTTCCTCCTGCAGCCACCCGCAGACGAAGTTCCGGCAGGGGTCCACCGGCCGGCGCTCGTAGATGCTGCAGCAGCCCTCGCCGCGGAAGTGGCATGGCTGACCCGGCTTCATTTCGTGGCCGAAGACCGTGCCCTTGACCCAGCCGTCGCAACAGGCGGTGCAGGTGCCGCACTGCCGCGCTCCGTGCGCCACGGAGACCGGGTTGATGGTCACCACCGCGCCGCAGCAGCGCTTGTATTTTTTTCCGCTGCCGCAGGGGCAGGGATCGTTTCTTCCGACGGGCATGAAGAGGAGTCTAGCGCATGCGCTAGACTTGCCGCACGAGCGCCATGTCGGTCTCCTTCGTCATCCTCTTGTCGGTGCTATCGAGCATCGCGCATCGCGGCAGCAAGGTGCTGGTGTCTCTGGACGCGCTGCAGCTCGGCGCGAACTCCTTCATGGTCGGCGTTCTCGCCGCCCTGTATGCGGTGTTTCCGCTGCTGCTCGCGGTGTACGCGGGCAGGATCTCCGACCGCATCGGCGTGCGCTACCCGATCCTGGACCTTCGTCGCGCTCGCGGTGATATCGCTCGCGGTCGTGCTGCTCGCGCTCTCTTTCCCGCGGCTGGTGCCGCCGCGCGGCGAGCATCACGACGAAAAACACAAGCGGCGCGCGCTCGACTTGCTCAAGGAAGCGCCTTTGCGCCGCACGCTGATCATGAGCGGGGTGGCGCTCACGGGAATCGAGTTGTTCTCCTTCTACATGCCCGTCTACGGACAGTCGATCGGGCTCTCCGCCTCGCGCATCGGCTTGGTGCTCAGCGCTTACGCCGCGGCGGCATTCGTGGTGCGCCTGCTGATGCAGGAGCTTGCGAAGCGCTTCACCGAAGCGGGCGTGCTGACGGGGTCGCTTTTTATCGCGACAGCTACGTATGCGCTTTTTCCGTTTCTTTCCGGGGTTCCGATGCTGGTGCTGACGGCGTTCCTGCTCGGCCTGGGCCTCGGCTCGGCGCAGCCGCTCACCATCATGCTGACCTACCACCACGCTCCGCCGGGACGCTCGGGCGAGGCGCTCGGAATGAGGCTGACGGTGAACAAGATCACCCAGATTTCGATTCCCCTGGTGTTCGGCGGAATCGGCGCCGTGTTCGGCCTCGCGCCGGTGTTCTGGGCCAACGCCGCTTTTCTGCTGGCCGGCGGAATCGTTTCGGTAAAGGATCTCAGAGAAGACCGGGGATCCAGCGTTTCACGCGCGCGAGATACCCGCGGTAGGGATCCCCGAAAAGAGCAATGAGGCGCGCTTCGTCATCGCGCACGCGCCGGTCGAACCACGCGGCGTGGAACACGAACACCGCCGCGGCGAGCCACGAGTCGAGCGCGACAGCGAGCCCCGCGAGAAAAATCAGGTGACCGAGGTACATCGGGTTGCGGCAAAAGCGGTACGGGCCGCCCGTCACCAGGCGCTCGGGAGGAATCGAGATCCCGGGCCCGCCGCCGCCTTCGCGCGAGCGGTAGTTGCCGATGAGGCGGTACTGCAGGTATCCCCACGCGAGCAAGGGCAGCGCCCAGAGTTGAATACGCGGCGCGCCCTGCTGCAATGCCGCCTCGGTGCAAAGAAGCACGATCGGCCAGAGAACGAAGGTGCGGTTCGAGGTGCTGCGCAGCCAGCGGGTCATCGCACCGCCGGGCCGGATCACTCCTTTGCCGCCTCGGTCCCGGGCATGAACAGGATAAAGAGATTCGCCGCGACGATCGTTCCCGCGAGAAAGGTGAACGTCGCGGTCAGGCCGAAACTGTCGGCGACCATCCCTCCGAGGAGCGGCCCGATCGAGGAGCCGACCGCCTGCGCGCCGAAGAGCACGCCGATGCTCGTCCCGCCCATGTTCCTCGGCGTCGTCTCGAGGAGCCACGCCTGCAGCACCGGGCGGATCGCATAGAGGAAGAAGCCGAGGACCGCGACGAAGGCCACGAACGCAAGCGATTTACCGGCAAGCGCCATAAAGACGAGCACCACGGCGGTCATCGCCATGCTGGTCATCATCACGCTCTTGCGCCCCATGCGGTCCGAGAGGTGCCCGGCGACGGGCGCAGCGGCGAAGCCCGCGGTCTGCAGCGCGAACATGCACGCGCCCACCCAGAAGGGCGAATAGCCCATCTCGTACGCGAGATACACGGGCAGGAACGTGAGCAGCGCGTTCTGCGTCATCGAGCGGAACGCGGAGCTCGTCGAGAGCAGGATCAGCCCCCGGTTGCGGAACAGCGCCGGCACGCCGCGGAAATACTCACGCAAGGACTGTCTGCCCGTATCGCCCGAGGTCTCGCGTTTCTTTCCGCCGAGCTGCATCGTTCCCAGAAAAACGAAGATGAGGAGCGAGATCACGACGCCGGGGACGACGTTCAATACGACCACCTGGCGCCAGGACAGCGTCGCGAGCAGCGCGCCCACGACGATGGGCGCGATCGCGTCGCCGACGTTGCCGCCCATTCCGTGCAGCGAGAGCACCAAGCCCTTCCTCTCGGGGAAACGGCGCGCGAGCGTGGGAATCGCAGTCGGATGCCACAGGCTGTTGCCGAAGCCCACGAGGGCCACGCAGCTAAGCAGCATCAGGTAGCTGTGCGTGAAACCCATCAGCAGGTACGGGAACCCCACCCAGAAGAGCGAGGTCGCCATAAGCACGCCCTTGCGTCCGACGGTGTCGACCAGCACCCCGCCTGGGATGTTGGCGACGGCGCCGGCAATATACTGGCAAGTCATGATAAGGCCGATCTGGCTGTAGGAAAGGCCCAATTCCTTCCCGATGATGGGCAGGATCAGATAGAAAGTCGCCGGATACCAGTGCGTGAGCGAGTGGCCGAGCGTGATCAGCCACATCTCGCGGTACGAGCCGCGCGGGGCTTCGGGAACTGCGACTGCGAGACTCATGCGGTTCTCCTCCCCCGCAATCTTATCAATTTCCCGGGCGCTTCAGCACGACGTCCTCGAACAGCTTCGTCCATTTGTCCGTTTCGTCGAGCGAGCGGATCGGGTCGGTCTGCACGATCTTCACATTCCTGAGCGGGGAAGGCGCCCGGGTGTTCGAGGGCACGTAATCCATTTTCACCAGATACTGCTGCCCCTCGCCGAGCATGTATTCGTAGAAGAGGAGCGCCGCGTTCGGATGCGGCGCTCGGCGGGCGACGCCGATCGCGTTGGAGCGGGCCACTGCGGGCTCGAGCGCGAACCAGTCGATCGGCGCGCCCTTTTTCTTCGCCTGCTCGGGCATGTAGTTGTATACGGTGAGCGCGAGCGGCACTTCGCCCGCGATCACCATGTTGTTGAGGAGCGTGTGTCCCGTGCGGGCGGAGATCCCGTTCCGCGCGACGAGGTCGCGAAAGAACTTGAGCCCCTTCTCGCCGCCGCCCATCACGTCGACCACCGAGGCGAACCAGTCCTGGTTCTTCGCCTCGATGCCGAGCTTGCCCTTCCACCTGGGGTCGAGGAGATCCTTGTACGTCCTGGGCAGGTCTTCCTTCCTGATGAGCTGCGTGTTGTAGACCTGCACCCACACCGAGAGGAGCGTGGCGGCCCATTCGCGGTGCGCCGGCACCGAGCCGGGCTGCAAATCCTTGTGCACCGGAGAATTCACCGCCTGCAGGATCTTCTCGCGCGAGAGGGCCTCCATCTCGGGCGAACCGAAATGGATCAGGTCCACGTCGTACTTCCTTGCGGCCGCCTCGGCGAGCGTGCGCTGCAGCACCTTGTCGGTGCCCGCGCGCCAGATGTTGACCTTGACGCCGTACTTCGCTTCGAAGGGCTTGATCAGCGTCGGCTGGTCCTTCTCGGCGAAGGTGGTGTACATCGTGAGCGTGCCCTCTTTTTTCGCGGCCGCCGTGATTTTCGCCATGCGATCCGGGCCGCTGTAGTCGAAGAGCCCCTGGGCGCCGGCCGATCCCGCGGCGAGCACGCACGCTGCAAAAACGGAGATTGTTCTCATTGGTAGTCTCTTTCCTAGTCTCTTATGTCCTGCAGGAACCAATCGGTGGGAAGGTCGCGTCCGAGCCCCTCGCGGCGCGCAGCCTCGTAAGCCGCCGCGGCGACCGCGAAAAACTGAGCGCCTTGGACGTTGCCGCGCTCGGAATAGGTGATCTGCTCGCGCGAGGTGCGGCCGCGCTCCCGTCCCGACGCCACGTCGCCGAAGCTCACGTCGCCGCCGCGCCCGGTCACCTCGGGCGCGCGTTTGCCCATGCGATGGGCTCCCCAGCGTGGGTCCTTCGGCCGCGCGAGGTACCCCAGATACTCGTCCGAAGTCGCGAGCTCGGGACGCCCGACGGGCGCGGGTGCAGTGCCGAGGCGAAGCCTGCGATCGAAGCGGGCAAGCGCCGCGTCGTCGGGACGCCCGCCGATCGAGACGACGTGCATCCCGGGGGCCAGCCACTCGCCGCGGATGACGGGGACCGTCGAGTCGGTGCAGGCGGCGAGAATGTCCGCGCCCTCGTACGCCGCGCGCGGCTCGTCACAGGCGACGCACTCGACTGCGTGGCGCTTCGCCACCTCCGCGGCAAAGCGCTCGCGGTGCGCTCGCGTGGGGCTGTAGATGCGGATGCGCTCGATGTCCCGCACCTCGAGAAGGGACTCGACGTGCGATTCGGCCATGCCGCCCGACCCGAGCATCCCGAGCGCGCGCGAGTCAGGGCGCGCCATGAGGTGGGCGCCGATCGCGCTGTCGGCCGCGACGCGCAGATGCTGGAGGTAACCGTCGTTGATGATCGCGAGCGGCGCGCCGGTCTCGACGTCGGTGAGGAACACGAGGCCGCAGTAGAGCCCCGGCCGCTCGCAGTATTTCTCCTGCGTGCGAACGCCCTCGTAGTCGCGCTCGTACACGACGTCGGATTTCATGCGGATCGCGAAATAACCGCCGGTGGAACCGCCCTCCATGCTGCCCCACTGGTAGAACTTCGCGGGATCGCGCGTCGGGATGCGGATGTCGATGCGCGGGCGGCACACGGCTTCGCCCGACGCGAGGTCGCGGTAGGCCGACTCCAGCGCGCGGCGCACCGCGGCAGGCGTGAGCACGCGCCGCACGATGTCGTTGTCGATCAGCAGGGTCACGGGCCACCCTTCACGATGATTTCCTCGTAGAGCTTCGCCCAGCGCTCGCCCTCATCGACGAGAACCACCGGGTCGATGATTTTCAGGGAGCTCCGGTCCAGCGCGGTGTGGATCTTCCTGCTCGTCGGAACCGACTTGCGCTCCGCCAGGATCCTCTGGCCGTCGTCGCCGATCATGAAGGCCGTCGTCGCCGATCATGAATTCGTAGTACAGGAGCGCCGCGTGCGGATGCGGCGCGCGCTTGATCACCGCGAACCCGTTCCCGTGCGCGACCGCCGGTGAAAGCATGAACCACTCGAGCGGCGCGCCCTGCCGCTTGAGCTGGTCGGCGGTGAAATTGTAGACGGTGAGCGCGAACGGCACTTCGCCCGAGGCCACCATCTGCGCGAGCAGGCTGTGCCCTCTGCGCACCGACAGGCCGTTCTTCGCCGCCAGCTCGCGAAACAGCTTGAGGCCTTTTTCCTCACCGAGGGTGCGCACCACTTCGGCGAACCAGTCCTCATCGGAGGCCTCGATGCCGAGCTTTCCCTTCCAGCGCGGGTCGAGGAGGTCGCCGTAAGACGCGGGCAGGTCCGCCCGCTTGATGAGCCGCGTGTTGTAGGCCTGGACGAACACGCTCAACCGGGCCCAGGCCCACGCGCGATGCTCGGGCACCGCGGCCGGGATCAGATCGGCGTGGTAGGACGAGCGCACGGGCTGCAGCAGCCCCTGGCGGCGCAGGAGCTCGAGCGGCACCGAGTTGCTGTCCACCAGATCGACCTCGTCGCGCCCCGCCTGTGCTTCGGCCACGGTGCGCTGCAGGACCTTCTCCGAGGCGGCGCGCCAGGCGCGGACCTTCACGCCGTACTTCTTTTCGAAGGCCGCGTTCAGCGTCGCGACGTCCTCGGGGGGAAACGACGTATACAGGCTGAGGAAGCCCTCGCGGCGCGCGCCTTCGAGCAGGCGCTGATGGCGGTCCGCGCCCTCGTACGCAGCGAGGCCCGCCAGCACGCCCCTCGCCTCCTGCGCCGCGACGCGCGGAACCACAGCGAGACCCGCGACTGCGAGCAGCACGTGCAGCGTGCGCTTCTTCATGCCCTCGACACCGTTTTCGCCGGTTCCTTCTGCGCCATCGCAACCGCATCGGGCAAGCTCAACTCGCGCGGCGCGACCATGGACACCGCGCGGGCGCGCTGCGCCGCGGGATCCAGGCCCGGCGGCGCATCCCCGCGCTCGACCGCCTTGGCAGCGTCCATCAGCCGCTTGCGCGTCTTGACGATGCCGTTGTCCGAGGAGACGAGGTGCTCGCGGGTGCGGTCCTGGATCGCTCCCATGCTTTCCTGCACGGCGGCATCCTGGACGCCGACACCGAGCACGCCGGAAAAAGTCTTTTTTGCCTTCTGCGCCGCGCGGTCGATCAGATAGTCGTTGCGCCTGTTCGCGACCGGGATGAAGGAACCTTCGATCAGCGGCACATGGATGCCGCGCCCGGCATGGGCGGCTTCGCGCTCGGCCCCGGTGAGCGCCCGGCCCGGGTGATAGTCGATGCTGAACGTCCAGCAGCGCTCGTCATCGATCGGGACGAACGCGTGGCCGCCGCAGGGATTGTCCCCGTACGGAGGAAAGAAGCTGAAGCACGGCATCAGCCATTGCGTGACCCGCCAGTAGTAGCGGTCCGTCCCCACGTCGCGGCGCGTCGCGACGTACAGGCCGGCAGGCGAGACCGTCGGGACGACTTTCGGGTGCCGGTCGGCGAGGAGCATCGCGAGGCTTGAGGGATCGCGCTTGAGCAGCGGGTCGTCGGCGACCGAGTGGCGGTGCAGAAAACCCGAATGAATCGAATCGAGCGCCCCTTCCATCGCCTGCAGGTAATTCGTTTCCTGCAGGCGCTTGGAGACGTAGCGATGCGCAGGCGGCACCCGAGTCCATTCGTAAGCCGGCTCTTCCGGCTTCTTGTCCGCGGGACCGAGATAGGCCCAGATCACCCCGGCGAGCTCGATCGCCGGATACGATTTCAGCCTGATACCTTTTCTCACGCCGGACTCCTCGCGCTCCGAAGGCAGGTCCACGCACTGACCCCCCACGTCGTATTTCCATCCGTGATAAGGACAGCGGATTCCGCCCTCCTCGTTGCGGCCGAACCAGAGGCTCACTCCCCGGTGGGCGCAGAACTCATCGATCAGGCCGAGCCGGCCTTGCGTATCGCGAAACGCGATCAACGGCTCGCCCAACAGCTTCACCCGAAGCGGCGCGCAATCGGGCTCGGGCAGCTCCTGCGCAAGCAATGCGGGCAGCCAGTAGCGCCGGAACAGTCCACCCACCGGGGTTCCCGCGCCAACGCGGGTCAGCAACTCGTTGCGCTCGGCTGCGAACATGGCCTAGTGCGGCGCAGTGGGCGCCGGGACTGCGGTGCTGCGCCCGTAGATCGTGTCCTCGAAGATCCTGGTCCAGCGGTCGTAGTCGGCGAGCACTGCGTCGACATCGATGAATTTCAGGTCGAATTTCCTGAGATAGGGCTCGTTGCGGCGATGCGAGATGACGTGATTCAGCTCCGCGAGCAGCGTCTGCCCATCGGAGAGGACGAAGTCGTAGAAGAGGACCGCAGCGTAGGGATGCGGGGCGCGCCTCATGACGCCGATTCCGTCGGTGTAAGCGACCGTCGGCGCGAGCGCGAACCAGTCGATCGGCGCGCCGCTCTTCCGCGATTGCTCGGGCAGGTAGCTGTAGAGGGTCAGCGCCAGCGGGATTTCGCCCGCGACGACGAGGTTGTTGAGCAGGGCGTTGCCGTTTCGCACCGTCAGGCCGTTCGTCGCCACCAGGTCGCGGAAGAATTTGAGGCCTGCCTCCCCGCCCATTTCCCGGACCAGCGTGAAGAACCATTCCTGTTCTTTCGCTTCGACCGCGATGCGTCCCTTCCAGCGCGGGTCGAGCAGATCCCCGAATGTTTTCGGCAGCTCTTCAGGCTTGACTCGTTTCGTGTTGTACGCCTGGACGAAAATGTAGACGCGCGGGCCGGCCCACTCGCGATGCGGCGCCACCGCTTCGGCAATCAATTCCCGCTGGTAGGGCGAGCGGACTTCCTGAAGCAGGCGCTCGCGGTGCAGAAGCTCCATTTCCGGCGAGGGATTGTGCACGACGTCCACTTCGAAGCGGCCGGCGCGCGCCTCGGTAACCGCCCTGCGCAGGACGTTGTTCTTGCCCGAGCGCCAGACCTTGACCTTGATCCCGTAGCGGCGCTCGAACTCGGAAACAAGGCGTATGAGGTCCTTCTCCGCCATGGATGCGTACAAGGACAGCGAGCCCTCGCGCTTCGCGTTGGCGACGAGGCGCGCCGAGCGATCGGCGCTCTCGTCGAGCGCCGGTGACGGATTGTGCTGCGCGAAAGCGGCTGTCCCGGCGGCGCAGGCGAGGAGGAAAAGCGCCGGGCGCGACAGCATGCGACCGAAGCCCTAAGCGGGCTCCTTGACTCTTCGCTTCAAGTATTTCTCGACCAGCTCCGCGCTGAGCACCACCTTGGCATCGTACTCCGGAGCATCCTCGATCTGCTCCAGGTCGTTCAGCCCGCAGTACTTGTAAATCCGGTTGATCGCCGAGATCAGCCGCACGGGCTTCTCCGTGCTCGCGTTGAAATGCTGGTGGATCGTGTTGGGCGGAATGTAGATCACGTCCCCGGCCTCCCACTCCCAGCGCTTCACCTCCGCTTGAGGCTTCCAGTGGTAGGTGTCGGTGATCTCGACGTCGCAGTCCTGGTGCAGGTCGTAACCCTGGCCCTCCACCACGTACAGGCACTCCTCGGCCAGGTGCCGGTGCCTGCCCGAGCGGCTGCCCGCCGGAATGATCTGCATGTAGGCGTCTACCGTCTCCATGCGCGTGTTCATCTGCTCGTTCAGCAGGTGCTTCAGCAGCCCCTGGCGCGACATCTCCCAGGGCATGTCCTCCGGGTGCAGGATTTTCCTGCGCTTCGCGTTCCTCGCCGGAGCGGCAATCGCGTTCTCGAGCAGGCTCTGATACAGCTTCTGGTGCGCGCTGCCGCGCATCCAAGCTTTCGATTCACCCCAGGCCATATGCCTCAGGGGACAGACCACGTTTTCTATGTTCGGTGAGAGACTCCGAAAAACGTGGTCTGTCCCCGGTTTCACTAATGATTGTAGTTTTCCTCGAAGTGCCGCGGGACGAAGCCCGCGCCTTCGGGCGTCGCTTCCTTCGGCCGCGGGATGACGGTCTGCTGGAACATCAGGTTCATGAACAGGACCATGGGCTTGGGCTTCAGGACGAGCGCGCGGGCGGGCTTCACCGGGTCCGCGTTGAAGTGCTGATGCACGCAGTTCATGTGGACGATCGCCACGTCTCCCGCCGACCAGTCGTAGCGCACTCCGTCGTGGATCTCGTAGCCCTTGCCGTCGAGGATGTAGAACGCCGCCTCGTTCACGTGACCGTGCTTCTGCGTGCGGCCTCCCGGGCCGTACTCCTCCAGGTGCACGTGCAGCGTCTGCGTCATGCCGTCCACCGGCTAAGACGCGGTCCTTCTTGCTGCTGTAGTGCGATTCCTTGGCCATAGGCTTGCTCCGTCGTCTAGACTAGGTGTCCCGCCTGTTGAACTTCCCGATCATAATGTGGAATAATTAGTGGCACCTCACAAGTGATTGTTGCGCTTTTGGCGCAGCAGCGCCGTCGCGCTTGTCCAAGGCGCTTGCGCTTAAGTAACGGCCCAGAAACTGCACAACATCGCTTTCCCACACGCTCACTCCCTGCGCCGAGAACACGGCGTGCCCAGGGGCTGCAGCCCTAGTACCTTGGGTTGGTGTAAACGGCTCGTAAATTATCATCCGATGTGAAACGCCACGATTTTTGAATACTTCCGCAAGTGTAGTAATGGAGAAAGTAGTGCGGTCGTTCTTCGCGACCATGAACAAGGTTGGCGTCACAGCTTTCTCGGCGGCTGCAATGAGGACGCTGCGCAGATGTGCATTTCCGTCCCAGGACAGTGCGCCACCGGCCTGATCTACGGCCACGAGAAACGCAGTGCTGCGGCTCACAGCTAGCATGGTGACGATCCCGCCGAACGACCCGCCCATGATGCCCATTCGGCTCGCATCTGCGAACCGTACCGTGCGCAAATAGTCGATAGCGGCGAGCACGTCATCGGTTTCTGCCTGTAATCGGATTATTAACCTAGATCGATCGTTGCCCACCTCTTGCCGCCACATTGAGCCGTCTGATTTTCCGTAACCGCGACGTTCTGGCACCAACACCGCATATCCGGCCCGTGTGAGTATCTTTCCGACGTATTGGAACGGCACCGACGCTCGCTCGCGCCCGTCGCGCGCGCCGTGGTTGTAAATCACCACGGGAAAGGTACCGTCGCCGTCCGGTTTGTACAGATATGCTTGGATGCGCAGATTTCCGCTGGGATAGAAGACCTCGGAGTATGTGGATTCCGTCTCCGACTGGCCGTGCACGGCTGCTGCCGCGGTGCAAAAAAAGCCTGCAAGCAGAAATGTTGCCCGATCTCGCATCATGCCGTTTGCATCATGCATCGTAGAAAGCACCTAACGTCGCCATTGCTCCCGCTCCGCCAACCTATAAGAGCTTGATCCGTAAGTGTTGCGCATCGAGTGCTTCAAACCCAAATATCTCCGTAAAGTCTGTGCGTTATTGCATCGCTCGATTCGCGTGCTTCCCGGTTCGGAATTTCCCTTAACCTCGATTTATTCATGGTCGAGCGCAATGCGATTTATTTCTTCTATATCTGTCTCAAGAAGGTTTCCCACAGCCCCCTTGAGCTTAAGACTGTTAACTATAGTGTCATAACGTGCCTTCGATAAATCGCGCTTAGTGCTGAATAGCTGTTGCAGAGCGGCGAGGACATCATTATTAATCCGCAAACCCACACTGTAACCCTTTCTATTTGCGTCCAAAGCGTGCTGGTTCGACTTCAACGCTGTTTCAAGCCCGTTGATTTGACTTATACCACTCGTCACGTCTAGAAATGATTGTGCCGCATTTAGGACTGCAGTGCGGCGAGCGGTTTCTAAATCCTGCCGAGCTTGCTCCAGGCTGGCAACTGCCGCCCGCGTCTTGGAATCGATGGCGCCACCTGCATAAAGGGGGATAACCAATTGCACGCCAATTGCTCGGCTGTAGACATCACTCCCTATAAACGTCGTCGTGTTGTTTCCTGCGGAGTTCTTAGCACGGTTTGCAAATAGGCCCAGAGTAGGATAATGGCCAGCCCGCTGTTGCGATACCTCTCTGACGGCGATCTCGACAGCCGCTTCTTTTGCTCGAACTGTAAAGTTTTCTTTCTCTGCTCTCGCCGCCCATTGCTCCATAACATCGGGCAGCGGCAAATGCAGCTCCACCGAGGTTTTCAATGGAGTCAAGCGATCGGGATATTTGTTGGTTATCTGCTTCAGCGCTCGTTTCTTGATTTCAACGCTGTTTTTTGCCGCTACTTCTTGAGATACTATGACATCGTAGCGAGCCTGAGCCTCATAAAGATCGGTAACGTTGGCCTTACCCACTGCAAATGACTTTTTCGCTTGCGCGAGCTGCTCGGTAAGTGCCTCCTTCTGTGCCGCGAGAAATGCTAGATTATCTTGAGCAGCGAGAACGTCAAAGTAAGCTTGGACCGTCCGTACGATCAATTGCTGTGCGCTTTCTGCGAATACGGCCTCGGCCTGAGCGATCGCCAATTCGGCCTGTTTGTATTGCTCCCAGTTTTGCCAGTTGAATAAGGGTTGATTCAGTGAAATGGTAAAGCCATTACTGTTGAAATCACGATCAAACTTTTCTGACTGGGACGGGCGCAGGCGAATCTCGGCCTCGTTCCACTGCGTAAAACTTGACGCATTGACGGTGGGCAGCAAGCCTGCTGCAGCTGTGGGCAGTTTTTCTTGACCGACCATGAGAACTGCGCGCGCAGACGCGTAGACCGAGTCATTGACAATAGCGTCACGATACACTTGCATAAGGTCAGCGGCACCGGCAATGGACGAAAACACTGCAGGACTTAGTACGAACAGGTTCAAGACGAACGATGTAACGATCTGCCCAACGCAATACGAATGCGTCATGGTTGACCCTCCCTAGTCCGGCGGTGGCGTCGACGCACTCGCAGTTACACCACGCATGGGTGAAACTGTTGTCGGCCCCCCGGAAGTGCGATATTGTAAGAGTATCTGCAGACCCAGTATAAATACAATTCTAGCGGGAGGTCTTAGGGTGATGGCTCCCTGTTTGCGGTCGTTTTATTCCGTGAAACTGCGGTCCGCTGCGAAATGACCGCTTTCGCTGACCTTCTTGTGCCCCCTGTGACGAAGGCTGTTGTTACACTCGGAACGCGGCCGCACGTTACGCTGAGCTTCCTTCTGCTGACTCCCCAGTATCCGATGGCTTCGGTCATTCTGCTCCCCGGTGGCCATGGGAACCTCGAATTGAATAAAAGCTTGGTCGCGCGAGGAAATAATTTTCTGATTCGCACTCGCGAAGCGTTCGGGAACCAAGGTTTTCAGGTGGCTGTGATAGATGCGCCCTCCGACCGCAAACCGGCAGGTATGCGTAGCGGATTTCGCCAAAGCGGCGAACATGTTGCCGACATCGAAGCGGTAGCGCACTATCTGAGGAAACGAGTGAACGTGCCGGTGTGGTTGATCGGGACGAGCCGCGGTACGGAATCAGCAGCCTACGTTGCGATTCGTTGCCGGGAGACGATCGCGGGTCTGGTGCTCACGTCAGCAATATCGGAGTCGAAAAGAAAGGGCGGCGGCGTCACGCGCATGCAGCTGGAATCTCTGAAGATACCCGTGCTGATCGTCGCTCATCGCGAGGATGCGTGCGAATTGACGCCCGCCTCGGGCGCAGAGCGCATCAAGAATGCGCTTGTGAAATCTCCCCGGGCGGAGACCGTGTATTTTGAAGGTGGCGTTCCGCCGCGCTCGAAACCTTGCGAGGGACTCAGTGCGCACGGCTTCTTCGGAATCGAGAGAGAAGTTGTTGATGCCATCGCTGCTTTCATCAAATCAAATATAAGACTGCCTCGACGAAAACACCCGGCTGAACGAGTTTAGGCCGATACATCGTCCGTGTGTTTTGTCTTCCAACTGCGCAAAGAGAGAACTGCATAACCGACGCTTAACACAAGACTGCAGCCCCAAAATAAGTAACTCATCCACGGTTGCATTACACCCGGCTTAAAGGCAAAGGATACATAAAGCCACAACGCTGTAAGAGTGGTATAAAACTCTTTGCGCGTAACCGCAATGGTGTTAGCCCTGTTGATCATCGATAGCTCCTTTTGGCGACGTCCCGTAGCGTGTTGACGAGGTGGGTGCGACGGCTCGGCGCTGGTGATATTCCTCTCGGGCGATGGCCTCGTCCCGAAAAATGCGGTCCATTGTCAGAACGGTTTATTGCCTATCTGCTAATAGGTCCAGCGGTACATTCACGAAGACGGTACCGTCAGTAGGGGCAGCCAGACTCTGAGATGGGGCAGCAGGCAAACTGCGACTACATAGCCGAATAATTTCGTTGGAGCACCGATCGGAAACGTCATTCTTTGTTTACGTTAAGTGCTGCTTCGCTATCGCGCCGCACTATAATCTGACTACGCAGGTCGTTCATTATCTGGCCGAGTGTTGGCTTCATATCGTTAAAATCTTCCGGTTGACAGATGATGGATGGAAAGTGACTTCGATAAACGCGCGTGACGCTTACCTTCGAGCCATCTTGCCTGTATTCCGACTGGAAGTCGAAAAACTTCGAAGTGACGCTGATTCCTCTGGGCAAACTTACGATCGAGGTGTTTCCGGGCAGATCGAACTCACTCGTTTCTTCCAGTTCTACCGACACGCAGGCAAATGGCTGCGTACGTTTTGCTTCCTTGCTCAAATTCGCTACTGTCGTTGAAATACCGCCCGCTACAGTCGTCACCGCCGGTAACGCCGCCGGGCCGGGAAAGAGCACTAGATTGTCTATTTTTCCGCTGGCACTCAATTGATAGGGTCCCTCTGTATCGACGACGTTGCCGGGATCGAGTGCGCCGACACCTTCTAAGCGCAGTTGTTGCAGCCAGCGACGCACCACTTGATCACGATCGGACGGTTTCAGGTTGCGCACCGTCACACGGCTGAGCTCGGCTTGGGCACCTTGATTTCTTTCGTTGAACGCGAAGGTTGCCGCGCCGTCAGGCGCGACCTTTATCCGAAGCTGATGATCCCCCCGAATGAGCTGACTTGGCGAGGTATGGGCTAGCTTTCCGGTCTTTGTCAATAGCACCGGTTTACCCCAATCAGCAACTGGCAGATAACCAAACTCGACATTCGGCGCGGTCGAATCCAGATACAGGTCAAGGCTCGGAATATAGGTGATCACATGATTCAATACCCCGAGACTCGGAACCGTAGGCAACTGGTAGGCGTCACCGAGATTAATGAGGCCTGGTGTGCTTTCAATTCCAGCGGAGGTGAGCAGCGCCTCAAGTAAGGTTACGTGGTCCTTGCAATCACCATAACGGTTGTCGAGTATCGTTTCCGCGGTATGCGGCACCACCCCACCTGGCCCGACGAAGACGGCGACGTAGCGGATATTCTTGCGTACCCAATTATAGAGCGCCTTCGCTCTTGCTTTTGGGTCGGAAACGTCTTTAACGAGCTGTTGCGCCAACTCATATACTTTCGGCGACACTGTCGCTTTGTCCGTGGCACCCGTATCGTAGGCCTTTGCAAACGCGCCGTAATCGGTAAAAGTGGATAATACAATCCGGTCGCCGTAATCGACGTAGGCCACCGACCCCGCCTCAATGCGTCCTTTCTTCTTCGGAATATAGACCCATTCATAAATTCTTCGCCCGCCTTTTTCGACCGGCGGAGCTTCCCTGAAGCCGACGTTGTCTGCATAAAGCTTCATGCTCGCCGGAACGTCGTAAATAAGTCGCCGCTCCTTATAGCGCGATAACAGTGTCGGCATAGCGAAGTATGTAAACGCGCCGGGGAATAAAGGAGTGCGTTGGACATACTTCAGCTTCACGTATACACGATCACCGATGGCGACGTCTGGGAAGACTACTACCTTGTACTGGACGTCTTGAAACATCGGCGCCGCAAACGACCTCGGCTGTTGTTGAGTCTTGATTTGATCCTGCGCGACCACGATTTTGCGGCCGTCCGGTTTCCGCGTATACGCCTCGAGGATTTCGATCGTCTCCAGGGTGGCGTTGTAATGAAAATATTGTTGGGCCGCGCTCTTAATGCCACGCTCCTGACCTATCAGCTTCTGATTTTCCTCGACTTGTTCGTAACTTCCGTCCGGATTCACGGTAAACGTCTGAATCTGCTTCTCGACCGTGACCGCAGGATCGTCCCCATCGTCCTCGGCAAACGCAATGGGTGCGCAAGTAACGAGCAGCAAGAAACTTGCGATGCGCATCGCAAGGTCAAAGTTTCGAGTATCGGATATTTTCATTTAAATATCACCTTGTGGGATTGACGTTTTCACTCGACTATCGCCACTTCACATCTCAGCTCTCACCCTGCGCAATGCGGATTTTCCGATCAACGGCAAGTTAATGACGCGATCCGCCGAAGCAATGGTTTCCTTACGATGGGCGACGATGACACGGCTGAGCTGCAACTTACGCACTGCCGCGTTGACGATGGCTTCGTTGGTGGCATCGAGATGGTTAGTGGCTTCGTCCAAAAACAATATTTTCGGTTTACGATAGAGTGCTCGTGCCAGCAACAGGCGCTGTTTCTGTCCGCCCGACAGCGCGGCCCCCATGTCGCCGATGAGCGTGTTGTAACCCATGGGCATGCCCATGATCTCATCGTGCAGCGCCGCTTGCTTGGCGCAAGACTGTATCAGTAGATGATCGGGAGCCTGAGCGAAAAAACAAATGTTGTCTGCAACCGACCCGGCAAACAGTTGATCGTCTTGCATGACCACGCCGATCATATTCCGGTAGTTCGATAAACCAATCTTCTCGATCGCAACGCCACCCACACGTATCTCCCCTGACGTCGGCCGCTGCAGGCCAATCAGGGCTTTTAACAACGTGGTCTTGCCGCAACCAGAAGGACCGACAATTGCCACTGATTCTCCGCCTTCGATTTTGAAATTGACCTCCTTAAGGACGAAGGGCGCTTCGTCGGAATAGCGAAACCACAGGTTTTTAACATGGATGATGGGTTCGATGTGTTCCATCGAAATCATGCTACCAACCTGGTAGGATTCGGGCGGCGTCAGCACGATATCCGCCAAACGCGCACTCTGCAGTTCGAGCATTTTGAGTTGGTACGCCTCGTCGATGAGGCTGCTAACGCGAGTGGAAAATTGTTGTTTGTAAGAAAGATATGCGAGCAACATGCCGACGGAGAGCTTGGTATCCAACACTGCCATGGCCCCGAACAGAATCACCAAAATGTTCTCCAGGCCGAACAGAAAATGGTTGCTGGTCTTGAACACCAGCATGAGTCGCTGCATGCGCAAGTTGCAGTTCTTTTGATCCACGACCATGTTCAACCAGCGGGAAACTCGCTCCTCACCTTTGTTGAACAAACGGATGCTCTGGATACCGCGCACGGTTTCCATGAATAGCGTCTGCTGCTTCGCGGTGAACACGATCTCCTTTTGGTTGGCCATGCGCAGGCGGCCGTAAAGTGCCATGCGCAGCGTAGCGTAAATGACGATCGCCACGATACTGATCGTGGCGAGGAGCGGGCTGTAGATCAGCATCATCACCAGTGTGCCGATGGTCATCAGGCCGTCCAGAATCGCCTCGATGAAGCTTGTCGTGAGCGTATCCTGAATGGCGTTGATGCTATTGAAGCGCGACACCACGTCGCCCATGTGGCGCTTCTCAAAATAGGAGACCGGCAGGTTCACCAGGTGCTTGAACACGCTCGCCAGCCATTGCAAATTGAGCGTCGTGCTCATCCACGTCACCGTCCAGCCGCGGATGGCTTCGGTGGCCACCTGTATCACCATCAGTAGACCGAAACCGACTGCTAGCGTAAGCAATAAATCCCTATCCCCGGTGGCGATCGCTTCATCGACAACCCACTGGTTGAAGAACGGCGCGGCCAGGGCGAAAATTTCCAAAGCCAGCGCCAGGAGCAGGATCTGGGAGAGCGACCGTGTCAGACCGACGACCTTGCCCATCATTTCGCGTAGCCTTATCTGTTGACGCTCGCGACGGCGGCGAAACGCGGGGGTTGGGGTCAGTTCCAACGCCACGCCGGTGAAATGCTTGGACGCTTCCGTGAAGGATAAGGCGCGCAGTCCCGAGCCTGGATCGTGAATGACGATCCGGTTGCGTCGCGCTTCTTTTAAGACGACGAAGTGACTCAAGTCCCAGTGTAAGATGCACGGCGCTTGCAGCATTGGGAGGTCTTCCAATTCGAGTCGTAGCGGACGCGAGGCGAGATCGACCGTGGCTGCGATCTCGATCAGATGCGCCAGCGTTGCCCCTTTGAGCGACAGGGAGAAGCGCTGCCGCAGCGTGGGCAGATCTGTATCGAGGCCGTGATAAGACGCGATCATGGCCAAGCAGGCGAGCCCGCACTCGGATGCCTCCGTTTGGAGTTGAAGCGAGAGTCTGCGTGCGAAGCCGAACTGTAGGTCTTTTAAGGATGTCATCTGACGGTCGTTCCAGTGGAGCACTGGTCAGACTCAAGATCTGCTAAAACCTCAATGTAGGAGAGATGCAAACCGCCGGTGATCCGCAACCGACGGCCTGCATCGAACAAAGGCAAGGCGATCACGAGTTAGCCGCCGCAGCCGCAACCGCAACCGCAACCGCAACCACAACCACAAGCACAAGCACAAGCACAAGGCGGCTGCCGCAACGGTGGCACCAACTGCCGCTATACAATCGACAGCGATGTTGTCGCCGCCAGCCACCTCATGTACTTCGGTCAAATCTAACGTCCGCATATGTATTTCTCCCGTATCAGATTATTGAGGGAAATGGACACAGCAAATTGGCGCCCCCAAATGCACCAAAGTCAGAGATGGTCACGCATCGCGCGCTCCGCCGTGGGAAACTCTCAAACCGCAGCTCATCCCTTTTGATTCGATCAATTCGGTATCTCCGTTGTTGGCATCAAGGCGATGACCCGAGGATCCGCCAAACGGAAACCTGAGCGATTCGCGCAAAAGGTCACGAATACCGGATACGGCGTCGTGTCCGGACTACCTGCTCGAGGGTCGCCGCATCAGCGTAGCCGGATATCACATTGAGGAGGGCTTCGGCCCGCGGCGTCTTGAACCTCGCCAACGCGCGGGCGAGCATTTTCATTTTGTTTTGGGAAGCCCGTTCAATCCATTGCGCACGCGCTTCCGGGTCTGTCGGCAGCGCATTTTCTCGCGGGTTCCCCATTCCCTTGATCGGCCCCACTTCCTGCTCCAGCAACGGCATGTCGGAATCGTTGAAGACGTGGATGGAAGCCGCCGCCTGGCCGCTCGTATTCGCGGGGTTGTGAATGCATCGATCATAGATATGGCCGGCTTGCCCTAGTTCTGCGCGAAAGACGTTTTTTCGTTGGAGCCGGCGCTCGCGGCGAGCGACGTCCCAGTCATACGTCGTCACCTGCAAGGCATTGAAAAATACGGCGGTCACGGTCCATTTGGTGTGCTCGTGCGGCTGTGCGCTTTTCCCGGCAGGCCAGTAGTACATCCGGATGTTCATCCGGCGTTCCGGAATCCGGTGAAGCACGGCCCTTGGATCGCCGTTCCTTCTGCGCTGAATGGCGTCCAGCTCCTGTTCGATGCAATCTAGATAGAACTCTTCGTCGGCGAGGCCGGCAGAGAGTGCGTTCTGCACGGCGCGAACGTTGTCCCGCGGCGGCCGACGCCCGCCCGAGCCTTCTTCCAGGTCATGTGCTCGAATGAACTCTACGAAATCGGTGAGCCTCATAATCACGCTCCACGTTGGTAAAGAGGCGATATCAGGTCGTGCGAATTTCAGCGATCTTCGAGGCCGATAGTCCGTTGACCATGGTCCTGTTTATCATGGGGTGATCCTCGTGAGTCGCCCCGAAGTCGCTGTCCGGGTGATAGGCAATTACCCTCATATCCGACCCATCCGTCCGGAAGCTATGCAGGCCCTCGGCATGGATGATGAATATCTGACCCGGAAAGAGCGGAGTGCAGCCCTTCGGCGTTATGCATTCTCCGAATCCATTGGCAACCAGTCCGATCCGATTGGACGGATGTGCATGCTGTGTCTGGTTGATCCCAGGTGGAAAGTAGAGAAGATTGAGACACGGATCCCCCTTCAAAATGGGGGCCACAAGCAGCGAATCCGTGCATCCATCGATGTATTTCAACCGGCCCCTGCGCTCGATCGGCCCGCCGATTTGAAAAAAGCCCGTGTAACCCGGCCTCGAGACGGCGATCCCCTTGCCGCCCGAAATTTTCGCTTCGCCGGGAACGCTGAAGTACATCCCGGTCTTCAACCGGAACTCGCTTTCCCCGTAACAAAGCGTGGAAAAATCCTCGTAGACGTAGCCGAAGTAAGTTGCTCCGGGCGGAAGTCCCAGTACATCGCCCTTCCAAGCATAGAGCGAAGTTGGAAAACCATCGGTGTTGAAGTCACTCAGAAGTCCGTGATCAAACCGAAACGGCTCGAAGGCGATTTTCATGATACGTCTCCCGTGGTTGTTGGAAATGCTCGAGCTCGCCCTGCTTCGTTCTCTAGGCGCGAACGAACGAGTTGATGGGATTGTAAAAAGCTCCTGGATCTACCTGGTGGAGATATTCGCAGTTGCTGGTCAGCGCGACGGCGGCGCGCTTTTGCACAAAAAGCCGGCTGAGGCTTCCTATTTTCGCCTTGTTCTCGAGATAATCGCGATCCCTGTTGAAGTTATAGATGATCTCCTTCGCGTGGAATTTGTACGACCTCCAGCTACTTTTGATCTTGAGGTCCTTGTTGAGGATCGCCCACCTCTGGAACGCCTGGGAACTGTAGAAATGGTGATAGTACTTCTCGATGAACGGCCGGTTGATGTGCTTGTACTGCTCCTTGTTGATGCGAAGCAACATCCGAAAATATACGTTCTGCCATTTGAAGACGAAGTTCAACCACCAGAAGAAGTCGAACACGGTCTCTATCGCGCAGGGCGCCCCGCGTGCGTGCTCGGAGAGCAAGTCGAACCAGGCATCAGCCGTCTGTTGCTCCATCCCTTCCTGCTTGAAGAATCCGGTGATGTTCTCGCGCGTGCAGCGTAGCTGCGAATCCTCGTAGGACCGCGCGCGGGTGATTTTTCCGATGATGTCCGAACCGAACAGCTGGTCGTTGTGCTCCCCGCCGACGATGATATGAGACCCGTCGAAGAGGTACGAGAACTTCTCGCTCGAATCGAGACGGCAATTCTTGCGCACGAAGGAGTAATAGAACTTCGGATTTTCCTTGATGCTGTCCGTTGATAGAAAGACCGTGACACGGTCTTTCAGCGCGGCGCCCAACAGTTTTGCAAAAGAGACCAGGACCAGCGTCGAGTCGATACCGCCAGAGTAGAGGAGCGCGATGGGGACCTGCTCGCGTTGCTGAATCGCCAAAATATCCTTGACGCGATTGTTGCAGCAATCTTCATAAGTATCGGTAAAACCGTTCAGGTCCGTAGGCAACCTGAAGGGCTCGTACAGCTCAAAGTTAAACGGCAATTTGAGCCGGCCCGTCCTGTCGACGAGGCTGACATTGAACCCCAGGACGCTATAGATCCCGGTCCAGACCTTGACGTCCTGCTTCGGGTAGTCGGCGAGCGACTGGCAGTTCGCGATGTACAGGCTTTTCATCATATTGCGGCGCTGCGCGTCCGCGCGACCAAAACGGCGTCCAACACGGCATTCAGCTGTCCTCTGGTTACGCATGAATTCATCTGCATCATGTATTTCTCGTAAAGCGCATAGTTTCTGAGCTTGACCATCCCGTTTGACTGGAGCTTCATGCGCAATTCCTGATAGGCAACGTCGACGTCGATCTCCTGCAAGGCCGCATATTCCTCGATCGCCTTGGTGTACTTTCCGTTTCCCGGATCGCAATGGTTGAGCTCGTTGTGGACAAAAGATACCAAGTCGTCCGGCATGTATTCTGCGATGCGATGCAGCTCACGTTGAAAGTGAATTTCGAGGCCGTAGAGATAAGTGGCGCGGAGTTTTGCCAAAGACTTTCTCCTCATCAAGTCCCGGCGGATCAGATTCTTTGGAAAAGGCCTAACTTCGGAGGCCTGCAGGAGTTGATACAGATCGTTTTCGAAGTCGCAGGCGTCCCATTCGTCCTTTCTCAACGGCATTTGGACTGGAAATGAAAAGGCGGCGGAATTCATCAAGCCCAGCGTGAGCGCAGTCGCACAACTGCCGGAGGGGACGGGCGCATAGATCAGGCCAGTCTCGAGGTCGGCCACGATGTGCAAGGGCTCTTCTTTGTAAATATTCATTCTCGCGCAAACCTTCTCACGCCCCTTCCGCGGGATTCGCAGACAATCGGGCGTTCCCGACTTCATTCAGCATCGGCAAGGATGGAAGCGCCTCTTTGGAGGCGCGCGACTCCCGGCCTCTTGAAATGGCGCTCTTCGCTTGCCTGATCTGGAACAGCAGCTCCTCGAACTCCGGATATCGTCCGTCGCGTTCGACGATCACCATCAGGTGATGGGGTGCCTCCCGCGCAACCGCCTCCAGCAAATCGAACACCGCGTCAGGAACGTCGTGAACATGGTCGTCGAGCAGGCGCGTCCCGCCCATCGGGGCCGGTATGTCGACTCCACCCGACAGATGAATCTGACGAACACGGTGCAAGGGTAGCTCGTCGAGCATCTGGAACGGATCCAAGCCCGAGTTCTTCGCGTTGGCGTACAGGTTGTGCAGATCGAGCAGCATGAACGCTCCCGCCCCCTCTACAATTTCCGACAGCCAGCGCGTTTCCGACATGGTCGAACAGGGTGGCGTTATCAGGGTGGCCACGTTTTCGAGGACCGGCTTCACGCCGACGTGGGTCGTGAGCGCATCGACATTCCTCAGAGCGCCCTCCACCGTGCCCTCGGACCGAGGGGGTGCGGCGAGATGCCCGATTTCCGCGCCCCCACCGCGCACAAACGACAGATGCTCGGACCAGAAGGCCGGATGCACGGCTTCGCACAAGCGCGCCATGCCGTCGGCTCTCCTCATCTCCACAGCGGCGGCGGACGCAAGGCCGAAGGTGACGCCGTGCAGGCTCACCGGGACCATCTTGGCAAGCTGCGCCAGGCCCTGGACTCGAGAATCGGTTTTTGCACAGTGGTAATAATCTTCGGCGATGAACTCCAGGCATTCGATGTCCTTGAGCGGCCTCTCCATGTTCGTGATGATGTCTTTCACCAATTCGCTGCGCATCCCCAGACCAACCATGTCTCTGTTCAAGTTCACCATGTGCTCCTCGGCAATTGGATCCAATTCGTCTTGACTCTGAGCTTCATCTTTCCCGTGTCCGTCGCGGGCAATCCCGGCGGCCGGCAGCCTCAAAAACGCAGATAATCAAATCACCACCGGTTCCGGCTCGGCGCGCTTTTTGATTTCCATCAAGTTTCCGTCTTCGTACGCGAACAGGAAGCAGGTTTGCGTGGTGAATCCGGTCGGCAAGGTTCCCGTCCATTCGATTTCGTGCCAATCGTTGGGTTTGAAATGGTGGATACCGGCCGTGTCCACCACCGTAATTCGGCGCGGAGCGACGAAGCCTTGCTGTGGCGCGCACGAGATGACTCGCGCGCCCGCCTTTTCAACCAGGATTTGCAGCTTGTGTTCGAGTTTCATGGCTACACCGCGGCGCACAGGGTTTTGATGCACAAAAGATCGATCGGCCGAGACAATGATTCATTTCCGGGGACACATTCGATACGCTGTAACACGTCCGCCGGGTAGGTGATCACCCGGCCGGCCTGGAGCGGTTCCGTGGCGACAACAACACGCCTGTCGTTCGTGAGGGACGTAACCGAGCCTCCCGCCTCGTCTTCTCCGAACCGACCCAGCGGAACATAAGTGATGAACGCACCCGGCCGCGGATGGAGGCTTTCAGGAATTCCAAGCCCTTCGGGCGTGGCGCGGAAGAAGTACAGCCGGATCAGGAAATGATCGCGCAGATTCAGATCGAATAGTCGCTGCCATATTCGCGTTACGGGAACTAGAGCGGGATTCTCCATCAGCACATGTTCATGGTTGACCTGATTTCCCGGTTTTACCTTGAGTAGCGCGCTGGTAAGCCCAACATGGGTGTATATGAGCTTTCCTTTTATGAGTTTCCTTTTCGACGAGAAGTCCTTTCCATCAAAGCGACGGGAAAATAATTCGCGCACCGGCGCAATGTCCGATTCGCCGAAGATGCTGTCGTAACCGGCAAACGTGTAAGCTCTCGCCTGACGCCATTGATTCGCCTTCCAGCGTTTGTAGGCAAAACTGTTTCCCGCCAGGACCAGACCGGGCTTGTCGGTCGAAAGAAGCGAGGCGCGCTCCTCCGCCGTGAGATCGTAACGATCCAGGACGGGACGCGGGTCGCTCAGAAAAGTCCTGCGGAGAGCGTGGTTGGTGTAAAGAGCCGCCATGAGCGTCTCCACTGCTATGGCTCCCATCGATAACCTCCTCGCGATTTGTTCGTCAGTATTTTCCGGACAAACTGTACAGCGGCTCCAGCACCCATTCGTATAGCTTGCGCGTATCGACCATCACGTCCGCTTCCAGTAGCATGCCGTCCTGCAGGGAGATCCGTTCTCCGTAGGCCATCACTGTTTGAGAATCCAGCGCGACCGTCACGCGGAAGAGCGTTTCCTGCACGGCGCTGATCAATTGCAGTTCTGACGGGGACAACGCAGTGCGCGAGATTTCCTTGACCTTGCCGGAATACTGCCCAAACTTCTGATAGGGAAACGCCTGGTAGCGCAGCAACACTCCGTTGCCGACCTTGATGAAACCGATTGCACTGCTGGGCACGTACAGCCTGGCTTCGAATTTGCTGCCACCCGGCAACAGCCCGAGCAGCGGCGTTGTCGGACCGACGATTTGGCCGGGCTCGACCAATACGGCGGTCACGATACCGTCGGCTTGCGCGGGCACGACGATTTCGCGGTGAGCTTCGTTGTCAACCGTTTGTTGCTCGATATCGGCAATATCGCGCTCGATTGCCGCGAGTGTATTGCTGGCCTTGAGCGGTGCCGTGCGCAAGTCGTTTTCCATGGATGAGATATCCTTGTTGAGGGAAATAAGACTGCGCTGCTGGGTTTCAAGTTGTACCCGCTCATCGAGGTTGTCCTGCTCGTGATCGTGCAGTTCCGAAACGGAGACGATGTCGTCCTTGGCGAGCGTCTGATAGCGTTGCAGGTTCTCGGTGTTCAGACGCAGGCGGTCCTGCCGTGTGGCGATTTCGCGCTCGAGCTGGGCCCGTTCAGCCTTCGAGTCGTGAATGCGGCGACGCAATGCCGCCTCGTCAGCTCTCGATATCGTGTCCTGTTTTATCAGCTCCCCTTGCAGACTGCGGTGACGACTTTCGAGCTGCTTCACGATCGCAGCCTGCGCGTCGCCTTTGGTGGAACTGGTCCGCTCGGCGGAAATGACAAACAGCGGGTGTCCTTTGCCGACCTTGTCGCCCTCTTTGACTTCCCGGCTGACGACGGTGCCCGCAACCGGGGAATACAGTTTTGCAAGACCGCGGTCGAGCGCCACTTGTCCGGTGACGTGTTCTTTTCGGGTGTACTCCCCAAACACGAGAAACAATACGAGCGCGCTCGCCACGGCGACTACGAACGCGCTCAAAAACGAGAATGAAAGGGGGCGCACCAGAAGGATCTCGCCGAGCCACGGCTGTCCCCTTGCGGCAACCGCTTCCTTTCGGAACAAGCGATGCTCGAACGCGACCTCTTCCGGCTGATCGAGTACCGGCAGCCCCTCCTCGGCATGACCGTGCGATGTTTCGATCGCTACGTCTCGCGACTCTCGCTGCTCGTCGCGTGCCGAGGAAACAGCCACTTTTTCAGGCAAGCTATTCATTGCTCATAACCGCAACGAAACGCTCGCTGCGGCCAATACGGCGAAACCCGCAGTCGCGAACCGGATCCTGATCAGGGCCCTGCCTCTTTTCCTCATGGTTTCCGCTTTATAACTACTTCCAAAACGATGCCGGGCGGCGCGCAGCTGAATCCGCCGCCCGGAGGCGCTACGATCGTCAGCCCATGAGCTGCGCCCAGTTCGTGGTCTGTGTACTCTCGAAGGTGCCGTCGCCATCTGAGTCAACCTCTATATGCACTTGCGGTGTGGCCCCAGTCTCGTCGCCGAGGGCCGTCACCCTGATCGCGCTCCCCGCTCCGTCGATGCGCTGCACTCCGGCGTGCGGGAAGGTTCTGCCCGAGGTGGTTTGGAACTCGGTGGGCGTGGTGACGCGGACCGACCCGTCTATCGCGGTGCTCGCGAAGGTGAGCGCGATATTCTCGGTTATCGTAGTGGAAGTGAACACCGACTGGAACGAGAAGTTGCTGACGTTCTCTGTATTGTTTGCCGTAGTTGTCGTCAGAGGTTCGCTTCCGGTCAGCGTTATCGTCTCCGTGCCCGTGCCTATCCCTGTTTCAGAAACGGTGAAGCTGCCGGTGGTGGTCGCGTCGGAGGAGCCGGTCCAGCTGAAGGTCAAATTGATGGTCGACGTCGCGCCGAAAGTGCTAGCCGTCGACGTAATATTCGAGATCGTCACCGTACCGTTTACCGATTCGCCGGAGCGGTCGGAGCAGGCGTTGAAAGTGTACGTTACCGAGGTGGCGCTGGTGAAGTCTTCGGTAAAAGTACCGCTGACGGTGCAATTAGAAGTTGTTGCAACGCCAGCGAGGATCGCGGACGGTGATTGGAGGTACTGGCTCGCCCGGTCGATCTGCCGCGACATGAATTGGCTCAAGACATGGGTCTTCGGCAGCGCGCTGCTCTGCGCGCCCGCGGATTGCACGAAAAAGCCGGCTTGGCCGGAAGTCTGCAAAGCCGCGGACGTCGTTGCTCCGGTCACGCTCTGAGCGTTGGTTTGGGTAAGCGCCACGGGGGTGTTCGGCACGGTGGTAGAGGTAGTAGCTCCGCCTCCGCCTCCACCTCCGCACGAGGCGAGCGCGGTGATTGCGGTCCATACGATCAGAAGCCTTACTCCAGAATTTACGACGGCTTTCATGCGATTCTCCTATAGAGTTGTAACCAGCTACCTTCCCTTCCTACAAGACCCTTCGATTTCACAGACGACGACCTTCGAGCTGTAGACAATCTACAATCAAATGCCTTCGCGCTTCTCCTTCAGGCACCGGACCGCGTACACGCGTACAGGGTGGGAGCGTTTGCGGTGTACGCGCACGCACCTTTTCCCTCGCGCTGTTATCCGGCGCTGCAACGTAACTTACGGAACGGTGTTAAAGAGGGTCAACCCCTGCAGAATCTTGTAGAGGATCTTTCTGTAACTGACCCTGCAATATGGGAAAGGGAGAGCCGACGTGAAGAGTTGCGAGGCTGGAGCGAACGATTCCCTATAATTTCTTATAGCGGCGCGAAATTGGAATTCTCAGGTGCCTATAAGTTCTTATAGGGCGCGAAGTCGGTCTTACGTTAATTTCGCTCCACCTGCGCACCCCTCAGCAGAGGCGATCGGAGCCAGTCTAGTGGTAAAAGGACGGCGCCGTGCAGCAGTCGAACATCCGCGACTACGGCGCGCCGCGCATGGGCGACATCCCCGAGCTGCACATCAAGCTCATGGCGACGCCCAACCGACGGGCGCCGGCTAGATGGCCACGCCAATCGTGGCGCCGGCGATCGCCAGCACGATCTACACGGCGAGCGGCGCGCGCGTGCGCCACATTCCGTTCCTGCCGGAGCGGGCGGCGGCGGCGCTCGCATGACGGGCGGCGCCAGGAGCCGCCCGCCTTTCCCGCTTTTCAGCCGCGAGACCGCGGCGCGCTTCGCCTACGAATGGCGCGACGACTCGGGCAACTGGTTCCGTTCCTACGGCAACGAGAACTGGGAGTTCGACGAGCAAGGGCTCATGCGGCGCCGCATGGCGAGCATCAACGACCTGCCGATACGCGAGGCGGAGCGCAAGTACCGCTGGCCGCTCGGCCCGACGAGCACCCGGGCCTGTCCGATCTCGCGCTCTAGCGGACCGGACCCCGGGCGGCTGGCCGGCGGCTAGAGCGGTTTCAGGAGATAGAACCGCAACTGGTAATTGTGGATGCCGACGCTCACGATCTGGCCGGCATCGCTGATCGCTGGCGGGATGGGGTCCCCCAACGACAACGACCATCCCGCCGAGATCACCTCGGGCAGCTCTTCCAGCGCGATCATGGCGCCGCCGCGCAGGAGAATGGGGTGGTACGAGCCCGCGTCCTCCACGGTGTAGTAGCCGACGGCTTCGCCGGCGTTGCTGATAGCCTTCGCATTGCTCGTACGGTACGAATAGATCGCCGGGCTCAGGTCCTGCATCGTCCCGCGCGCCCAGAGGAACGCATGCGCCGGGCTGCCGCCCGGCACGGCGCTCGCCCCGACGACCTGGCCGCGCTCGTTGATCCCGTTGGCGAGAGTGACGGTTCCCCCGAGTGAGCCGAGGTCCTGCATCGTGCCGTTCGACCAGATGAACGCATGGTAGGTCCACGGGGTGCCTCCCGCCACGGTGCCGTAGCCCACGACTTCGCCGCGGGTATTGGTCCCCGTGGCGACGCTGAAGTCCCCGCCGAGGG
>WNGC01000241.1_pt1 | contig 29835 bp, 23 predicted proteins | sample 5400051 | NCBI WGS metagenome assembly WNGC01 (sample SAMN13153368, study PRJNA577476) | soil metagenome | isolation source: 20 cm soil or saprolite under grassland replicate 2 | place: USA:California | collected 2016-06-15
CTGAATCAGGTCGAGAAACTGCAATCCGCGGTTGGTGTATTTCTTGGCGATCGAAACAACCAGCCGGAGGTTGGCTTCGATCAATTCTTTCTTGGCCTGTTCGGCTTCGGCTTCCCCGCGGTGAATGAATGTCAGCGTGCGTTTCAGTTCGGTGAGCCCGACTTCGCTGGCTTCCTCGATGTCTTTCAGCTCGGCGCGGCGCGTGCGCAGTTCCTTGCGCGCTTCCGCCGCAACCTCGCCTTTGGCCACGTCCGCGCGCCGCTCCAAGCGCCCGGCTTCGCGTTCCAGCGACTGCAGCCGCTCGACCGTGCCGCGCATTTTATCGATCAGCCGCTTTTTCTCGAATGGATTGAAATCGATGTCGCGAATGGCGACGGAAATCTCCACGCGCGTCCGCGCCACTTCCCACTTCGCGCGGATGTACGATCTTTTCTTCGACTTCAGCGTTTTATCGAGCTTCGCGGCCTGCTTCAGCGCCGTCTCGTACAATTTCGCAATCTTGTCGATGTACTTGAGCGTCTGCTTGGTTTTGTTGGCGATCTTCTCTTCAGTCAGTTCTTCATCGTCAAACTGCACGATCTCTTTGATGGACCGCACGCCCTTGCGCAAATCGTCGCCGACGGCGATCAATTCCTTGATGACGATCGGCGAGCGCGTGATCGACTTCATCACCACGAGTTGCCCGCGCTCGATGCGCTTGGCGATGGTGACTTCGCCCTCGCGCGTCAGCAGCGGTACGGTGCCCATCTCGCGCAGATACATGCGCACGGGATCGTTCGTTTTTTCCAGCGAACCAGGTGTCAGGTCGAGGTCGCTGCTGCCTTCGTCGGAGTGCGCATCGTCCTTGACGACGACGTCGCGGTCGCCGGACTCCGTGGAAACTTCCACCGCGCGCGCGGCTTTCGCCGAAGCCTGATCCTCATAAATCTCGATGCCGTTCCGCTCGAAGGTTGTGAGCAGATCGTCGATTTCTTCCGAGGAATGGACTTCTGCCGGAAGCGAATCGTTTACTTCGTCGTAGAGCAGGTAGCCGCGCTCTTTGCCCACCGCAATAAGCTGGCGTACCGCATCGTATTTCTCTTCAAGACCTACTGCTGCCACAAATTCCTCCCGCTACTTGACCGCAATCCCAGGAACTTCCTGGCATATCGGGGGCCAAGTCCATTCGCAGAGACACGCGCAGGCTGGCGCGCAGGCGCAAACCACGAGGGAATTCCCCAGAAGATCGCTCGCTTTGTTGTTTGAATAACTCTGCACCGCGCTGCATGCCCGCCGCTGGCCCCGTGCGTTGCCCGCTTCCCGCACTTTTGGAGCCCGGCCCCTGCCGCTAAATACACTCATATAGATGCGTTTAACGGCAAAACCGTTACTCGCGAAACCCTATTACGCTACCCGTTTAAGTCCCTTCCCGTCAATGTTTTAATTCGTGGAAATCTGTGGAAGACCTTGCCATTAGTTTAGGGTTTAACCTCGCTACCACCTAGCAGGGAGAGACCCGCATGGCATCAGCGTTCTCACATGCGGCGGCGGCCCAGGCGCAGAAGCACGGAACCTGTCACCGCGCTCCTACTTTTCCCTTGACTTCTGTTACGATGAGCGTATAGTAGCTGTTAGGTAAATCTGCGCAAACTCCCTTAAGCAATCGATTTGGTTTGAGAGCGGGCGACCCCGCCGGGCATCGCACTCCGTCGAAATTCGCGGCCCGCGAGTCGGCCTTTTCGCCCCGCACAACTTCTTTGGAATCAACACTTTTAGAATTGCCCGCAAGTGCTGATTCTAAACCACTTACATAGACTCGAAGCCCCTTAGATGCAACACTTAGAAAAAACCAGGGGGGAAGGGGTTTTATGGTTGGCCGCTCCAACTCGGATCGCAGAGCGTTTCGACGGTCACCTCGTTGCGGCGAGCCGGCGCATCAATTCCTGTTTTTTCACCAGCAGTCCGCGCAGTTCCGGAGCTGCCGGGTTTGCCTCAATGCTGCGCTGTACATCGGCCAGCTCTTGCTCCGCCTGCCGCTGCTGCAGCGCTTCGATGCAACTCATGGCCTCTTCCCAGGTCGGCTCGTTGGCCTCTTCGAACAAAATCTCGAAGAGTAGCCGCCGGTCGCGATCTTCCAGCAGCGTCCCCACTTCGGTGGCCTGCACAGGCTGGCCGGACAGGCTGGCGATCACCAGCGCGGCAAAAATTTTCTCCGTCTCCAGTCCATGATACAAACGGGCATTCTGCAGATGGTTGGCAAGCTCCCGCCGGAAGCCTTCCGCCTCCGCAAGCATGCGAATCAGCCGCCGCTCCACCGGCTTAGCCGCGCGTCCGACGAGTTCCGGCTGGGTCTTTACTTCGCTGCGGCGATCGGCAGCGGCTTTGCTCAACGCCGCGCGCAGCACCGGCTCATCCAGCCGCAGATGCTGAGCGATTCTCGACGCCCACTCGGAGCGCAGGATGCGGTTCGGAATTTTCTGCACGTACGGCAAAAGAAAATTCACCGCGCGCAGTTTTCCTTCTCCCGTCGTCAAATCCATCTGCCGCGCGCGAGCAATCAGGTAGTCCACGTACGGCGGCGCTTCCTTCAGCAACTTGAGGTAAGCTTCCGCCCCCATTTCGCGGATGAATAAATCGGGGTCCGCCTTCTTGTTGCCAACCGGCGGCAGCGCCAGCACGCGCACTTCAAAATCGTGTTCGAGCAGAAGTGCAAGAGAGCGCTCCGTAGCGGTCTGTCCGGCCGTGTCCGGGTCGTAGTTCACGATGACGCGCCGTGTGAAACGCCCGAGCAGCTTGATCTGCGGCTCGGCGAGGCTCGTGCCGCAACTCGCGACCACGTTGCTGATCCCCGCGCGCGCCACCGCGATCGCGTCCATGTATCCTTCGACGAGTATCGCGAAGTCTTGCCGCCGCAGTGCATCTTTCGCGCGGTCCATATGATAGAGCACGTTGCTCTTGGAATAAATCGGCGTCTCGGGCGAGTTGAGATATTTCGGCATGTCATCGCCCAGAGCGCGAGCTCCGAACGCCACGATTTTTCCCGATTCATTCGAGATGGGAAACGTGATGCGCCGCCGGAAGCGGTCGAACAACCGCCCCGCGCTCTGGTCGCGAGACACCAGCCCGGAATCCACCAGCAATTTATCGTTGTATTTCGGTTTCAGATGACGCAGCAACAAATCGCCGCCGCTGGGTGCGTAGCCAATTCCGAAACGCGCGATCGTCTCTTTATCCAGTCCGCGATCCTCGAGATACGCCCGCGCGGCTTTTCCTTCGAGGGTCCCTTCGAGTTGCTTTACAAAAAAAATCTGTGCCTCGCGGTGCATTTCCACAAGAACCGAACGCTGCTGATTCTCTTTGCGCTCTTCGGGCGAACGGTCTTTCTGCCGCGGAATCGCGATCCCGCAATTCTCCGCGACAACTTTCACGGCCTCGGGAAATTCGCACTTTTCCATGTCCATGACGAAGTTGTATACGTCGCCGCCCTTGCCGCACCCAAAGCAATAGAAAATTTGTTTGATCGGGGAAACTGTGAAGGAAGGTGTCTTTTCCTGGTGAAACGGACAGAGCCCGCTGAAGTCCTTGCCGGTTTTTTTCAGCCGGACGTATCCCCCCACCACGCGAACGATGTCCGCCTGCTGTTTCACCTTCTCCGCAAATGATCCCGCTTCCGCCATTCCGCCGTTCTACAACGATTACCGTTTCGAGTAGTCGTTCTTGTAAACCGTTCCGCCCTTCATCACGAACTTCACATGCTGGAGTATGGTAACGTCCTTCGTCGGATCGCCGTCCACGGCGACGACGTCAGCCCACTTGCCAGGTTCCAGCGAACCGACAAGATACTTTGGCCCGAGCAAGTCGGAAGCGTTAATGGTTGCCGTCTGGATCGCCGCCAGCGGCGTCATTCCCAGCTGCACGTAAACATGGAACTCACCCGCGTTCAGCCCGTGCGGATAGACAGCGGCATCCGTGCCGAACGCCACCTTCACTCCGGCGGCAAACGCTTTCCCAGTGTTCTTGCGCATCGCGGCGATCACATCGCGCATCTTTTGCTTCGAATACTCCGGCACGTCGCTGCGGTCCATGTTCTTTTCCATGTATTCGCCGAGAAAGAGTGTCGGAACGAGGTAAGTTCCGTTTTTCTTCAGCGTGGCGACCGCCGCGTCGTCCATCAGGTGGCCATGCTCAATCGAATCGACACCGGCCTCCGAAGCCCAGCGTACCCCCTCGGCGCCGTGAGCGTGTGCGGCCACGCGCCGGCCGAGACGGTGCGCGTCCGCGACGATGGCCTTCATTTCCTCCAAAGTATATTGCGAGGCGTTCGGATCATCGCCTTTCGATAAGACGCCGCCGGTGGCGCAAATCTTGATCACGTCAGCGCCGTATTTGATGACTTCGCGAACTTTGCGCTGCACTCCCTCGACGCCGTCCGCCACTCCTTCTCCCTGAAAGTGGAACACGGGCGGCAGCAAGTTTTCGTCGCAGTGGCCGCCGGTGATTCCCAGCGCCGGTCCCGACGCGACGATGCGCGGCCCGATGACGTCGCCATCAATAATCGCGTCGCGCAGCGCGATATCCGCATAGTCTTTCGCGCCCAGGTTTCGCACCGTTGTAAATCCTGCCTCGAGTGTCCGCCGCGCGTTCCTTGCTCCATGCAGTGCTTCACGCGCTGTTGAAATCGAGAGCCCCTGGTATCCCAGCGAGTTCAAATCAAACGTCAAATGGGTATGCATGTCGATCAAGCCGGGCAGCAACGTGGCATTCGGCAAATCGATCGTCGTGTCGCCGGGAGCCGCCGCGACCTCTCCGGATGGCGCGATCTGCGCGATCTTTTCGCCTTCAATGATGATGGCCTGATTAGCACGCAACTCTCCCGTGCGCACGTTGAGCACCCGCCCTGCGCGAATCACCGTCCTCTTCGGCGAAGGCAACTGCGCGCTTGAAGTGGTCGCCATCCCAGCCAGCGTGACCAATGCAAACGCGAAGGCCACATCCCATGGGCGAATATCTAGCCCTGCTCTTGCAGGCGACCATGAATTCTTCAAAGCTTTCATCCAGGCACCTCGTTTTGAGTTGGCTATTGGAACGCGGCGAGTATAGCAAAGCAGTGCGGCCTGCGGCTCTGTAGAAACAGGGTTCCGATGTCCGTTTAATTTTTGATTTCCATTTGCCTAATTCTGCAACTCCACGATGGTGATCGCCTTCCCTCCGTGCTCCTCGGTTTCGAAGGAATGCTTCTCAACCAAAGGGTGCGTAGCCAGGAATTCCCCAATTCCCTTGCGAAGCGCGCCGGTCCCGTGCCCGTGAATAATCCTGATTCGCGTCTTGCGCGCCAGCGCGGCGTCATCCAGGAATTTGTCCAGGCGATCCGTAGCTTCCTCCACAGTCATGCCGATCACGTTGATTTCGTCGGAAGCGCCGGCTTCCCCGCGCTGCGAAGTCACTGTCACGCTCTGCAGCTTGGCCGCCGGCGAACTTGCTTTCGGCGCGGGTGCCGCTCCTTCCACCCCGATAATTTCATCCAGCGCCACTTTCATCCGCAGCGGCCCGGCTTCGATTTCCGCGGATGACCCGTCAATGCGCCGCAACAACACCGGCTTGCTGAACCCGCGCACGCGAATCCTCGCGCCGGGTTGCAGCCGGTCCGCGTTGACCGCCTCCAGCGAAGCGGCATGGACGCCGAGATCCGATTGCGATTCCGCGATGGTCCGCACGACCGCGGCATTCAGTTCTTCGCGCCCCTCGCCGCGCACCTCCTGCATCCTCCGCCGGGCCGTTTTCTCCACCTGCGCGCGCAGCTCCCGTTCTTTCACCGCTTCGATGACGCGCGCAACATTCTCCTCAAAGCGCTTCTGCATCTCCGCGAATTGCGCTTCCAGTTCTTTGATCCGCTTCTGCTGCCGTTCGACCCACTCGGTTCGCAGCTTCTTGCGGTCTTCCTCCAGCGCATGCCGCTCGGTGGTCATCTGCCGTTGCATGCGATCCAGCTCGTCGCGGCTGCGATGCAAGTAAGCGATCAGATCCGCCGCTTCGCGCGATTCGGGCGTCAGCAGTGACCTTGCGCGTTCGATGATTCCCGTAGCGATCCCCAGCCGCTTCGCGATCGCGATCCCGCTCGATCCGCCCGGCACGCCCACCATCAAGCGGTAGGTGGGCCGCAGATTCACGTCGTCGAATTCCACCGCGGCGTTCACCACGCCCGGCGTGGTCGATGCATAAGTCTTCAGTCGGTCATGATGCGTGGTTGCCAGCACGATGCAGTTCTTCGCGCGAAATTCGTCCAGCAGCGCCACCGCCAGCGCGGCGCCTTCCTCCGGCGCCGTTCCCGTGCCCATTTCATCCACCAGCACGAGAGAATTCGGCGTCGCTGCCTCCAGCATGGTCTTCAAGTTCAACATATGCGCAGAGAAGGTGGACAAATCCGCGGCGATCGATTGCTCGTCGCCGATGTCCACCAGCACGCGGTCGAACAGCGGCAGGACCACACCCTGCGCGGCCACCGGAATTCCGGATTGCGCCGCCAGCGCGGCCATTCCGGTCGTTTTCAGCGCCACGGTCTTGCCGCCGGTGTTTGGTCCGCTGATCACCAGCACGCGTTCTTCTCCGCCAAGGGTCAAAGTCATCGGAACAATGGCGCGATTTTCCTTGCGGAGTTTGTCCTCCAGCACCGGATGACGCGCACCTTCCAGACGCAATTCATTTGTTGCGGAGAATTCCGGGATCGCGGCGTCAAACTCCCGCGCGTATCGCGCGCGCGCAAACACACTGTCGAGTTCCGCAATTGTCCCGGTTGCCGCCAGGAGCGGTCCACGGATCATTTGCAGCTTTTCCGTGAGCTCGCGCAAAATCCGCACGATTTCCGCGGCTTCATCCTCCGCAAGCTGCACGAGCTGGTTGTTCGCCTCGACGGTCTCGAACGGCTCCATAAATACTGTTTGCCTCGTCGCGCTCGCTCCGTGTATCACTCCCGGAAGGCTCCGCCGTTGCTCCGCCCGCACGGGTATCACGAAACGATCGTTCCGCAGGGTGACGTAGTCTTCTCCCGCTTGCGCATTCCGCGCGCGCAAAATCTGCTTCAGATTCTTCTGGATCGTTTCGCGAGTCTCCGTGATGCTCGCTCGGATTCGCCGCAGCGTCGATGACGCATCATCGCTGATTTCCCCGTTCGGCAGCACGCACCGCCGGATCGCTGCGTGCACATCTCGAAAATCACCAACCGAAGCGGTCCGTGCCGCCAGTAACGGAAACTTCACCGCTTCTTCGCGAAACTGCTGCCGCAGCCATCCCCCCGTTTCCAGCAACGACGTCGCATCCAGGAATTCGCCCGGCTCCAGCACCATACCCGGCCCCTCGAGGCGTTCGAGCCAGCCTTGCGGATCGGCCAGCGCGCCAAATCCCAGCTCACGCTCCGCGCGCAACCACTCGCCTGCTTCGCGAATCAGTGCGAACGCCGATGCCAGCGCCGCGCGCTCCATCCCCGGCTCAAGCGCATTCACAGCTCGCCGTCCCGGCGCGCACGTCGTCCTCAGCCGCAGCAATTCGCGCAGCTTGTCGAACTCCAATACACCTTGCGCCGTTCGTGACATGGTTATGTTTGCTTCAATTTCGCGGTCAAAAGACTTGCCACGTCACCCGGCGTCGCCGCCGCGTACACCAGCCGGCCGTTTGCCTCGCCCCAGGGCGCCGGGTGTCCCAATTCTACTTCCCGCACGCAATCCAGAACCGGCTGCCAAAAATCTCCGAGCACCGCGAAAGGTTTCGCGGCCATCACCGACTTGTTCAGCATCTCCCACACAACCGCAAGCTCCACGAGCGTTCCCGTCCCGCCTTTGCATGCTACAAAAGCATCCGCGCGCCGGATCAGCTCAAAGAGTCTTTCTTCCCAGGTCTTCATACGCACTTCCACGTCAATCCAAGGATTGAGCTTGGCGGCCTTGAAAAATTCCGCGGTCACCCCGGTTGTTTTCCCGCCGGCTTCCTTGGCTCCGCGGGACACCGCTTCCATCACCCCGCCGTAACCGCCGCTACAAACAGAGAAACCGTGCTTTGCCAAAGCTCGCCCCAGGATCCGCGCCTCTTCGTAATCCGCGTCTCCCTCGCGCGGCCGCGAACTCCCAAACACGGTGACGATAAATTCTTTCCCCATCTGCAATCCGCGACTTCACTGCGGGTGCTTGTGTTCGAGCCCGCGCTTCGGCGGCGTCACATTGAATTCCTCCAGCATCGCCACACATAGCGCGGTCAAAGCATCCGCCGCTTCGTGACTCTTCCCGCCCTGATTGTTGGTCAGAAATGAAAAGATCACGCGCCGCCCGCCCGGCGTCTCTGCAAATCCCGAAAGTGTCCTCACGTGTTCGACCGAGCCCGTCTTTGCGTGAATCCGCCCCGCCGCCAGTGTGTTTTTCATGCGGTCTTCCAGTGTGCCGTCGACTCCCGCCACCGGCAGCGATGCATAGTAGAAGCCGAACCAGGATTGCCTTTGCGCAAAGCTCAGCAAGGTCACAATGGCCCGCGGAGTCACCAAATCGTGCCGCGACAATCCCGAGGCGTCCGCTTGAATCACCTCTCCTGGCGCGATTCCCGCCGCCGCGTAGAAATCCGCTGGAACTTTCATCAGCTCATCCGGCGTGGCCCACGCTCCGTTCTGTCGCGCCACCGTCCGCAACAACATTTCTGTATGTAGGTTCTGGCTGATTTTGTTGATCAGCTTCACCGCGTCACCTAGCGGCACGGAAACGTGCTCCGCGAGCACCGCCGGATTGCCTGACCCTGCCTCCTGAGCGTGGCGGGCCTTCGCGGCGCCCGTCACCTTTACTCCTCGCTCCTCCAGCAATCGCTTCAATGTGGCCGCCGCATGCTGCGCCGGCTCTTCAATCGCCAGAACCAATTTCCGCGGCGCGCTCTTCGCCGGCAAACTGCCCTTCACCACCACGATATTCGCGCCCGGCTCCCGCGTGAGCGTCAAATCCGGCTTCCCATCCGCGGCTGAAGTAATCACCTCGTTCTCAACCGTGAAATCCGGGGTCGCGGGAGCCACCCCCGCCTGCACAGGATTGCCTGCCTGTTCGCCAGGAGTGAGCGTCAGCGCCACGGTGTTGTCGTCCACGACGATCGCGGAGATGGCCGCGCCGTACTCCCACACCATGTCGTCGATCTCCCATCCATTCGGATAGCGTTCCCGCGGAAAATAGCTGTCGTCCCCGATCACGTCCCCTGAAATTTCCTTTACTCCCTTGGCCACCAGCGCGTCCGCAAGCTCCACGAGCGCTTTCTCCGGCGGTCCATCAAATTCTTCCTTCAGTTCATACGGGAATTTTCTGTTCGATAGATTCGGGTCACCATGTCCCACGAGCGCGAGATCTCCAGCCAGCACCCCCTCGCTCGAAATCGTGCCACGCGTCTCCAGCGTCGTGTGGAAGCGGTACTCCGGGTCCAGTTTTGCCAGGGCCAAAGCCGTGGTGAACAACTTCATGTTCGAAGCCGGAACGAAATACTTGTCGGCGTTCTGCTCGTACAGCGTCTCGCCGCTCTCGGCATCCGCGATAAGCAGTCCCCACTCACCTTTGTTCGTGGGCGTTGTTCCCAGCAACGCTTCCGCCCGCGCGCCGAATTTCGCCGTGGCCTTCTTCGAAGCCGCACTCTGTTTCTTTGAGCCGCAGCACACCGGCTCTGCTTTTCTTTTCGATTGTGCGCCCAGGTATTGCGCACCGGTTCCGAAGGCCCACACGGCGCTCGCCACCGCCACTGCCGCACTTCGCTGCAGGATTTTCTCGAGTCTCATTTTTCACTCGCGCTTAAGTCGTTCTCCGAAAAGTATAGTCCAATGGCAACGCATTCCGTCTCCCGCGCGTCTTATTTATCGAACCAACCCCTGCCTCAAGCCCGTTTGCGAGGCCCCGTTTCTAAAGCCTGAGGTTGCGCCCAGCCTGCGGGCACTCTAAGATGGCTCTGGCCCAGAAAACTACGACGAGGTGAACTGTGATTAAGCGAATGATCTCCTCCCTGATGGCGCTGGCGCTCGTTGCGCTCCCGCTGTTGGCCGCGGGGGATAAGAAGGAAACCGGACGCCTGGAAAACTGCGGGCTGATCGTCAAAGAAGTTATGGATATTCCCGATAACATCCCCGAAGACCTTATTAATAAAGCGGAATGCATCATCGTCTTTCCGTCCGTGCTCAAGGCTGCCTTTGTTATCGGCGGCAGCTACGGTCGCGGGGCGATGACGTGCCGCTCCGGTGAGCATTTCACCGGTCCTTGGAGCGCCCCCGCGATGATGGCATTGGAAGGCGGCAGCGTTGGCTTGCAGCTCGGCGGCCAGGCCACGGATTTCGTCCTGCTGGTCATGAATCCGCGTGGCGCTCGCGCCATCTTGAGCAACAAGGTGAAGCTTGGCGCCGATGCCTCCGCAGCCGCCGGCCCAAAGGGACGCACGGCGAATGCATCCACCGATGTCACCATGCGTGCGGAAGTCTTGAGCTATTCCCGCGCCCGCGGCCTGTTCGCCGGCCTCTCGCTGGAAGGCTCCACGGTTCGCCCTGACAATGACGGCAATGAGCGCATCTATGGCAAGAAGGTCGAAGCAGAATCCATCGTGTTCAAGGGTGCTGTCGCCGTTCCTCCCGCCGCTCAAAAATTGATTGCGTATCTGAACCAGAAGTCTCCGAAGAACACTTCGGACCCCGAATCCCTGAAATAGCTCGCGAAATCTAAGACCGCTATTCAGAACACCCCGGCCCAAGCCGGAGTGCTGCTCGTTTCCGTTCCCCGCACAGCAGCGTCCGCCAACGGATGCCGTAGCGTTTGGGAATTCATGCCCTTGACATCTGGGCCAATTTGACCTAAGGTCATCTATGAGTATTGGTCATCATGGCTCGTATAGCAAAACCGATTCCCCGCAGCGATCTCTCAGAATCGCTCCCGGCCTCCGACCGCCGCCAGCGCCGCAGCGCCGACATCCGCGAGCGACTTTTCCGCGCCGCCCTCGATCTTTTCGCCCAAAAGGGGTTTGCCGAGACGACTGTCGAAGACATCACCGAGACTGCTGACGTCGGCAAAGGCACCTTTTTCAATTATTTCCCGAGCAAGGACCACATTCTCCTGGCCTTCGGAGAAATGCAACTCAGTAAGCTGGAAGCCGCCATCGAAGTGGCTCGCTGTACGGGCGAGCCCATGCCGGACTTCCTCCGTTCGCTCGGTGTGCGCATGACCCAGGAGCCCACTCGCAACCCCGCGATCATCCGTGCGCTTCTGCAGGCCTATCTTTCGACGACTCCGGTTCGCGAGGCCATGATGGACTTGCAAAAACGTGTCCATGCCCTCCATAGCCAGATGATTCAGCTCGGTCAGGACCGCGGCGAAATCCGCAACGACCTTCCGGCTGCGGAGATCGCCCACGTTTTTCGCCAAACCATTTTCGGCACCCTTCTGATCTGGTCGCTTTACGGCGACGCCACTTTGCATTCCCGGATCGAAACCGCATTCAACCTGCTCTGGTCCGGCTTGGCGCCTCGCGGGAACTCGACACCGCCGTTGCCAGTCCCTTTCTTTACGTCAGGAGACTAGTTTCATGAGCCGCAAGCGCATCCTGATTCTTCTCGCGGCCGCCGCTGCCCTGGCCGCGACCGGGCTCTATGCTGGCTGGTTCCGCCGCGACACTGCCCTGCACGGCTCCGGCACCGTCGAAGCCCGCAACATACGTGTGGGTTCCAAAATCGGCGGCCGCATCGACAAGGTTTTGGTCCGCGAAGGTGATTCCGTTCAACCGGGCCAGGTCTTGATCAGCTTTGACGACAAGGAATTGCAAGCTTCCCTCGAGCAGTCCCGCGCGAACGCAGAAAAAGCCAGGCACGGCTTTCGTCCCGAAGAAATCGCCGAAGCCCGCGCCGTCGCGGCTCAAGCCAAAGCCGAGTACGAGCTGAAGAAGAACGGCTATCGCCTGGAAGACATTGCCACCGCGCAAGCCGATCTCGATCGCGCGAAGGCTGACGAAATCCGCGCGCATCTCGATTTTGACCGCTATGATGCACTCGCCAAAAAAGACCTGGTCTCGAAGCAACAACTCGATACCGCCGAGGCCAATTGGAAAGTCGCCGTCGCCCAGCAGCAGAGCGCCCGGCACAAGCTCGATGAACTCCAGCGCGGCTACCGTCCCGAGGAAATTGCCTCTGCCGAAGCTCACTACCATCAGGCACAGTCCAATCTGGAAAAACTCGAGCGCGGCAACCGTCGCGAAGACGTCGACCTCGCCAAAGCAGCCTACGCCTACGACGAAGCCCGCTTCCGCGAGCGCCAGGTCACCGCTCCCGCCGCCGCAGTCGTCGAGGTTCTCGACGTCCGTCCGGGCGACCTCATCGCGCCGAATACCCCCGTCGCCACGCTTCTCGAAAAAGATCAGATCTACGTTCGCATCTACATTCCCGAAACCGAAATCGGCCGCGTCAAGCTTGGCCAAAAAGCCGAAGTTCGCGTCGATTCCTTTCCGAACACTGCTTTCGACGGCCTCGTCGAACAAATCAACCAGCAGGCCGAATTCCTGCCGCGCAATGTTCAAACCCGCGAAGAACGCGTGCACCAGGTCATTGGCATAAAAATTCGCATCCATGATCCCGCCGGTCGTGTCCTTGCCGGCATGGCTGCGGATGTGAAACTGAAAGCCCCAAGCTGACGCTATGGCGACCCACCAACAATCTCTCCCGCAAGCCGCCATCGCCGCCGAACATCTCGTGCGCCGCTTCGGCAACTTCACCGCCGTGAACGACGTCAGCTTCCGCGTCGAAAAAGGCGAAATCTTCGGTTTCCTCGGCCCCAACGGCAGCGGAAAAACCACCGTCATCAAAATGCTCACCGGACTCTTGCCGCTCAGCGGAGGAGCGGCCTGGATCGAAGGTCTTGACGTGCGGACCGCATCGGAAGGCGTTCGCGAGCGCATCGGCTACATGTCGCAAAACTTCAGCCTCTACTACGATCTTACCGTCGCGGAAAACTTGCAGTTCTATGGCCGCATCTACAGCCTGGAACCCGCGCGCCTGAAGCGCCGCATCGACGAAATTGTCCAGCTCAACGGCCTCGCACCTTATCTGAATCGCCTGGCCGCGCAACTCTCCGGTGGCTGGAAGCAGCGCCTGGCCCTCGGCTGCGCCATGCTGCACGAGCCGACACTCCTCTTTCTCGACGAGCCCACCGCGGGCATCGATCCCGTCGCGCGCCGCCAGCTCTGGGATCTTCTCTTCGAGCTTTCCGGTCATGGCATCACGTTTTTTGTCACCACCCACTACATGGACGAAGCCGAGCGCTGCAGCCACGTAGCTTACATTTATTACGGCAAGCTCATCGCCGACGGCACACCCAAGTCGCTTAGAGAGCTTCCCGACGTTCAGCCTCCGGGCACCCTGCGCGTCGAAATCACCACGCCGGAAGTTACACGCGCGCTCCGCTTCGCGCGTCACCTCCCCGGCATTCGCAGCGCCACCATTTTCGGTCAATCCATCCATGCGCTCACCGAAGACCATTTCAATCTCGACGATCTCCGCGAACAGCTCATGAAAAACGGCATTGCCGTCACGGAGATTCGTCCGCTCGCTCCCAGCCTCGAAGACGTCTTTGTCGAGCTCACCTATAAACACCAAGCGTTGTTCGAGACCGCCCGTGCGTAACTTCTTCCGCGGTTTCGGCGCTGTCTTTTACAAAGAGGTCCTGCATGTTCGCCGGGACCCCGCAACTCTTTTTTTCTCTCTCGTCATTCCGCTGCTGCAAATGGTTGTGCTTGGTTTCGGCATTGACACCAACATCCGCCAGATCAATACCGTCGTCCTGAATGCCGACGGCCGCCGCGAAAGCCGCGAGTTGATCGACCGCCTGAAAAACTCCGACACCTTTCATTTCATTCGTTACGTCCAAAACGATCGCGATCTCAACGACGCCATCATTGCCGGAAAGGCCCGCGTCGGCATCAAGATACCCGTGGATTATTCTGACCGCCTCCTCCACAACATGAGCGCCCAGGTTCTCGTCCTCATCGACGGCTCGGACTCCTCCGTCGCCGGCCAGGCCATCAACGTGACCACCGCCATCGGCCTCGACGAATCCCTCCGCCGCGTTCTGCAGGATCGTTCCACCTTTGCCGTGGACATGCGCCCCAAACTGCTCTTTAACCCGGACTCCCGTTCCCCGAATTTCCTCTTGCCCGGCTTAACCGCTATCCTGTTGCTTAACGTCACCACTTTTCTCACGGCTTTCTCCATCGTTCGCGAAAAAGAGCGCGGCACGCTCGAACAGTTGTTCGTCACGCCTGTCCGCCCCATGGGTCTTCTTTTCGGCAAGCTCCTTCCCTATCTGGCCATCGGTTTTGCCGAGCTCTGCCTGATTCTCACCTTCATGCGCTTCGTCTTTCAGGTTCCCATCCACGGCAACGTACTGGTTCTTGCGTTCCTTTCTCTCCCCTATCTTTTCGTTTCGCTTTCCATCGGCATTCTCGTCTCCAGCAAAGCCAACTCGCAGTCCGAAGCCATCCAGCTCGCCTTCCTCACCTTTCTCCCCAGCATCTTTTTCTCCGGCTACATCTTTCCGCGCGAGACCATGCCCACGATCTTCTACGTCATCAGCTATTTCATTCCCGCCAGCTATTACATCAACATCACCCGCGGGATCATCCTGCGTGGCGCCGGCCTTTCGCATCTCTGGCTCGACGGCCTGGCCCTCTATGCCATCGGCTCCATTCTTCTTCTCATCGCCGCCCGCCGCTTCCAGAACAAAGTCATCATGGCGTGAATTCTCGCCCGGTTGATGGGTCTCATCTCTTCCCTGAAATCACATGGGGCTTGAAGGCAACAAAGAAGGATGACGCGCCCAAGAGGACCATTTTAGAATTTCCCTCGCGCAATTCGTGATCGATTCACAACAGTCCGAGCTCCGAGCGGGAGCAAGGAGCGCTCCAGGGCCGTAGCGCCATTGCTAGGAGTGAGGGTTGCGGGCTATTTTTCTATCTGCTCAATCGGATTAATCTCCCACCAGTGAGTCCCCACTTTGGCTTCATATCGGGTGATCCCCTTAACTGTGATCGGCTTTCCGACTTGAGGTATCTCGCATGCAATCTTCGGTATGCACTTAGACATGATGCAGTGTGCTCGGTCCATGCCCACTACTTTCGGACTTTCACAGATGCGAATGTCTGTGTCGCCGTCGTCTCGTTTTGTCACCTGGGTAACGAAGCCGCCCACAGCGGCATGGGCTGCCATTCTGTCAGTCCAGCGGTTCGCATCTTCGCTGATCAACTCGCCGATCGATAGTTCGGCGTATGCACGCTTCGACGGTTGCTCCCCGGGCTTGGCCGAAGGAGCTGCTGGTTTTGCGGTAGGAATCGAACTCCTCCTTGAAGCTGGTTTCTGCTGCGCGGTTTGCCCGGCCCCTAGCGTTGGAAAGGCCAGCAGGATAACAAACAGAACTACAACGGACCTTCGCATTTTGCACCTCGCGGAAAGCTTCCCAAGGATGATGCTAAAACCATAATAAGTGGCGCGAAACGACACTACAGCGAGTTGTGAAGCGGAGTAACCCAAATGGTAACGGGACTTCCACACAGGATTGAGGGCACGATTCAAACGCAAATTCTGAAAGAGGTTCGCTATCCGCTTTCTTTCGCAGTCCCTGCTAAGGATGGGAAAATCCTGGGACAGGCTTTCAGTGAGAAATTCTCATGAAAGGTGGCGCGCCCTTAGGATGATTTTAGAACTCTTGCCACACTCTCTGTACCGGAACTAGCGCTCCTGAGCGGCAAGATCTAACCTCCCCCACTTGTCCGACCATCCAGCACTTGAGCCAAATCGTGACAAATTCGACTTTTGGATGAGGCTTGAAAATGGCTCGTTCACATCAAATTCACCCGCTACCTCCCTTGCCTGATTTTGTCTTTTGTTGCCGCACCGCGTATTCTGCTGAACTATTCCGACGTTCTCAGGGAGATTCCGTGTCCTGCCCGATCTGTGAAAAGCGCAAAGCCGTTCGCTTCTGCCCCGCCAAGGGCGAAAAGATCTGCGCTGTTTGCTGCGGCACCGAGCGCGAAGTCACGATCGATTGCCCCTCCGATTGCTCCTATCTCGTGGCGGCACACCGTTACGAAGACGAGCATCGGCGCTCCCTGCCTGCGGACACGCCGCTGCTCGACGAAAAAATCCCTCAGGATATCGTCTACACCCACCAGCAGCTCATGGCCGCGCTGGCCTTTTCCATCGCCAAGTTCTGGGCCGTCCAGCCCGCCACCGTGGACGCTGACGTCCTCGCCGCCATCCGGGCCCTCGCTCAGACCTACAAGACGCTGAGCTCCGGCATCATCTACGAAAAACCGCCCGACGCGCCGCTGCCGCGCGAGCTTTACGCTGCATTGATCGCCCTTATTTCCGAACTCAAGAGGCAGCAAGCCGAACGCGCCAGCTCAGCCGGCTTCAGGGATTCCGAACTTTTCCATCTACTGGTTTTTCTCTACCGCATGGGTTTGTTGCGCACCAACGGCCGCCCCCGCTCGCGACGCTTCATCGAATTCCTTCGCGGCCAATTCCCGCAGGCCCCCGAACTCAAGCGTGAAGAACCCCGCATCATCGTCCCCTAGCAGGTTTTTTGTAGCACAGCGACTCCTGGCTGTGCGCTTTGTTGGCGGCCTATCCTGCGGCGCAAGACTGCACTTGTCCCACTGGTGGTACTTCCGCTGCCGCTTCCCAACCCAAGGACAATTGCGAGCACGGCGTTGTTCGTTTTATTTCCACCCACGGCCGCGGCCGGAATCCATACTTCTCGCGGATCCGCGCCACGCGCTCCGAGGCCTTGCGGCGGTACTCTTCAGGTGCGTAGCCGTTCTTCGCGTACCACCGCTCGTACTGCTTCGCCAGCCGCGGAAATTTTTGCCGCACAAACGGCAGGAACTGTTTCGCCGACGACGGCATCAAGAACAGCACTCCCGAGAAAAACCACTGCGCACCCGCTTCTTTCGCTGCTGCCGCGACTGCTTCGAGCTCGCCCTGTCCATCCGTAATTCCCGGCACCAACGGCGACGCCGACACACCAACAGCCAATCCCGCGGCGTGCAATTCCTTCACCGCCACGAGCCGCAGGTCCGGCCGCGGCGCGCGCGGCTCCAGCATTCGCGCCAGTCTCGCCCGCATTGTCGTCACCGTAATGTCGATTTGCAAAGAAGATCGCGCGGCGATCTTCTTCAGCACGTCGATGTCGCGCACGATCTGATTCGACTTCGTGATAATCGAAATGCTCAACCCTTCGGGCTTAGCCAATTCCTCCAGGCACGCCCGCGTCACCCCGTGTTCCCGCTCAGCGGGTTGATACGGATCAGTCGCCGTTCCAATCGCGATATGATCCGGCTTTTCGCCGCCTGACCTCTCCGACGCGTACGAATACTTGCGCGAAATATCATGCGCCAGCAGCGGCGCGGCATCCTTCTTCACATAGATCTTTTTCTCGAACTCTGACCCGTCTAGCTCCATGTACTCGTGCGTGTACCGCGCGTAGCAATACTTGCAAGCAAACTCGCATCCTCGATAGGGATTGATGGTCCATTCGAACGGCACGCGGTTCGAATCGCACCGGTTTAATATCGACTTCACCGGCAACAAAAAATACTCCGGCCGCTCCGCCGATTTTCTTTGCGTCTCCGCCGGCGGGGAGGATGCTGCGAGGCGGGCAATGCCAACCAGTCGCGCTTGAGCACGTCCCGGGGGCGCCGCGGCATCAATTCGAATCGGACTTGTTTCACGGTTTTGGGTTCCGTGCTGGGTCCTGGACGCCGGGGGGCAATCCGCCGTCGCTTGATTCGAATTGCTGCCGCGTTGGTCAGCAACTGGGGCGCCGACCGTTTTACGGTCGCCAGCCAAACCGTCGCTGGCCATCTTCATTGGGCTTATGGCATCAGGGCACTCAGGAAAGAGTCCTACCGTGGTTGGTGAAGCGTTGCGGCGTCGAATCCGAAAACTCGGCGCCGATAGGGAGTGAACTGGAGACATAGCCCACCTCGAAGCACGCCGCAGTATTTCGCTTTTTGTTCGCTTAGTCAAGCACTATTTTCGCTTTTTCTTCATTAGGCCGTCCCTCCTGGCATTCTCCCCTTCCGCCGTGCCTCCATGGATACCGCGCCTCTTCGCGAGACCTCGCAGACAATTGCCTACCTCACCCTCACGGAGTATTCTCAATATCCGGGAGAACTGTCATCGGCATGTTTCGGAAGTCCAAACACGTTCTGTTCGCGGCATCTGTGCTGCTTGCTGGCTTGCCTGGGCGGTCCTTCGGCCAGAATCCTTCTCCGGCAAAAAAGTTGCCTGCGGGTCCCCAGGCTCCTCAATCCACACACTATCCCATTCTCATCCTTGCCTTTGGCAACGATCCCAACTGGAGCCTGCGGATCGGCCAAAAAGGCCCTGAGCGCCTGGATCGCCCCGGCTACCCCCCCATCCCTCTCGAACCCTCCGATGTTACCCATGAAGCCGCCGCCGATTCCTGGACCTATCACGCCAAGGACTCCGCCACTGGCGCGGCTGTGGCCGTTCACTTGACTCGCGAAGCTTGCACTGACGCTTCGAACGACACGCTGACTTCCGCGCCGCCGCCCGCGGGAAAATACTTCTTCCGTGCCTCCGTCGATCACTCGCAAATCGGCTCTCTAAAGGGCTGTGGCCGCGTCGCCGCCGAGCTCTTCCCCAAGATCAACAATCAGCCTGACGAGGACGAAGACGCTGACGCCGACAAAAAGAAGCCGTCCGCCCCAACCATCACCAATTTCAAGCCTCCCGTCGCCGTCGCCTACCTGAATTCAGCTGGCAACGTTGTTCTCAGCCGCGGCTCCACGAAGAAGATCGCAGCAAATGCTGGTTCCGAGCTGGCTCTCTCCCACGACGGCAAGAGGCTTCTCTTCGCGCGCTCCGATTCAAAAAGCAGTCCCGATCGCACCATCGTTCTCTACGATTTTGACACCGGCAAATCGCTGGATTTGGTGCAAGGTCTCGTGCGGCAGGCCTTCTGGTCCCCCGATGACGGCCGCGTCGCTTTTCTCAAAGCTCTGGATCAATCGTGGCAGGTCTGGTCTCTCCCGGCCTCAATGCCCGAGGCAGCCGCACTCTTTTCTTCCCAGTCCGTGAATTCTCTCCACGGCTGGGTTGACAACCACACCGTCCTGGCAACGGACACGCAAAACGCTTACTGGCTCAGTGAAGACAACCAGCAACAATCCGTGGCGCTCAAAGATATTTACGGCAACGCATTTCAGATCATGAGTTCGGATACGATTCGCGCGAATCCCCTCAATTCGGATTTGCTGCTCATCTCGGCCGATTATTTGTCGGCACCCGCTGGGGCTCCGGTTGGCTCCGCGGGCTTGGCCTCGGGTTTCTTCCTTTACGAACCGCGTTCGAAACGCCGCGTCATTCTCTCCCCGCCTGACCAGTCGGGCCGCGCTGCGGAATGGTCGCGCGACGGCCTGCAAGTCTTTTTTTCCGGGAGTGATCCCTCGCATCGTCCAAGCATCTATCGAATTTTCTGGGATTCCACCGGGTTGCAGCGTTTTCTCACGGGCAGCAACTATGTGGTTGGACAGTAGCCTGCTCCCCCCAGGGTACCGACAGGGCTCAGACCACCCTTGCCCGATACGTCGCCGCCACTCGATTCCACGCCTCTCGGCGTCGTCCTGGCGTTATACTATGTATTGTGAGTACTAGCTCTATCCCCACTCCTCAACAGGTCGGCATTCTTGTCCTTGACGACAATGCCCCGGGTGGAAGTGCGGTCAAGCAGATCCTGGACTCCGAGGGGTGGCGCGTCCGAATCGTGGCTGACACCCAGATGCTCTTGGCCGAGCTAAAAACGGGGGAATGGTCTCTTGTCATTGCCGATGTGGCTCTGACGGGAGTCGAAGGTCCCGCCTTCGTCACCCTGCACGAGCTTGCCAGTGTCTCAGCGGCTGACGGTGGCCGCGTGCGCGTCCTGTATCTGATCCCGGAACTAGCCAGCGGCCAATACGTTGTCCATCTGGAAGCCGCGCGTCTTCCTTACGTGCTTCGCCCCTACCATCTTCACGACTTTCTCGAAAAAGTCAGCGACCTGCTCGTCGAAGTGAAGGCCATCGAGGGTCCCATCCGTCAGGTCCGCCACGAATTCGGCGCCCTGCGCAAGAAGAAGAAACTAGCCGCCCGTTCCAACTCCATGTTCGCTTCGCGCGACTCTTTTTCCTACACCGACGAGGAACTCGCCGAATACGAGAAACAGGAAGGCGAGGCCTCCAAGTCCAGGCGCAACAAGCCTCGCGTCAACCTCGGCGACCCCAACCGCTGAAGGGGCAAAAGCAAGTTCCAAGTCTTTAGTTCTTAGCTCCAAGTTCTTCGTTCTTAGCCCTCAGTTGTTACTAGGCAGCCTCGCATTCTAGTGGGTTCCTCTGCCCGCACCTGGTTCACCAGGCCCGCCGCTTCTTCCTGACTAAGAACTAATAACCACTTCCTGTGCAAGGTTTCGCCGTCTCGCCGTTCTAACTAGTTGCGAGTGGTATCCCCGCTGGTTCTCTCTGACCGGATCGGGGTTCACACACAGGAGGCTTTCATGGAACGTTCGATTTTCACAGCCCTGATCGGCGGACTTCTCGGTATCACCACTCTTGGCGGCCTGGCTTTCGTCGGGTCAGTGCCAGGCTCCCCTGCTGCTCCCTCGTCTCGACCTGAGGGCGACTGGCGGCTTTTCGATCCCGTCACCTACGAGAACATCTCCGTCTTCCCCGTCGTCAGCTCCTACAGCCAGGACACCAGTCCCTTCCTCACTCTTGAGGAAGGTCTCTCCACCGGCGACGTGGCCGTCCGTGAGCAAGGTTCCGAGAGCCTGGTTCGCGGTCGCGATGGCCGCCGCGTGTACCTTCCACAACCCACCCCCGGTGCCTCCGTCAACCAGCTGGTATTGATCAACCGCAGCAAGCGCCCGCTGTTGCTCCTCGCCGGCGAACTCGTCAGCGGCGGCAAGCAGGATCGCGTCATCGGTAAGGACCGCATCGTTCCCGCTGGCGCTCCCCCGCTCCCTCTCGACGTCTTCTGCGTCGAGCACGGCCGTTGGACCGGCAGCTCGCAATTCGCAGCCGCAAAAACCATCGTGCATCCCAGCGTCCGCGAAAGCGCAGCTGTTGATCAGGCCCAGACAAAAGTCTGGGACTCCGTTCGCAACGGCACCAACTCGAAGGCGGCTGCATCCGCCCCTCGCGCTCAAATATCCGCCGACAATCTCCAAAGTGCCATCGCCGGCAATGGACGCACCGAAGCCTACGAGAAAATTTACGAGTCGCGCGCCATCGGCGTATCCATCGATGATTTCGTTGACGAAGTGCAGCGCCGTTTCTCGCAAGCCACTTCAGGTTTGAAGAATGAGCGCGTCGTCGGCGTAGTGGTGGCGTACGGCGGCGAAGTGGCTTGGAGCGACATCTTCGCCTCCGGCGATCTCTTCGATCACTACTGGCGCAAACTTCTGCGCAGCTACGCCGTCGAAGCCCTCACCCGCCCCACGTACCGCCCGGTGGCCTCGCGCGACAACGCCAACGACTTCTTGCGCCGTTTAAACGGCCGCGAAACTCAGGAAACCGAACCCGGCGTCTACCGCTGGCGCGAAATCAAGGAAGGCCAGCTCGCCCAAATCGAGCTCGACGCCCTCCAACCCAAACCCATGACCCTTCACCGTTTGCTCTTGCATCGCACCAGTTGATGCGTTTTATTGGGCGGCAACCGCAGGGGCACGATATATCGTGCCCCTACCCTGTCTGTCGCACCGTACTGCGATCCGGCGTTTCCGCAAGCAGTTGTTTCACAGTCCTCTTCAAACTAGGGTGCACCGCGTCCGGCGCAATCTCCGCCAGCGGTACAAGTACGAATCGCCGCAGATGCATCCGCGGATGCGGCAGCTGCAATTCCTTCGTGTCCATCGTCTCCGAGCCGTACAGCAGGATGTCCATATCGATCAGCCGCGGCCCTTTCGCCACCAACTTCTTGCTCCCCATTCGCAACTCGATTCCACGCAGGGCCCGCAACAATTCCCGCGCCGAAACCTCCGTCTTTCCTTCGACCGCACAATTCAAAAACCAGGCCTGTTCCAGGAAATCCACCGGCTCCGTCTCATAAAACGACGATACCCGCGTCACGCGCACACGCGCATCTCCCAACGCCACAATCGCCGCGCGTAAATTCCCTTCTCTGTCTCCCACGTTTGATCCCAAAGACAGGTAGACTCTCGCTTCAATCATGTTTTCTTATAACTCGAGGCATCTTTCCTTCCCTTGTTCGTTATTAAAATTTGCTCTCTGCCACGCACGCAAAATTGCCCGCGTCGTTCGTATCGCCTTTGCCCTTATACTTGGCAATCTGCGGATACGGACATAGCGGCCGGGTTATCTTCACGCCCTTCGCCGGGTCGCCGCTTTCGTACTTCGTCGCAATGACCGAGATAGGCGCAATTCCTTTCTCTACCCATTCTTCGACCGCCAATTCCACATCGTGTCGCGCATCCTTGGCGCTCGCGCCGCCTTGACCGAAGGAGTCCGGCCCGGCACCACCGGAGCAGTGCTGCATCCCCGGCACCATGTAGAGCCGCGCGAACGCCTCCGTCTCCTGCACGCCCATCTTGCTTACCACATCGTTGTAATAGTTGATCGTGTTGAGCGCCGAAATCGCCGGATCGTTCCAACCGTGATAGAGAATCAGCTTCCCGCCGCGCGCTTTGAACGCCTCGAGGTTTGCCTCCGTCGCGTTCAACATTTGCGCGGTCTTCTCATCAGCCGCTTTCATTGCTTGATCGACACGGGCGTCCTGGTAATTCCAGTCCGCCTTCCCATAAACAAAGTTGGAGAAATATCCGCCACTGAAGGCGAACAGCAAACTTTTGGCCGGCGCCGGTCCAGTGATCCACGTTTCCCATCCTCCTGGCCCCTCTTCCGCTCCCGGCAAATAGCCCGGAAAAATCTTTCGTCCTTTCGCGTCGTTCGGTCCTTCGTACAATTTTTTCAGCGCCGTAACTTGCGCCGCCGTCAAGCACTTCTCCGAATCGCCTTCTTTGCAAAGCATCGCCCGCGGATCGAAGTGACATTGCCTCGGGTCATTCAGTACTCCGTCGGTCACTCCATCTTGCGCGTCGCAAGCAGCGTTCACCGCGCCAGCGATCGCCGGCAGCTTGCTTGGCGGGATATAACTGGCTGCATCAAGTGTCGTCGCCTGCGCGTCCGCAAGCGCTTTGGTCAGCAGGTGCGTCCAGAAGTTGGCCGGGGCTCCCGCGAGGATGCCGTCGTAATCCTCGGGAAAACGCTGCGCTTCCATCAGCGCCTGCCGCCCGCCATTCGAGCAGCCCCCGAAGTACGAGTGCCGTGGATCTTTGCCGTAAAACGCCTGGACCACCACTTTAGCCACCCGGGTCATCTCGTGGATCCCGCGGTATCCGAAGTCGGTCAACTTTTCGGGATGTCCCAGCGCCCAACTCGCGTCTGTCCCTCCTGCGGAGTGGCCAGTATCCGTGCTCACCGTTGCGTAACCTTGGTACACCGCGGTTCCAAGCTGCCGGTAACCAATCTCTCCGGCGAATCCTCCGTTGCCTTGGCCGTGTAGTTTGCCGTTCCAACCCCCACTATTCTGTCCATTCGCCGGCATCCACACTTCGATCTTGATCGAGGAATCGGCGCTCGGCGTCGCTTCCGCCACCACCCGACAAAATGCCGGGAGCATTTTGTAGAAAGAGGGTTCTCCCACAATCCAGGGAGTAATGTTTGGAGGGGGCGTGAAGGCCCCGGCTGTAACTGTTTGCGCCGAGACGATCTTCGCTCCCGTCAGTTTAAGTTGCGCCAGACCCTCGCAAGTTTGTGTTCCTGACGGCGCACCCTGCGCGTAAGCGCCGCACGACACCAGCACCGCTCCAACCGCCGCTATTACCACCTTCTGCATGACGATCTCCTCCGATTTGAGCTCTCAACGCGTTCGCGCCGAGACGCACGTTAGCCCATGTCGAAACTCCCGCGCAATCCTTTTCGTGTCGGCTTCACGCTTCTCTCGATAGCGGCCGATCCGCTCGGCGCGATCATTGAAGAACTTGCATTCCGTCGTTTAGAATGCCCCCATGCGCAAGGTGGTCCTGGGCCTCGGCATCAGCCTCGACGGCTACATCGCCCGCCCCGATGGCGCGGTCGATTTTCTCTTCATGCCCAAGGACTATTCTATGGGCCCATTTTTCGCCACCATTGATACCGCCGTCATGGGGCGCAAGACCTACGACGTGGCCCTCAAGACGGGCGGAGGAGGATTCGGCGACTCGAAAATGAAGAGTTACGTCTTCTCTCATTCCCAGCCGCCCGGCGAGCGCGGAGGCGCCACCTTCGTCAATGAATCCCTGAAAAGTTTCCTCGAGAAGCTTCGCAAGCGCTCCGGAAAAAACATCTGGCTGATGGGCGGCGGCGAACTCGCCCGCGACTTCCTCAAAGACGACCTGGTCGACGAGCTCTATATCGGCATGGTTCCTGTCCTGATCGGCGAAGGCATCCCGCTCTTCCCCAGCGGCTTCCCGCAACGCGAATTCACGCTCCTCGAAAACAAATCCTTCTCGAAAGGCCTGATCGCCCTCAAGTACGCCCGCACCCGGAAAAAGCCCACGCACAAGTAAGCGCAATGTCCGCGTCCCGACGACGTCAGATATCGTAAGACAGCATTGACTGCCGGTGGAAATGCGACGGTTGCCATGGGCAGGGAGTCCAGCGGAATTAACAGGGTATCGCTTCATTACCTGAGCGGGCGGCTCAGAACAGCCGCGGCTGGCGCTTCGGCAATTCCCTGCCGAAATATTCGTAGGCGCGCTGCGTGGCGACTCGGCCGCGTGGGGTGCGGTCGATCATTCCGATCTGCATCAAATACGGTTCATACATCTCTTCGATGGCGTCTTCTTCTTCGGAGAGGACGGCGGCCAGCGTTCCCACGCCGACCGGCCCGCCTGCATATTTGTCGAGCAGGGCGATCATCAGGTTGCGGTCCACTTCGTCGAGGCCGCTCTCATCGACGCCCAGCATTTGCAATGCTTCCTGCGCCACCGCGCGCGTGATACGGCCCGCCGCGCGCACTTCCGCAAAATCGCGCGCGCGCCGCAGCAAGCGGTTGGCGATGCGCGGCGTTCCGCGGCAGCGGCCCGCGATTTCTTCGGCGCCGCCTTCGTCCATCTGGATGTTCAGGATTTTCGCCGAGCGGTGAATGATGATCAGCAAATCCGCCGGCTCGTAAAAATCCAGCCGGTGCACGATTCCGAACCGTGAGCGCAGTGGCGCGGTGATCAGCCCGGCTCGCGTGGTGGCCCCGATCAGCGTAAAGTGGCTCAGCGGAAACGGGTGAATCTGCGCCCCCGGCCCCTGCCCGATGATCAGGTCCACGCGGAAATCTTCCATCGCCGGGTAGAGCACTTCCTCGATCGCGGGCTGCAAGCGGTGAATTTCGTCCAGAAAGAAAACTTCCTTCTTTTGGAGCGAGGCCAATATCGCCGTCAGGTCGCCTTTGCGCTCCAGCAGCGGCCCCGCGCTGGTTTTGATCGGCACGTTCAATTCGTTGGCGATGATTTGCGCCAGCGTGGTCTTGCCCAGCCCCGGCGGCCCGTAGAGCAGCACGTGATCCAGCGCCTCGCCGCGGCTCCTCGCCGCATCGATGGCAATCTGAATATTTTCTTTGACGCGTTTCTGCCCGATGTATTCATCAAGGCGCTTGGGCCGCACGCTCACTTCGATGCGCGCGTCTTCGTCAAACGCCTGCCCGGACACTATTCGCTCTGGCTGTCTCTGTGGCATCATCCGCTTGGCCCTTCCATCCGCCATTTATTTGCCATCCGCCGCGCGCCGCATTTTTTCGACGTGAAGTTCGGCAAGTCTTATCTTGCCTCTTTCATGCTGGACTACTTTGCCGTCCCTGACTTCATACTCCGCGGCCATGATCAAGTCGCGCCAATCGATCTTTGCCAGTTTCACCAGCTGGCGTGCCCTTTCGGCCTTGCCGCCGCAAATCTCGAGAATATCCAGATGGATCCGATCGTCGAAAGCGGGCCGAGAGACCAGTGAAACTCTCCGATCAATTCTCGAATGCGCGGCGCATCTGCGGGCGGAAAAATTTCCTCAATCAACGCCGTGACTCGCCGCGAAAGCTCGGGAACTTGTTCCATCTGCCTCCGCGCGCCCGTCGAAATACCTACGCACCGCGCGCCGCTCGTCCTTTCGGCGCACTCAACGACTGCAATGCGCCACGCAACAACTTCTCAAAATTTGCCGCGCCCGTCTCGCGCTTCGCTTCAGACACCGCGGTTTCCGCGGCGCGCCCGTCGTACCCCAGGTTTACCAGCGCGGACACCACATCCGCCTCGATTCCCGCAGGTGATGATGCCGCCGGTTTGTCCGTCTCCAGCGCCACGGCTTCCAGTTTGTCCTTCAACTCGACCACCATGCGCTCCGCCGTCTTGCGCCCCACCCCGGGAATTCTTGTCAGCCGCGCCAGGTCGCTCCCGCGAATCGCCGGCACGAGTTCTTCGACGCTCATCCCGCTCAAAATTTTCAGCGCCAGCGTCGGCCCCACGCCGGAAGCGGAAAGCAGCATCTCAAAAAAATGCTTTTCCCGCGCGGAGACAAAACCGTACAGCGCCAGCGTATCTTCCCGCACATGGGTGTGGATCAGGAGGGTCACTTCGGTGTGCAGCTCGCCAAGCGCTCCGTAGGTCGAAAGCGGCACCTGCACGAGGTACCCCACGCCGCCCACGTCGACGAGCACTTGATTCGGTCTTTTTTCGGCGAGCCGTCCGCAAAGCTGGCCAATCATCGTCCGCCAGTATTGCCGCTTTTCCTTCGCCCGTCAACGCCACACTCATTTCGTCCGCCAACTAATGCCAAACGCGAATGGCTTGATCCGATCCCACGGACACGAGCCAGGCGCCATCGGGACTGAATGCGATGGCATGAATGATTCAGTGGGCTAGAAAATGTCGCCTAAGCGGGGAAGTTCATGAGGGCTCTTGTATCGATTCAACGCTACGCTCCGGTCGCTAACGCGTCAGCGGAGGACCCCAGACAGGCGGTCACTTTGCCTGATCGGTGCGAAGCGCACTGCCGAGGAGGACGCCACAAGGTTTTCAGTCCGCTCCGCGGCTGCGCAGAAATTCGGCGACCTCTGCGTGGCCACGTTCCTCCGCAAACTTCAAGGCCGTTTTCCCATCATTGGTCCTAGCGCTCAAATCAGCGCCGTTCCCCAGGAGCATGCTTACAATCCCCAGGTGGCCATTCGCGGCGGCAGTAAGAAGCGGCGAGTAGCCGGCGCCGTAGCGGTAATTCGGGTCGGCGCCATTTGCCAGGAGCCATGCCACAATGGCGGTATGTCCGCTGGCGACGGCCCCGGTCAGGGCGTTGTAGCCTGTCCCGTTGGTCGCCACGGCGTTGACGTCTGCGCCTTTCGCAAACAAGTATTCAGCTACTTCCAGATGCCCGAACACCGCCGTCAGCGCAATTACAGGAAACCCATCGGGTGAGTAGCTCTCCGCCTGGCTCGGCTCTTTCTCTACTAGTTGTTTGACGCGCTCCAACTGTCCGAGCGCCGCCCCTTCATGCAGCTCCAGCGGAACCCCCTGAGCCAGCAGCATATCGCAAAGCTCCTGGTTGCCGCCGTACACCGTCAGCAACAAGGCCGATTGTCCCTTTTCATTCCGGGCACTCGCCAATTCCGGTTCGGCGGCCAGCATTCTTTTAACTGCTGCGGTGTCCCTTGCTTGAATGACTTTGAAAAATTGGGCGGCGCTGCTCATACCTGCACTCCCTCCGAATCCACGCGATCTGCAGGAAGAGGAGAGTAGCGCAAACGGCTGCTTGGCGCTGAGGAAATCTGTGGAAAGCACGGGAGAAACATCTCGCGTGGCGCAGCCCCGCCGCGCGAAGGAATTGCATGAAGAGGCGGATGCCGCTGTCGCAGCCGGTTTGTAATGCCCAGGCAGCTGGGCGGGTCGCTCAGCGGCGCGAGCGGTCTTTGCGCACGGCTTCGTCGATCAGCGCATCGAGTTCGCTGCGCGTCAGCGTCACGTCATCGCCCGCGTTTTCTCCGCTGTCGCGGGTGATGGGCAACTCCGCCCCGCCGCCCGGCGGAGGCGCGACAAAGTAACGCGGACGAGCCGCCATCAGCTTGGCGACTTCCCGGCTGGAGAGCAACACCGGCTGACCGGCCATTTCCGCAGCCAGGGTGATCTTCGCGCTGTGCTCGATGGTCTCCATTCGAAAGAACGCCGTGAGAAGATCGGGGCCGCAGGTTACCGCGCCATGGTTGGCAAGAAGCAGCGCGTCGTAGTGCGGCACAAACGGCTCGATGGCCTCGCTCAACTCCGGAGTCCCCGGCGTGGCATATTGCACCAGCGGAATCTGTCCAAGTCCCACGATCACTTCGGGGAGCAAGGCTTGATTCAGGGCGCGCCCCGCGACCGCAAACCCAGTGGCCGTGGGCGGATGCCCATGGCAGATGGCCATCACATCCGGCCGCATGCGGTAGAACAGGAGATGCATCGCCATCTCGGAGGAAAATTTGCGGTCGCCGGCGAGCTGCCGCCCGTGCAGATCGGTGATCACCAAATCCTGCGGCGCGAGCATCCCCTTATTCATGCAGGTAGGAGTGGTGAGAACGCTGCCGTCATCCAGCCGCACGGAAATATTTCCCTCACAGGCGACGATGTGTCCGCGCTCGTACATCCAGCGTCCCGCGATACAGATCTCGCGGCGGTGCTGCTCTTCACTTTTCGCGTGGCCTGACAAGAGTGAGTCCGAAGTCACGGGCGGACTCCTTCCTGGCTCGGAACGTTTTTCCGAGCCGTTCCGCTTGAATTGATCCAGGCACAGTCCGTAGGGGAGTTACGGAATGACTCATGCCTATCCCCATAAGAGTAGCAGGAGCGAAGAAGAAAATAATACAACTCGCCTCCAGAAGCTAGGCATAAATACCGCGGAGCTTGAGGGCGCTGGCGACCCGGTCGATGGCCAGCATGTAGGCGGCAATGCGGTTATTCACTTTGTGAATTCCCGCAAAACGCGCCACTTCATCGAAGGCATTGTCCATCACGTCGAAGAGGCGCTCGTTCACTTCGCTCTCCCGCCAGAAGAAACCCTGACGATCCTGGACCCATTCGAAATAGCTGACGGTGACGCCGCCAGCGTTGCCCAGGATGTCCGGCACGGTGAAGATGCCTTTGGCATCGATAATCGCGTCGGCCTGCCAGGTGGTGGGACCGTTGGCGCCTTCGCATAGAATCCTGGCCTGCACCTGATTCGCATTCTTCTCCGTGATCTGGTTTTCAATCGCCGCGGGGATGGCAATCTCGCACGGCTGGAAGAGCACATCTCGCGAACTCATCTTCGTTCCGCCGTCCGGGAAATCCTGCAGCGGTTTCTTCTGCGTGTAGACCCAATCGATCGCCTTCGGCACGTCGAGGCTCTTCTCGTTGTACAGTCCGCCGCCGATATCCGCCAGGCCAATGATTTTGTAGCCCGCTTTATGCATGAGCTCCGCGGCCATGGAGCCCACGTTCCCGAAGCCTTGAACAACGACGCGGCATCCTTCTTTCTTGATTCCCAGCTTGGCGAGCGCCTTGTCGCAGCAGATCATCACGCCGCGCCCGGTGGCTTCGCGCCTTCCGCGCGACCCGCCCAACTCGATGGGCTTGCCGGTCACGACGGCCGTGGTGGCTTGACCGACGTGCATGGCGTACGTGTCCATGACCCAGGCCATGGTCTGCTCGTTTGTGCCGACGTCGGGGGCCGGTACGTCGCGCTCCGGCCCCAGCCAATTCGCCAGTTCCGCGGTATAGCGGCGCGTCAGCC
>WNGC01000634.1_pt1 | contig 29683 bp, 16 predicted proteins | sample 5400051 | NCBI WGS metagenome assembly WNGC01 (sample SAMN13153368, study PRJNA577476) | soil metagenome | isolation source: 20 cm soil or saprolite under grassland replicate 2 | place: USA:California | collected 2016-06-15
GCGACATGCTGCGCGGCGAGTGGGGCTTCAAGGGCTACGTCGTGTCGGACTGCGGCGCCATCGACGACATCTACGCCCGCCACAAGATCGTGGCGACCGGTGCCCAGGCGGCGGCCCTGGCCGTTAAAACCGGCACCGACCTCGAGTGCGGCCGCGTGTACGCGAACCTGGTCGACGCCGTGAAGCAGGGCCTCATCACCGAGCAGCAGATCGACACGGCGGTCAAGCGGTTGTTCCTGGCGCGATTCAAGCTGGGCATGTTCGACCCCCCGGATTCGGTGCGCTGGGCGCGGATCCGGGCAGGTGTGCTCGACCAGCCCGCGCACCGGGAGCTCGCCCGCCAGGCGGCGCGGGAAGCGATCGTCCTCCTCAAGAACGCCCGTGGCCTGCTGCCGCTCCGCAAAGATCTCCGGACGCTCGCCGTCATCGGGCCCAACGCCGATCAATGGCGCATCCTGCTCGGCAATTACAATGGGCTTCCGGCGGATCCGGTGACGCCGCTGCGCGGCATTCGCGAAGCGGTGGGGAAGGGGACGCGCGTGCTCTACGCCCGCGGGGCTGACTTGGCCGAGGGGTTCCCCGTGCTGGACGTCGCGCCGTCCAGCGCGCTCTCGACGAGCGCGGGCGGGCGCGGCCTCGACGTCGCCTATTTCAACAATCGGGCGATGGCGGGCGCTCCCGTGTCCACTGCCGTCGATACGGCGCTGGATGTGAGCTGGAACGACGGCGCGCCTCGTGCGGACCTGAACCCCGACGACTTCGCCGTACGCTGGACCGGTGCGTTGCGGCCGCCGCACAGCGGGACGTATCGGCTCGGCTTGATCGGCACCATGCGGTTCCAGCTCTTCCTCGACGATAGTCTGGTCCTTCGCTCGGTGTATCCCACGCACGACGGCGAATTCCCGGACCCCCGCCCGGTGCGGAGCGAGCCGCTGCGGCTCGAGGCGGGCCGGAGCTATCGGCTCCGCGTGGACGCCCAGGAGTCCTACGGCGACGCACAGCTCCACCTGCTCTGGTCGACTCCCCAGGAGACCCTCGAGGCCGAGGCGGTACGGGCGGCCGGCGAGGCGGATGTCGTCGTGCTGTGTCTCGGCCTCACGGCCCAGCTCGAGGGCGAGGAGATGCGGGTCGAGATCCCCGGCTTTCGCGGCGGCGATCGCACGCGCCTCGACCTGCCCGCGCCGCAACAGCGTCTGCTCGAGCGCGTCGTCGCCGTGGGCAAACCGACCGTGCTGGTGCTGCTCAACGGCAGCGCGCTGGCCGTGAACTGGGCCGGACAGCACGTCCCGGCGATTGTCGAGGCCTGGTACGGGGGGCAGGCGGCGGGCAGCGCGCTCGCCGATGTGCTGTTCGGAGATTACAACCCGGGCGGGCGCCTGCCTGTGACGTTCTACAAGAGCGTCGACGACCTGCCGCCCTTCGACGACTACCGCATGGAAGGGCGGACGTACCGCTTCTTCAAGGGCACGCCGCTGTACCCGTTCGGATATGGCTTGAGCTACACCACCTTCGCCTACAAGAACCTGCGCGCCAGCGCCGACACGCTCCGGGCCGGTGACACGATCACGGTCCGCGTCGACATCACGAACACCGGCAGACGGCGGGGCGACGAAGTCGCCCAACTGTACGTGCGGCATCTCGGATCGAGCGTCGCCCGGCCCCGGGAGGATCTGCGGGCCTACCAGCGCGTCACGCTCGGGCCGGCGGAGACCCGCACGGTCGCGTTTTCCCTGGCCGCGTCCTCCCTGGCTTATTGGAGTCCGGAAGCCCACCGCTGGGTAGTCGAGGGCGAGCCGGTGGAGATCGCCGTGGGATCCTCCTCCGCGGACATCAGACTGAGGCGCACGGTGAGAACCGTGGCCCGGCCATGAGACTGCGCAGCGCCTTCGTCAACCTGCTCGCCTTAATCGTCGCCCCGTACGCGGCGGCGGTAGTGCAGCGGGAGCGGGTAATTCTCTCGTTCGACCGCGCCTGGCGATTCCACCTGGGCGACGTCGCGGGCGCTCAAGATCCGACGTTCGACGATTCCGGGTGGCGCAACCTCGATGTGCCGCACGACTGGAGCATCGAGGGAGAGTTCAGCGACACCAATCCCGCCGGCGCGGGCGGCGGAGCGCTCCCCGGGGGCGTGGGCTGGTACCGCAAGACCTTCACCCTGGCCGCGCGGGGCACGAGCCGGCTGGTGTTCGTCGAGTTCGATGGCGTGTACCGCAACAGCGAAGTGTGGATCAACGGACATTACCTGGGGAAGCGGCCGTACGGATACAGCTCGTTCAGCTACGCGTTGACGCCGCACCTCCGCTACGGGCCGGCGAGCAACGTGATCGCGGTGCGCGTGGACAATTCGCAGCAGCCCAACTCGCGCTGGTACTCGGGCTCCGGGATCTACCGGCACGTGCGCCTCGTCACGACCGATCCGGTGCATGTCGATCAATGGGGCACGCATATCACAACGCCGGTGGTGACCAGGGAGTCTGCCCAAGTCACGATTCGTACGACCATCCGTAGCGAGCCACGGAGAGAGCAACGGGCGGTGGTCGTCACCACCGTTTACGATTCGGGCGGCAAGGCTGTCGCCGTCGAAGTCATGAAGGGCGTGGGTTTGGTCGATTCCGTCACGGAAATCGTGGCTAATCTGACGATTCCACGCCCGACCCTGTGGTCGCTCGAGCGGCCGTACCTGTACCGGGCCGTGTCGCGGGTGGTGTGTGGGGGGAAGCCCTGCGACGAGTATGACACGCCGTTCGGCGTGCGCACGTTCATGTTCGATCCCGACCGCGGGTTCATCCTCAACGGCACGCCCGTGAAGATCCGCGGCGTGTGCCTGCACCACGACCTCGGCGCCCTCGGCGCGGCGGTGAACACGCGCGCGCTCGAGCGGCAGCTCGAGATCATGCGCGACATGGGCGTCAACGCGATCCGCACGTCGCACAATCCGCCTGCCCCCGAGCTGCTCGATCTCACCGATCGCATGGGCTTCATCGTGCTGGACGAAGCCTTCGACATGTGGAAGAAGGAGAAGACGAAATACGACTACCACCTGGACTGGGACGCGTGGCACGAGCGCGACCTGTCCGACATGGTGCGACGCGACCGCAATCATCCCAGCGTCTTCATGTGGAGCATCGGGAACGAGGTGATGGAGCAGTGGACCAACGACGACTCCACCGCCATTCCCATTGCGCGCGAGCTCGCCGGGATCGTGCGGCGCCTCGACCCCACCCGGCCCATTACGTCGGCGAGCAACAACGGCAGTCCGGCCAATCCGGTATTTCACTCCGGCGCCCTCGACCTGCTGGGCCACAACTATCACCACGAGGCCTGGCCCAATTTCCCGACGCAGTTTCCCGGGCAGAAGTTCATCATCACCGAGGCGATGTCGGCGCTCAACAGCCGCGGCGTCTACGAGCAGCCCTCCGACTCGGTGGCCAGCTACGCGACGCCGTACGTGAAGGACAGCGGACCTCAGCCGAACAAGGACTACCGGCTCTCGTCGTACGACGACCGCAAGGCGTTTTGGGGCTCGCTGCACGAAGAATCGCTGCGCCTGTTCGAGCGCTACCCCTTTCTCTCCGGGATCTTCATCTGGACCGGGATCGACTACCTGGGTGAGCCCACGCCGTACGCGTGGCCGGCGCGCAGCTCCTATTTCGGCGTCGTCGATCTGGCGGGGTTCCCAAAGGACCCGTACTACCTGTACCAGAGCGTGTGGACCACGCGACCCATGCTGCACGTGTTTCCGCACTGGAACTGGACGGCCCGTGACAGCATCGACGTGTGGGCCTACACCAACGGGGACGAGGCCGAGCTGTTCTTGAACGGCGTTTCGCTGGGCGTAAAGCGGAAGGTGGACGCCGTCTCACACCTGATGTGGCGTGTCTCCTATGCGCCAGGGACGCTGCGCGCGGTGGCGCGCAAAGGCGGCCAGGTGATGGCGACCCAGGAGGTGAAGACCGCCGGGCCGCCGGCGCGCGTCGCGCTCGCTCCCGACCGTTCACGCCTCCACGCGGACGGGAACGACCTTTCCTTCGTGACCGTGACCGTGCTGGACCGCGCGGGCGTGGCGGTGCCGACGGCGGATCAGGTGATCCGGTTCCGGCTGCGGGGCGATGCGCGGATTATCGGAGTCGACAACGGCGACCAGATCAGCCACGCGCCGTTCCAGGCCGACCGCGTGCGGCTGTTCAACGGGAAGGCGCTGGTGATCGTGCGCGCGAGCGAGCGGCCGGGGACGGTGACGCTCACCGCGGAAGGCGAGGGGCTGGAGCCGGCCGCCGTGCAGATCACCAGCCGTCGCTGACGAGCTCATCGGGCTCCAGGCGCAGCACGCCGGTTTCGGCCGCTCCCGGCCCCGACTCCGCGAAGACGCTCCCGTCCCGGCCGGTCTCCGCGCGGTACCGGGCCGCGAGGTCGCGCACCAGCGGCTCCGCCCCGCTCGTGCCGAGCACCGCCACCGTGCCGCCGCTCCCCCCACCCGTGATCTTGGCGCCGAACAATCCGCGTGCTGGACCCTGCGCGGCGACGAGCTCGACCAGCCGGTCGGTGCCGTCGCTGCCGAGGCCGCAGGCGCCATAGCTCTCGTGCGACTCGTACATCAGGCGCCCCAGCTCGATCGCCGCATGCGGCTCGTCGGCCAGGACGCCGAGCAGCTCGGCGAAGCGCCGCACGCGCTCGTGTTCCCGCACGGGGTGCTCGGTGGCCCGCCGTACGGGGTAGCGCCGCTCGGGACGGACGTGGGTCGCGGTGTCGGTCAGGCCGTCGTACCGCTCCAGAAACTCCGCGCCCGACATCTCCTCCGGTAAGGCGCGGCCGAGCTCCGCGAGCTCCGGTGCCGTGACATTCGCGAGATACCCGCCCCAGCGGGGATCCTCGATGCGTACGCGCGTCCCATCGCGCACCGCCGGCAGCGCCGCCGCGGCGGCGAGCATCCGGTAGCCCATGAATGCCGCGGTACGAACCGTGCCGTAGTCCGCACCCGCGACCGCGTGGCTGATGCCGGAGTCGATCCCGTAGAAGCGGAATCCCTCGGGAATGGCGACGTACCCTTCGATGGTGCCCGGTTGGCAGCACAACTGGAGCAGGCGGTCGCGCCGGCCACAGGCGCTGGTCATCTGATCCATGATGCCGCACGGTGCGCCGACCACGTGGTTCTCGACCGCCTGGCAGGCCGCCGCCAGCTCCGCTGCGGGCATGGGGCTGCCGCAGACGGCGGTGACCGCCGCGGCGGCGGCGAGTTCGAGCGCCGCGGACGACGCAACGCCTCTGCCCTCGGGCACGGTCGAATCGATGATGATGCGGAGGCCCGCGCCGGCGCGGGACAAACAGTGCTGCACCACGCCCACGACATAACTCGCCCACCGGTCGCTGTCCCGTTTGGCGAACCAGGCGGCCAGCAAGGCCGGGGTGGCGAGCGGCAGCTCGATGCGGAAGAAGTGCCACCGCCCTGCGCGGTGCGTTGCGATGTCGCAGCGCGGCGCCTCCTGCGATTGCAACAGCGCCGCCGTGGCGCATGCGAGCGGCAGCTCGAGCACCCGCCCACCGCTGTAGTCGGCGATCCCGCCCATGACGTCGAGCCGCCCCGGCGCTCGGGCGATGTAGATCGGGGCGTCGTGCGCGAAGAAGGCGCGCAGCTGCGAGGCCGGCTCCTGTCGCAACGCTCGCAGGCGGTCGAGGGCGGGCCGGAACCAGATCAGATCCCCGGCGGCACGGACGTCGGAGAGGCGGCGCAGCGGGATCACCGCATCAACCCGCGCCTCCGCAGCGCGCCCTGCAGCACCGGCTCGACCAGCGCGCGCAGCCGCTCGTTCGCGTACCCGACCCACGCCACGTCGGCGACCACGTCGAACGGCGCGTCGATCGGTCCGCCACCCGGGTCGCGCAGCACTACGCCCGCCTCCTCGGCGATGAGCGCCGTGCAGAGATCGTAGGGATGACAACACAGCCCGGGAGGCAACCCCTGGGCGGCGCGGACCGGCTGCATCAAGGGGCGCAGGTCCGCGACCAGGCGGTCGTGACCCGCCATCAGCTCGTACAGCTCGCCGCCGGTCGACGCGTACTGATCTTCGAAGCAGGCCGCCCGGCCCGGCGCCGGAGGAACGAGCGCGTGCACGACTTCATCATCGATCGCGGCCAGGGTGTCCCGGGCACCCGGGAAGAAGCGCACCACGGTCGCGAACCCGTGCGCGATGGTGTCCGCCTGCGACGGTCGCAACGTGAGGCCGTCCCGCGCGCCCGACAGGCGATTGACCCGGCGGGCCTCCATCCCGCGGCCGCGCAGCGCCCAGAGCTGGTCCGACAGATGCTGCTTGAGGAGCGGAATCTCGGTCTGCACGGCCAGGACGATGTCGCGCAGGCGCGTCCCGGCGCCCCGGTTGGGCGCGACGCCCGTGAGGATCCAGGCGCTGCGCTTCTGATACATCAGGCCGCGCGTGCCGTCGATCGGGTCGACCAGCAGGCGCCAGCGGCAGTCCTGTTCGCGCGCTCCCCCCCCCCGCGGCAGCACGAGGCCGTCGCCGGGCAGTCCTTCGGCCATCAGACAGAGCGGCTCCTCGCGCGCGACATCGGCGAGGCCCTGCACGAGCGTGTCCTCGCCTACCCGGTCGATGGCGTAGATCGTATCGCCGTCGCCTTCCGCGTCGGAAGCCACGGCGGCGAGCAGCTCCGACGTCTGCCGGGTGCACGCCGCGACCACCGCGTCGCGGATGCGCTCGTGCAGCGCCCGGATGGGCTCGAGCAGGCGCGCGGCGTCCGTCACCTCAACCACCCTCTGTGTAGTGCACGCTCGCGACCGCCTGCAGCTCCGCCGCCGTGTCTTCCGGGGCGGCGTCGTTCAGGAAGTTGCCGCCGCCGATCTCCGGACCCGCGAGGTACTTGAGCAGGCCCGGCTTGCGCAGCGGTGGGTGGATCTGAATATGAAAATGGAATCCCGTGTGGGGCGATCCGTCCGTGGGCGCCTGATGCAGCACCATCACATACGGAAACGCCATGCGCCACAGGTTATCGAAGCGGATCAGGGTCTCCCGCAGCACCGCCGCGAAGTCCACGAGCTCCGCGGCCGAGAGGTGCGCCAGGCTGGGGTGGGTGGCCCGGGGCGCCACGAACGTCTCGTACGGGTAGCGGGCGAAGTACGGGATAAAGGAGAGCGCCTGGTCGCGGCGGACCAGCAGGCGCCGGCCGTCCGCTTGCTCGGCGGCCAGGATGTCCTGGAACAGGGGCCGTCCATGCTCCGCCAGGTGCTCCGCCTGCGCCGCAGCTTCGACCTCGATGGTCTTGAACACGAAGTTGGTGGCGTAGATCTGGCAGTGCGGATGGGGATTGCTCACGCCGACCACCTCCCCCTTGTTCTCGAACACGAGCACGTGCCGGACGTCGTCGCGCGAGCCGAGCTCGCGATATTGTGCCTGCAGCGCCTCGAGCAGGTGCACGATCTCCTCGGCGGGCAGCCGGGCGAGGGTGAGGTCGTGGCGCGGCGTAAAGCAGACGACACGGGCACATCCGCTGGCGGCCCGGTTCCGATAGATTCCCGCTGGTGCCGTGAGCTCCGTGGGTGCCCCGGGGCCGACGCACGGGTGGTCGTTGTCGAACACGAAGACGCCGGTGTAACGGTCGTTTCGCCGGCCCGAGCTGCGCACGTTACCGGGACAGAGGTAGCAATCCTGGATGTAGGGCGGCAGCGCGCGCGAGGCGTCGCCTCCCGCCACACGCTCGCCCAGCCAGGGTCGCTCGTTGCGGTGGGAAGACACGACCACCCACTCGCGCCGCAGCGGATGCCAACGCTGTTCCCAGACCATGCCCGTTAGAGCGGCAATCTAACCGGCGATTCGGGGAACTCACCACATGAGTCCGAAGGCCACGCAGGACGCCTACACACCCCGGCCGGAGCACCGTTTCACGTTCGGGCTCTGGACGGTGGGCAACCCGGGACGCGACCCGTTTGGGGATCCCGTGCGACTCCCCCTCGCTCCCGTGCACATCGTCCGCAAACTCGCGCAGCTCGGCGCGTACGGCGTCAATCTGCACGACAACGACCTCGTGCCGCGGGACGCGAGTCCCGCGGAGCGCGATCAGATCGTCCGCGAGTTCAAACAGGCGCTTGCCGACACCGGGATGCGGGTGCCCATGGCCACCACGAACCTCTTCTCCGATCCGGCGTTCCGCGACGGCGCCTTCACGAGCAACGACGCGCGGGTCCGGGCGTACGCCCTCCAGAAGACCATGGCCGCCATCGACCTGGCCGTTGAGCTGGGGGCCACCACGTACGTCTGCTGGGGCGGTCGGGAAGGGGTGGAGACCAACGCCGCCAAGGATCCCCGCGCGGCGCTCGGCTGGTACCGCGACGCCATCAACTACCTGTGCGAGTACGTGCGCTCGCAGCGCTACGACCTGCGGTTCGCGCTCGAGGCCAAGCCCAACGAGCCGCGGGGCGACATCTTCCTGCCCACCACCGGCCACATGCTCGCTTTCATTTATACGCTCGATCATCCCGATATGGTGGGTGTGAACCCCGAGGTGGCGCACGAGCGCATGGCCGGGCTCGACTTCTCGCACGGTGTGGCCCAGGCGCTGGAAGCGGGCAAGCTGTTCCACATCGACTTGAACGGGCAGCTACCGGGGCGCTTCGACCAGGACCTGCGGTTCGGGAGCGACGATCCTAAGGCGGCGTTTTTCCTCGTCAAGCTGCTCGAAGACTCCCGCTGGCCCGGCATGCGGCACTTCGACAGCCACGCGTACCGCACGGAGGACGAGGAGGGCGTGTGGGCCTTCGCCGCCGGCAGCATGCGCACCTACCTGATCCTGAAGGAGAAGGTGGAGCGCTTCAAGCACGACGCGGAAATCCAAGCGCTCCTGAAGGAGCTCGGCGGCCGGGGCGGGCCGGCGGGCGAGCGCGTGACCTTCAGCGCCGAGAGTGCGCGCACGCTCAAGGGCAGAACGTTCGATCTGGCGGCGATCCGCGGTCAGGGCTACGCCTACGAGCGGCTCGATCAGCTCACGATGGAGCTGCTGCTGGGTGCGCGCTAAAGCGGACGACTCGCTGCTCCTCGGCCTGGACGTCGGCACGAGCGGGGTGAAGGCCATTCTCGTGAGCCCCGAGGGAGCCGTCGCGGCTGCCGCGACCGTTCCGCTCTCGCTCGACACCCCGCGCCCCGGCTGGGCCGAGCAGGATCCCGAGGCGTGGTGGGAGGCGAGCGGGGCGGCCATCCGGCGCGTGCTGCAGCAACGCCCGGCCGCGCGTGTCGCCGCGGTCGGCATCTCGGGTCAGATGCACTCGTCGGTGTTTCTCGACAAGAGCGGCACGGTAATTCGACCCGCGCTGCTGTGGTGCGACGGGAGAACCACCGCCGAATGTCGCGAGATCGTGGAACGTGCCGGCGGCGAGGCCCAGCTGCGCGAGTGGGTGTGCAATGCCGCGCTCGAAGGCTTCACGCTCCCGAAAGTGTTGTGGCTGCGCCATCACGAGCCTGCCGCGTTCGCCCGGCTCGCCACGGTACTGCTCGCCAAGGACTTCATCCGGCTCCGTCTCACGGGCGCGGTGGCGTCCGAGCCATCCGATGCGTCCGGCACCCTCATGTTCGACCCGGCCCGCCTCCGGTGGAGTCGTGACATGCTCGATGCGGTCGAGCTGCCAGTGTCGTTGTTACCCGATGTCGGGGGATCGGCGGCAGTCCTCGGTCGTGTCACCGCGCAAGCGGGGGCGCTCACGGGTCTCGCCCCCGGCACCCCGGTGGTGGGTGGTGGCGCCGACAACGCGTGCGGCGCCGCGGGCGTCGGTGCCATATCGCCCGGGGAAGCCGTGTCGAGCTGGGGCACGTCGGGCACCGTGCTCGCCCCGACGGCCGAGCCGCGCGTCGATCCCGGGCTGCGGGCCCACACCTTTTGTCACGTGGCGCCCGGCGTCTGGTACGTGATGGGCGTGGTGCTCTCGGCGGGAGGCGCGTTCGCCTGGTACCGCGATCAGTTCGCGCGTGAGCTCGCCGACACGGATCAGCGCGACGCGCGCTTGGTGGACGAGGCCGCGACGGTGCCGCCCGGCGCCGAGGGGGTGACGTTTCTCCCGTACCTGCAGGGGGAGCGCACGCCTCACCGGGACGCGTCGCTGCGCGCCGCCTTCGTCGGTCTGAGCCTCGCGCATTCGCGCGCCCACCTGACGCGCGCGGTGCTGGAAGGCGTGTGTTTTGCCATGCGCGACTGCGTGGCTATCCTGCAGGAACTCGATATGACGCCGAAGCACCTCCTGCTGACTGGCGGGGGCGCGAAGAGCGCCTTCATTCGCCGCCTGCAGGCGGACATCTTCGGCCTGCCGGTGACCACGGTGAACCGCGAGGAGGGGCCGGCCTACGGCGCGGCCCTGCTCGCAGCGGTCGGCGTCGGCGCGTTTCCAGATCTCAAGGCGGCGGTGCAGTGCACGTTGACCCGGTCGCCGCTAACCGAGCCGGACCGCGACGTGCACGACGCGTATCAAGCGATTTACGAGCGTTTCCGCGCCGGCCATGCCGCCGCCGTGCCGCCGCGCTCGTGACGGCCGAGTTCAGGCGGGCGCCACGCCGACCTCCGCGGCTGCGGGGTGATCGAACTCATACGCAGGTAGGAAGGAGACCGGGCATGAGATCCGCACGGTGGATAGCGAGCGCGACCGTCCTGTCCTGTAGCGGGCTCTTGCCGCCCGCCATCGGGTGGGCACAGGGGTCGCCGGCCGACTATGCTCGCGCCGAGTCGTTCCGGGCTCTCGGGCCTGAAGGACTCGTCATCGATGCCCCCGATTCCGCGGTCTGGCTCCCGACCGGGGACCGGTTCTGGTATCGCAAGACGACGGTGGACAGCGGGCAGGCGTTCGTGCTCGTCGATGCGACCACCCTGACCAAAGGCCCCGCGTTCGATCACGAGCGCCTCGGCGCCGCGCTCACGACCGCCATGGGGAAGCCGATCACCGCCGTGAACCTCCCGTTCCGCCGCTTCACCTTCACCGACAGTGGCCGGTCGATCGAATTCACCGAGGGGAGCGGCCGCCCCGGCCCCGCGGCCGATGATTCGGCCCTCGTGCGGTGGCGCTGTACGCTCACGGAGTACGTGTGCGACACGGCACGCGGCCGCCCCGACAGCACGGCACGCGAGCGGCGCGTGTTCGGCGGCGGGCTGTTCGGCGCCCGGCGCCCGGCGGTGAACCGGGCGCAGCGCTCGCCGGATGGCAAGTGGGAGGCCTCCATCCGAAACTACAACGTGTACGTGCGGCCGACCGGCGGCGGAGAGGGGGTGCTGCTGAGCACGGACGGGTCCGAGGGGGACTCCTACGACCCCGAGTCCATCACCTGGTCGCCGGATTCCCGCCACCTCGCCGCGTACCGCGTGCGCCCGGGCTACCAGCGCGAGGTGCACTACGTCGCGTCGTCGCCGGACGACCAGCTCCAGCCCAGGTACTCGACCATGCTCTACAACAAGCCGGGCGACGTGCTCGACCGGGACACGCCCGTGCTGTTCGACGTGGCGGCGCACACGGAGACCATCATCGACAACACGCTGTTCCCGAATGCATACAACATGACCCGGATCGAGTGGCGCCACGATGGGCGCGCCTTCACGTTCGAGTACAACCAGCGTGGACACCAGATCTACCGCGTGATCGAGGTCGATGCCAAGACGGGGAAGGCCCGCGCGATCATCGACGAGGAGATGCCCACCTTCTTCGACTACTCGGGGAAGGAGTTCCGCTACGACATCGATGACGGAAGGGAAATCATCTGGATGTCGGAGCGCGACGGGTGGAACCACCTGTACCGCTACGACGGCCTCACGGGGAAAGTGAAGAACCAGATCACCAGGGGGGACTGGGTGGTGCGCGGCGTGGACTGGGTGGACACCACGAAGCGGCAGATTTGGTTCCACGCGAGCGGCATGAATCCTCGCCAGGATCCCTACCTCGTCCACTACTACCGCATCGACGTCGACGGCACGGGGTTGACGGCGCTCACGGACGCGGACGGGATGCACATGGTGGTACTCTCCCCAGATCACCGGTATTACGTGGACCGTTGGTCGCGCGTGGACGTCCCGCCCATCATGGAGCTGCGGCGCGCGAGTGATCGGAAGGTGGTCATGCACCTCGAGCAGGCGGACGCTTCGGCGCTCCTGGCCACCAGGTGGAAGCCACCCGAGATGTTCGTGGCGAAGGGCCGCGATGGGAAAACCGACATCTGGGGGATCATCGTCCGTCCGACGCACTTCGATCCGCACCAGAAGTACCCGGTGATCGAGAACATCTACGCCGGCCCGCAGGGGTCCTTTGTCCCGAGAACGTTCGGCACGCTCGCCGGCATGCAGGCACAGGCAGAGCTCGGCTTCATCGTCGTCCAGATCGACGGGATGGGGACGTCGAACCGCTCCAAGGCCTTTCATGACGTGGCCTGGAAGAACCTGGCCGATGCCGGGTTTCCCGACCGCATCCTCTGGCACCAAGCCGCCGCAAAGAAGTACTCGTGGTACGACGTCACCCGGGTCGGTATTTACGGCACCTCCGCCGGCGGGCAGAGCGCGCTGGGCGCCCTCCTGTTCCACCCCGAGTTCTACCGGGCGGCCGTCGCGGCGGCCGGATGCTACGACAACCGGATGGACAAGATCTGGTGGAACGAACAGTGGATGGGCTGGCCCGTGGGCCCCGAATACGCTGCGTCATCCGACGTGGTGAACGCGTACCGCTTGCAAGGGAAGTTGCTCCTCGTGGTCGGGGAGATGGACCACAACGTCGATCCCGCGTCCACCTTCCAGGTCGTGAACGCGCTCATCAAAGCAAAGAAGGCGTTCGACCTGCTCGTGCTGCCCGGCATGGACCATGGCTCGGGCGGTGTCTACGGTGAGCGTGAGCGCTGGGACTTTTTCGTGCGGAACCTGCTCGGCGTGGAGCCGCCCGATCGGAACAGCCCGTCGTTCATGGCCGCGAGCGGGGATCGATGAGGTGGATCGTGACCAGTGTGACGTCCAGAGCCGAGTCGTAGCGCTGTGAGGCGTGCGCGCCGTGGCGCGCACGCGACGACGGCGTAGCCATTCTGCTCGACCCCCGGCTGACCATCGGCCCTCCCCGTGCGGTTTTTCGAGAATCCACAACATGTTGCGGCAAGGAACACTGGGTGGGGCTCTCGTCCCTCGAACCGGCACACGCCTTGCCGACTGATATATCAGGCAACGAGCCGTGGTCCTTCTCCTCCGCCGTCGGAGGGCCGCCATGATAGCGATTGCCCCAGCCTCGAAGCGCCGTCCGCCACAAGCCCCCCGCTGGATGAATTGCGCCTTGGGCGTGCTGGCGGTCATGGCCGGTGATCTCGAGGCCGGAGCGCAGCAACCTGCCGCAGCACCCACCGGGACCGTGATCGGACAAGTGGTGAACGCGGAAACTAAGGCGCCGCTCCCGGCCGCCAAGGTGGTCGTAACGGGGACAGCGCTGGGTGACACCACGAACGCGGGGGGCCGGTTCATCATTCGCGAAGTGCCCGTGGGGGTGCGCATGCTGCGCGTGCGGTTCCTGGGCTTCGCGCCGCAGGAGCAATCGGTGACAGTTGCCGTCGGCGACACTGCGACGGTGAATTTCGGGCTGAAGGCGGTGCCGTACGCCATGGCGCCTGTCGTGGTGACGGCGCTCGGCCTCGAGCGCAAGGAACGGAGCCTCGGCTACGCCGTGCAGTCGATCAACACAGGCACGCTGGAGAAGGTACCCGAGACGACGATGATGCAGGGCCTGGCCGGTCAGTCCCCGGGCGTGCAGGTGACCAGCGCGAGCGGTCGGCCCGGCGCTGGCGCGCGGATGACGATCCGTGGGGAGGCCTCGTTCTCGGGGAGCGGTCAGCCGCTGTTCGTGATCGACGGCACGCCCGTCTCGACGGCCACTACCGGGCCGAGCAATGCGCTGGGGGAGGGCTCGGCGGGCAGCCGTCAGATGGACCTCGACATGGAGAATGTCGAGGAGATCACCATGCTGCGGGGCGCCGCGGCGACCGCGCTCTACGGATCCCGCGCGGCCAACGGCGCGATCATCATCAAGACGAAGCAGGGGCGCCCGGGGCAGCCGCTCAAGTTCACCTATAATTCGGAGCTGCGCGTCGACCGGCCGATCATCGAGGGCTACATCACCAACTGGGCCGCGGGCGACGCGGGCTACTTTTGCAATGGCCGCCTGCTGAGCCAGGGCGGGTGGTGCGAGCCCGGCTACCCGGGCGCGAACACGGCGACCCAGCTGAACTGGGGACCGAACGTGGACAGCATCCCGCGGAGCGTGCTCGACGCGGTGGGGCCGTTGCGCTTCCGCGATGCGCGGTCCGATTTCTACAAGGCCGCCCTGACGTCGGACAACTCGCTGCGCGGCTCGGGCGGCGTGGGCGATTTGGGCACCTACACGCTCGGCGTGTCGTATCTCGCGCAGCACGGCGTGAATCCGGTGGAGCAGCTGAACCGGCTCAACCTGAACGCCAACGTCAACCTGACGTGGAGCAAATGGTTGACGTCCACGACCAGCATCCAGCGGATCCGCAGCAACAATCCGTACTCCGACGACTCGTTCAATGGCGTCGATCACGCACTCATCAACGTGCCGCCGACGACGGACATCCGGCGGGGTTACATGCCTGACGGCTCCCCGATCATGCTCGGCAACACGCAGCCGTCCGTGCAGTGGGTGCTGGACAACGAACACAACACCGAGACCACCAACCGCTGGATCGCGTCGCAGCAGTTCCGGCTGACGGTCGGGCCCGGGATCTTCCTCTCGAACAACTGGGGCATCGACACGTACGTCAGCGAATACGGTCGGTTCTTGAACCAACGGCCGTGGCTCGCGGCTCAGAACATGCCGTCGGGCTCGACGCGGCAGCGCAAGAGTACCAGCACGACGATCAACGACGACCTGCAGCTCATCCTGGATGACCGGGCCATCGGTAGCGGCGGGGTGACGGTCAGCGGGCTCATCGGTGGCAACCTCTACTCGGAGGAGGCGGCCTTCATCCAGGGAGAGGGGACCGGGATCATCATCCCGGGCTACTACAGCCTGTCCAACTTCAGCTCGCTGACTCTGGGCGCGAATCTGCCCACGCGACGCCGGATCCTGGCCGCGTACACCTCGCTCACGGGCTCGTATCGCGATTGGGCGTTCCTCACCCTGACGGGCCGCAACGACTGGAGCTCCACGCTCCCCACGAACGCGAACTCGTACTTCTATCCCTCGGCGTCGCTCGCCGTCGTGTTCACGGACGCATTGAACTGGCATCCCCGATGGCTCGAGTACGGGAAGCTGCGCCTGTCGATCGCCAAGGTGGGGAATGACGCGCCGGCGTACGCCCTGTCCACGCGCTACGTGACCGGGGCGCTTGGGAAAGGGGCCAACAACGATCAGCAGCAGTTCGGCGGTCCCGCGATCCGGTTCCCGTTCCGAGGGATCGCCGGGTTCACGCCGTCGTTCCAGCTGGGCAATCCCGCGTTGAAACCGGAGTTCACGCTCGAGGACGAGGTAGGCCTGGAGCTGCGCTTCCTCGACGGCCGCGCCCGGGCCGACGTCTCCGTCTATCGGAAGTCGAGCTACGATCAGATTTTCAGTGTGCCCTCCTCGTCCGTCACCGGCTTCACCAGCATCACCCGCAACGCCGGCGACCTGCGCAACAACGGCGTCGAGCTCTCCCTGAGCGGGCGCCCGCTCCAGATGGGGCCCTTTTCCTGGGACGTGAACCTCAACTGGGCGAAGAACAAATCCAAAGTGCTCCGGCTGGCGCCCGGCGTGACCTCTATCTACCTCGCCGGCTACTCCTGGCCGCAGGTCCGCATCATGGAAGGGCAGCCGTACGGCGTGATCTGGGGCTATGGCTGGAAGCGCAACTGCGTCGCCAAGGACCCGTGCTTCTCCGGCGTGCCGCGGAACACGCTGCTCATCGGGAACGACGGTTTCCCCATCCGCTCCGACGAGCTGCGCAACCTCGGTACGGTGATGCCGAACTGGATCGGCAGCGTTTCGTCCGAGATCCGCTTCAAGAATCTCGGCCTCTCCGGGCTCGTGGACGTCCGGAACGGCGGACGCATCATCAATTTCGAGACGCAGTACGAGACGGATAACGGGCGGTCCATCCTCACGGCCGACCGCTACACCTGGACGGTGCAGCCGGGCGTGAACATCAACACCGGCCAGCCCAATACCGTCCGCGTCTTCAAGGACCGGACCTACTACCGGCTCATGTACGGGTTCGACCGCCACGAAAACCAGATCGAGCCGGCCGGGTTTGTGAAGTTGCGCGAGGTGACCCTCTCGTATCGCCTGCCGGATCCCGTCGCGGCGTGGATGCACATCAGCGGGGCGACCCTCTACGTCACGGGCCGTAACCTGGGCGTCTGGAGTGATTTCTCGCTCGGCGACCCCGAAGGGGACGTGTACGGCGGCCAGAACGCCGGCGGGCAGTACTTCCGGCAGTTCAACGCGCCGCAGACGCGCAGCTTCCTCGTGGGCATCCGGTCCTCCTTCTAATGCCGCGACCCATGGCCGACAGGCACACCATGCAACGGCTCGTCCGCGCGGCGCGGGTGCTGCCCGTGCTGCTGATCCTCGGCGTGGGCGCGTGCCAGACCTTCCTAGACGTGAATCAGAACCCGAACGCTCCGGAGAATGCGGCGGTGGACGTCCGTCTGCCCGCGCTGATCACGGAGTTCGTCCACTCGACGTACTACGGTGAGAACGCCCTGTGGGGCGCCGAGTGGACCCAGCAGTTCTCGTTCAACAGCGACAACCGGTCGTACTCCCAGGTCCAGCGCTACGAGCTCTCCGAGACCGACGCCTCGACGGCCTGGGACTACTTCTACGCCCGCACCGGCAACACGGCCTACGGCATCGTTCGAGACGCGTCCGCCCCGGCGGACGTGCACTATCGCGGACTGGGTCGGATGTTCTACGCGTGGACCTTCCAGATCATCACCGACCTGTGGGGGCCCGTGCCCTACCGCGAGGCCTTCCATCCGGAGATCCGCGAGCCCGCGTACGACCAGCAGCAGACCGTGTACCAGGCGCTACTCGCCCAGCTCGACACGGCGGTGACCGAGCTGAGCAGCGCCACGGGTCGTCCGCCGACCGGCAACGACCTGTTGTACAGCGGCGATCTGTCCAAGTGGATGAAGCTCGCTCACCTCCTCCAGGGGCGAGCGCAGCTCCGCCTGGCACACGCGCCCGGTGAGGACTCCGTCGCCCGCGCCAACAATGCCCTCGCGGCGCTGGCAGGGGCGTTTACTGGTAACGGCGACGACGCCGACTTCATCTATCCCGGCGGACAAGACGCGCGCAATCCCCTGTACACGTTCCAGGAGCTGCGCAATCAGTTCGTGGGGTCGGAATACCTGATCGAGATGCTGAAGGGCCGCAACGATCCGCGGCTGCCCATCATGTTCACGCCGATCGTGTACGACTCGGTCCGCGGCACCACGCGGTATCCCGCGACCACCACGAGGTACGTCGGTCATCCCAATGGCGGGGCGACGCTTCCCGACTCCACCGTCTCGTGGATCGGGCCGTTCTTCTCCAATGAAAACGCTCCGCTCAGCGTGGCCAGTTACGCCGACCAGAAGTTCACCGAAGCGGAGGCGCGGCTCATCATGAGCGGTGCGGCGGCGGCCGACGTGCCGTACCGGGCGGCGATCCGCGCCAACATGACGAAGCTCCGGGTCGATACCGCGGCCATCACCGCCTATCTCGCGGCGCGGCCGAACCTGAGCGCGGTGACCAATCCGCTCGAGGAGATCATCACGGAGAAGTACATCGCCAACTTCCTCAAAGTGGAGCCGTGGGACGACTGGCGCCGGACGGGCTACCCGCGGATTCCGAACCCCGTGCCCAACGCCGTGCTCCCCGGCATCCCCCAACGGATCCGGACCCCGGGGTCCGAGCTCAGCAACAACATCAACCAGGTTACCGCGACCGGCATCCCGATCGGTCTGGAGGGGATGTCCATCAAGGTCTGGTGGGCGGGAGGTTCCCAATGAAGCCCCGTCTGGTGCTCGCGGCGGCGGTGGGGCTCTCCGCCTGCGCCGAGAACCCCGCGGAGGTGCGCAGCACGGCGGGGCAGTTCCCGGTGAGCGCGGTGTGGACAGCCACCGTCGCCCCGGTGGGGACCTCGACCGTGTCGGGGAGTCTCACCATCCAGCAGCACCAGGGCTTCCGGATGGACGCGGGACTCACGATTGCCGGGACGCCCGACACGATCTCGCACACGTACCAGTGGCGCGTATTCCGGGGTGACTGCGCCACAAACGTCCCGGCCGCCGCTCAGGACCCCAGCGGGCCATCTCCGACCGGGCTTCTGCTGTTCGCGACCATCCAGTCCTACCCGAATATCACGGCGGACACGTCTGGGGTGGGGGCGGTCGCTGCCGCGATCGCAGGCAATCTGGATCCACTCACGGCGTACAGCGTGCGCCTCCGCCCGTCGCAGACGGCGACCAATTGGAACGGCACGGATCCGATCGCGTGCGGCGACCTGCAGCGCAATTGAGAGCGTGATGAGCTGGCGCCGTGCCGCCGGAGCGCTCCCAGCGGGCGTGGTCGCCCTCAGCGGGTGCTACGGCTTCGAGGCGGTCTCGCCGGCCTCGCTCGCCCCCAATGCTGAAGTGCGGGTTCGCATTACCAGGGACGCGGCGGCACGGTTGGCCGGCGAGTTGGGGACCACACTCACGCAGCTCGATGGCACGCTGGCGGCACGGGGGCCGGACTCCCTGACGCTGACCGTGCCGATCAGGCGCGAATATCGCGGCGTGACCTTGGACTCCGCGGTCCAGGTGCTGTCGCTTGGGAGGTCGGACGTCGTGGACGTGCGCCGCAGCCGGTTGGCGCGCGGCCGCACGATCGCCGCCGGCGCCGGCATACTCGTGGGGTTCGCCCTGCTCGCTGCTGCGATCGTTCAGCTGACCGATCCCAACCCCGGCTCTGATCACCAGCCGCCGCCGCCGCCGCCCCCATGAAAGCCTTGCTCCTGATTGCCACACTGCTAGCGGCGTGCTCCAGTGCAACGCGGCAGCCCGGGGAGCTCCGCGGCCGGGGGACGACCGTGACGCAGGACGAGCTGGCAGCGACGAACTCGGGGAATCTGTACGACGCCATCGCCAAGCTCAGACCGGAGTGGCTCACGAGCCGCGGGCCGACGTCGGTGACGGACCCCACGCCGACCGCTGTGGACGTGTACATGAACGGCATCCTGCTGGGCAATGTCGACCACTTGCGCGAAGTGCGCGTGCTGGACGTCAGCCAGGTACGCTATTGGCCCGCGGGAGAGGCGGCCGCGCGATTCGGGATGGGCCACCCGCGCGGGGTCATCGAGCTCATGCTCAACATCAAGCCTTGAGGAGTAGAGAGGTCGCATGCGATCAGCACCGTTCCTGACCATGCTGCTGCCGATATCGTTGTGCGCACAGCAGCGCAGCGATTCGACCAGGCCGCCCCAGGACCCCTTCCGCTTCGAGTACGTCGGCCCGCCGAGCGCCGGGCGCATCGCCTCGGGGGCGGGCGTGCCGGGCGATCCGTCCGTGTATTACGCGGGCGCGGCCTCGGGCGGCATCTGGAAGACCGCCGACAGCGGCCGGACGTTTACGCCGATCTTCGACCACGAGCCGGTGCAGGCGATCGGCGCCCTGGCCGTGGCGCCGTCCGACGCGAAGATCGTCTGGGCCGGCACGGGCGAGGCTTGGGCCATCCGCGACGCCGACATCATGGGCGACGGTGTCTACAAGTCCACCGACAGCGGCGCCACGTGGACCCACATGGGGCTCACCGAGACCGGGCGCATCGGGCGCGTCGTCATCCATCCCACCAATCCGGACATCGTGTTCGTGTGCGCGCTGGGCCGCACCACGGGGCCGCAGCAGGAGCGCGGCGTCTACCGGACGCTCGACGGCGGCAAGACGTGGCAGCGCGTGCTGTTCGTCAACGCGAACACGGGCTGCTCCGGCCTGGCGATGGACGCGCACGACCCCAGCGTGTTGTTCGCCGGCACGTGGCAAGTCGTGATGCACACTTGGGCCATGTTCAGCGGCGGTGCGGGGAGCGGCGTGTACGCCTCCCGGGACGGCGGCACGACGTGGACACGTCTGACCCGCGGCCTGCCCACGCCGCCGGTGGGCAAGATCGACGTCGCCATCGCGCCTTCCGACTCCAAGCGCGTGTACGCGCTGATCCAGACGGCCAACCAGGGCTCCCTGTGGCGCTCCGATGACGGTGGGACGTCATGGAAGGTGGTGAGCTGGGACCGCAGGTTGATCGGGCGCGCCGGCTACTACATCCGCCTGGCCGTGAATCCGCGCAATGGAGACGAAGTGATGGTGGCCAACTCGAGCTTCCACCGCTCGACCGACGGCGGTCTCACCTTCCCGGACACGGGCGGCTGCGGCGACTGCCACGACATCTGGCTCGATCCCACCAACCCGGACCGCTGGGCGCTCACCGACGATGCGGGAATGAGTATCACCACGGATCACGCCAAGCACTATCAGAGGATCACGCTCCCGCTCGGCCAGATGTATCACGTGGCGGTGGACACGCAGGTGCCCTACTGGATCTACAGCAACCGCCAGGACGACGGTACGATGCGCGGCCCGTCCAACGAGCCCGTCCCGGTGCCCAACGTGCCCTCCTATCGGCGGGGAGGGAGAGGGGGAGGCGGCGGTGGCGGTGGCGGTGGAGGGGGGGGGGGGGCGGCACGTTCTTCGGCGGCGGCCAGGTGACGTGGCAGGGCAGGCTCGGCGGCTGCGAGTCCGGCTTCACCCTGCCCGATCTCACCGATCCGAACATCGTGTGGGCGAGCTGTTACGGCAATCAGGTGACACGCTACGACGCGCGTCTGGGACATGCCCGCTCGGTGAGCCCCTGGATCCACACGCTCGACTCTCCACCCAACGCAACGCGGTACCGCTGCCACTGGACGCCGCCCCTGGCGATCGACCCGTTCGATCACCGCACGATCTACTACGGCTGCCAGGTGATCTTCAAAACGTCCGACGGCGGCCAGAGCTGGGCCGTGATCAGTCCCGACCTCTCCACCGGCGACACGACGCGGATCGTCTCCTCCGGCGGCATCATCGGGGACAATTTGGGCCAGTTCTACGGCGAGGTGGTCTTCGCGATCGCGCCGTCCCCCATCCGGCGCGGCCTGATCTGGGCCGGCACGAACGACGGCCAGATCTGGTACACGAAGGACGGCGGCGGCGCCTGGGTCAACGTGACGAAGAACGTCACCGGCATGCCGCCATGGGGGACGGTACGGACAATCGAGCCCTCCCGCTTCGACTCGGCCACGGCGTACGTCGCGGTGGACTACCACCTGATGGATGACCGCCGTCCGTACCTCTACAAGACGGCGGACTTCGGGCGGACCTGGACGCGCATCAGCGGCGACCTCCCCTCCCGCCATCCGCTGGACTACGTGCTCTCGACGGCCGAGGACCCCAACCGCCGAGGCATGCTGTTCGCGGGCACGGGACACGGCTTCTTCTACTCGCTCGACGACGGCGCCCACTGGAAGCCCTTCGCCGAGGGGCTGCCGGCGGCGCCGGTTACCTGGATCGAGACGGCGAAGCCGTACCACGACGTGATCGTCTCGACCTACGGCCGGGGGCTGTGGGTGCTGCGCGACGTGACGGCGCTGGAGCAACGCGACAGCGTGGCGCGGGGGGGGACGTATCTGTTCCCGCCGGCGGCGGGTTACCGCCAGGCGCGCGGCGGGTCCGCACTGTTCACCGTCTCGCTCGACTCCTCCGCCGCGTCGGCAAAGGACTCCCTGGAGCTCACCGTGGTCGATTCGACGGGCTCGGGCGTTCGGACGCTGCGGGCCAAGGCCCGCCCCGGGCTCAACCGCGTGACCTGGGATGTGCGCTACGACGGACCCGCACAGGTGGAGCTCCGCGCGTTGCCGCCCGACAACGCGCACATCTGGGAGGAGGCGCGCTTCACGGGGAAGAACACGCGGCCCATCAGCCACTGGGGCATTCAGGGCCCGGAGCGCCAGGGGCCGCTCGCGCTGCCCGGCCGGTACGCCGTGCGCCTCACCCTGGGCGGACAGACGTACACGCGACCGCTCGAGATCGTGGCGGACCCGACTATCCCGTCCTCGGGCGCGGACCTCGCGGCGACCGCCGCGATGCAGGTCCGTATCCGCGATGACATGAACGAGACGGTAGACATGATCAACCGGCTCGAGGTGATGCGGAAGCAGGTGGAAGACCAGCGGGCGGCGCACGCCGGGGACTCCGGCGTCGAGCGGTCGCTGGCAGATCTGGATGCGAAAATGCTGGACGTCGAGCTGCGCCTGCTCTCGCGCACGGACCTGCACAGCGACGACAAGTGGTACGTCGAGCCGTACAAGGTCTACATGAACCTGATCTGGCTGTCGGGCGAGGTGGGCAGCGGCGCCGGGGATGTGGCGGGCGGCGCCGACTACCGGCCCACGGACGCCTCGATGGCCGTGCTCGCGGAGATCGAGCGCGACCTCGCGGCCGCACACACGGCGTTTACGACGCTGGTGCAGCAGCATGTGCCGGCGTTCAACGGCGCGATGAAGGGGAAGCTTCCCGCCATAAGCCTCCAAGGAGTAGGGAGATGAACACCACGATGCGATGCCGCCGGTATGCCGTTCTGGCCCACACTCAGGCGCTGGTGCTCCTGTGCTCCGCCGCCGCACCTGCCCCCGCCCCCGCACAGGCGGCATTCCGCCAGGAACCGGGCAAATCAATCGGCACGGTCACGACGGAAGGCGACCTGATCGTCCTGACTCTGAACGAAGGCGCGCTGGGAGCGGCGAGCTTGTTCGACTTGGACCATCGGACCGTGCGCTTCACGCCGGCGGCGTCGGGGTACCGCGTGACAACGCTGCCGCTCGCATGGGACACCGATTTTGGTCCTGAGATGACGGGGAGCGACGCCACGCTGCAGCGGTTCGCGTTCCCCTTCTCAGGTCAACGCTGGAGCGCCTTCTCCGTGGGGATGACCGGGTCGATCACGTTCGCCGGTGGGTCGGGCGCGGCGCGTCCCGTCTCGCCCCAAAGCGCGGGCGACCGGCTGAACCGCGGGGGCGGCCTCGCCGTCGACCGCTTCGCCCTGCTGCAGGACGCAGGACCCGAGCTGATCAATACCGTCCCGGCGATCAGCGTGTTCTTCAAACCGCGGATGTACGGCACCCGCTACCTGAAAGAGCTGGGCGATCGTGTGGTGATCACCTGGAGCCTGACCGAACCCGTCGGCGGTATTCAGGACATGACGTGGACGCCCACCGTGAACCGCTTCCAGGCGGTCTTGCGCAAGGACGGAACGATCGACCTGTCGTATAACGACGTACACGCCCAGGATGCCATCGTCGGCGTCTATCCGATGGTGACGGCGGGCAAGGAGAAGACGCTCGCCACGATCAGCGCCGCCGCGAACGCCGAGCTGGCTCCCAACCTCGACATTACAAGCGTGAAACTGTCGGCGGTGGACGGCCTCGTGCTCAAGGCGACCATCGGGACGCGCGGGGCGGTGCCGCCCGACGGCGACTCCGCCATCGTCGGGGTCAGCTACCGTGTGTGTCTCAGCTCGACCAAGCCCGCCGGTGACTGCGCCGCGGGCACGAGCGGGACTGCCGTCTGGTCCGTCGTGGGGACGCCGCGGCGCGCGAGCGGCGGAGGGTCGCGCTACGTCGCATTCGGGCCGGGCGTGCTGCCCGGGGTGAAAGTCGAGGGGAACAGCATCACGGTGCAGGGAACACTGCCTGCGGGGTACGGCGGCGGGCCGCCGGTCTTCGCGTCTGTTGCCGCGCAGGGCCCGGCGCCTTCAGCGGCGGGCGCCACCGGAAGCGCGCCGGGAGGGACCATGGGCTCGAGCGCGCCGCCGACCGGGGACCAGACCGTGCCGCAGCAGGTGAGACTCACGGGCCTCGTCAGTCCTGCGGTGGACCTCTCCTCCGCGAAGAACCGGGACGGTCCGTTTCCGGTGGTGTATGAGGCATTCCACTTTGGGAAGTCGCCCAGACCCATGGATCTCACCTGCACGGTGATCCAGGCGCTGGGCGACAAGTTCGACTTCCTCCCGTACTACGCCGATTTCCGCATCGACAACCCGGAAGCCGGTACGCCCAGCACCGGGCCGCGCGGCGGTGGTCCCTCAGGCGGCGCGGTCACGGGCATCGGCAGCAACCAGGGCAACCTCGCGAGCTACTGCAGCCAGGGGCGATTCCAGTGGCAGTATGTGCAACCGGTCTACGTCGGCGCCAATCAGATGCAGGAGTATCCGCCAGACGGCATCGCGGATAGCAATCGCCACAATGTGGCGGCGTACACTCACCAGCTCGCGGAGCGGACCGCGACCGGGAAGATCCCGCCGTACAACTACGCGATTACGCAGATCGCCCACGAGATGGGCCACCGTTGGGCGGCGTTTCTCTCCGCCACAGTGAATGGGGGGCGTGACACGATCCAGCTCGGCCCCACGCACTGGGCGAGGGGGCTGCAGGCGCCCGTGGCTTTTCCCTATCAGCGGCCCGCTGAGGCGTCGGCGATGGGCGGGGGCGTGTGGCAGGACAACCTCGATAGTACGTTCACCCAGCTTGACGACGACTACTACGTTCCAGCGACGGGATGGTCGTACCTCGATCTCTATCTCATGGGCCTGATCGCGCCCAGTGAGGTGCCGGACTTCTTCATTCTCAGCAACCTCGCCCCGGTGGGCCGCGACCCGAATGGCCACCCGATAATCAAGGCCGAGCGCACCAAGATTACGATTCAGGACGTGATCGCGGCTGAGGGACCGCGGCTGCCGGACGTGGATCATGCGCAGAAGAACTTCAACACAGGATTCGTTCTCGTGGTGGAGCACGGCAAAACGCCGAGCCGGGAGCTGATCGAGCGGGTGAACGGGATTCGCCTGCGGTGGATGGATTACTGGACCACGACCACCGGTCACCGCTCCTCGATGACTGCGAGCCCGCGCTGACGTATCCAGCGCGGATGCTGGGAAGCAACGCGGTGGTGGCCCTCGTGGTCGCGACAGCCACCTGGCTCGCGACAGCCCGGCGGTGGACCGCACCGCCGGCCGGCAGGGACGTGCCCACCCCCGGAGCCGCGGTGGAGCGGCGGCAGGGCACGCGGGCTCCGGCCATGATCGCGGCGAGCTTCGACGGCCTGGGCTACGGGTTCGTGGGCCCGCAGGGGAGCTGGACGGGACGCAATCCGTCGGACAACACGCTTGCCGTCGGGCCGGATCACGTCGTCCAGATCGTCAACACGCGCATGGCCATCTTCACCAAACGCGGCGCGCGGTTCGGCACGACCGGCAACGTCTTGTACGGGCCCGTGCGGACCAACACGGTGTTCAAGGGCTTCGGCGGCGCATGCGAGACCGACGACAACGCGGATGCGGTGGTGCGTTACGATCAGCTCGCGAACCGCTGGCTCATCGTGATGCCGATCTTTCGCCGCGGGAAGCGGCGCCCCGACCAGCCGGCGCCGTGGCAGGCGAGCGAGCACGCGTACCTGAGCCCGCCCGGGATCCGTCGCCAACCAGGGCCCGCGGCCACGCTGTTCGTGCCGCCGCCCGCTCCGCCGAGGCCACCTGCGCTCGGCGGCCCGCGCGAGCGCCGGGGATTCTCCTCGCGTTTCCGCCCGCCTCCCCAAGAGGACGGTCCCTGGGCGATGTGCTACGCCGTCTCCACGAGCCCGGACCCACTCGGCTCCTGGTACCGGTACGAGTTCCTGCGCCCGCTGTTCCCGGATTACCCGCGGCCCGCCGTCTGGCCCGATGGCTACTACGTCCCCACGAGCACCGGCGATACCGTGATCCAAAAGCAGGACTGCGTGGCCGATCGGCGGCGCATGCTGGCCGGGCAGCCGGCCACCGAGCAATGCTTCGTGATCGACAGCGTGAGCTTCTTGAACAACGCCGATCTGGACGGCACGGCGTTGCCCCCGAATGGCGCACCGAACATCGTCATGGCCGCGGGTGGCGCACAGCTCAAGGGCGACTTCGAGGATGACGGGATCTACGTGTGGCAATTCCACGCCGACTTCGAGACGCCGGCCAACAGCAAGCTCAGCGGCCCGGTGAAGATCCCCGTGGCGCCGTACCGCTTCTTGTGCGACGGGCAGCTCACCAATTGCGTGCGCCAGCCGGGCACCGACCGGCACCTCGACGCGCAGGGGGACAAGCTCATGGCCCGCCTGGTCTACCGCAACGTGAACGGGCGGGAGTCGCTCGTGGCCGTGCACTCGGTGGCGACATCCGCGGGCGGCGGCGGCGTGCGCTGGTACGAATTCACGGTGGACTCAGGGCCTGCCGTCCGGCTGGCGCAGCAGGGGACCTACGCGCCCGATGGCTTCTACCGCTGGATGGCGAGCCCAGCGATCGACCGCGCAGGGAACATCGGCATCGGGTATTCCTTCGGCGGCACGCCGCACTATCCGGGGCAGCGCTTCGCCGCGCGCCTGGCCGGCGACGCGCCCGGGATGCTGACGCTGCACGAAGCCGTGCTCGCGGAGGGCCAGGCCCCGCAGACCAACACACTGCGGTGGGAAGACTACACCCAAACGGCAATGGATCCGAGCGACGACTGCACGATCTGGTACGTGGGCGACTACTTCAAACAGGGTGCCACGGACTACTCGACGCGCATCGGCGCGTTTCGGCTGCCGGGCTGCCGATGAAGGGCGCGCCGCCTCGCCCGCTCCGCTCGCTCCGTGAGGAGGTGTACGAGCGCCTCCGGGCACTCCTGAACAAGGGGGGCCTTCGCCCCGGCAAGTATCTCGATTTGAACGCGCTCGCTCGGGAAATCGGGATCAGCCGCACACCCTTGCGCGACGCCTTGCTCCGGCTCGAGTGCGAGGGGTTCGTCGAGATCCACAGTCGCAAAGGCGTCCGGGTCGCCCCGCTCACCCTGGACCGCATCCGGCACATCTACGAGATCCTCGCGGCGCTCGAATCCACCGCGCTGCGCCGGGTCGCCGCGCGCATTACCCCGGAGACCGTCGCCCGCATGGACCAATTGAACCGCGAAATGGTCCGGGCGCTGGACGCGTCCGACTTCGCCCGCTTCTACGACGCCAACCTGGCCTTCCACGACACCTATCTCAACCTCTCGGACAATACCGAGATGGTCCGACAGATCCACCTATTGAAGCAGCGCCTCTACGATTTCCCCCGGCTCAGGGGCTTCGTGCCCGAGTGGGAGCGCGCCTCGGTCGAGGAGCACCGGTCCATCGTCCGCTGTCTGGCCGGCGGCGACGTCGGCGGGGCAGCGGATCTGCTGCGCGACGTCCACTGGTCCTTCAGCTACCAGGAGCATTTCGTTCGCAGTTATTACCACGCCCAGAGCGTCGCTGCCGCCGTGAGCGGCTGACGCCATCATGAAGATGAACCGGAATCGAGCACCCATCTCCCGACGCCAGGCCCTGATTCATCTCGGGTCCGCCGGCGCCGGCCTGATGCTATTCAGTCCCCCACTGTCCCGGGGGCCGGGGACCGAGCTGCAGGTCGCGGCTGCCGCCGTGAGCCCGCGAACGATCCGGCTCCGCGTGCTGGCCGCTGGGCCGCCCGGCTCGCGGTCGATCCCGCTCGACGGTGCGCTGGTCGATGACGGCTCGTCGCAACAGTCGAGGTTCGTGGGCGTAGGGTTGGAGCGGGTGGCCGTCGGCGAGTTTCGAGTCAGCGTCGCGCGCGACCCGCTCCGTATCGGCGTCAGCCGGCCGGACGGCCGAGTCGTGCAGCAGCTCGGGGTCGACGGGGCGAGCGGCGCGCTCTGGTTCGACCTGGGAGACGGACCGCTGCTCGGGATGGGTGAAGGAGGCTCGCAGTTCGACCGCCGGGGCTCGGTCGACCGGATGCAGAGTGGGCAAGGGGGCTACGAGCTCCGCACGCACGGCGGACGGGTGCCCATTCAGTGGCTCGTGAGCACCGACGGCTGGGCCCTCTACATCCATCAGCCGCTCGGCGCGCTCGACCTCAGCGGCCCACGCGGGCGCTTCGATCCGCCCGAGGGGTCCCGTGTGCCGCTGGACGTGTTCGTGGTCGACGCGCGCGATCCCGTCGACCTCATGGCCGAGTGGGCACGGCTGACCGGGCGCCCCGAGCTGCCGCCTCTCTGGTCCCTGGGCTACCAGCAGTCGCATCGCACCCTGTCGGGGCCGGACGAGGTGCTGCACGTGGCGCGCACGTTCCGTGAAAAACAGCTGCCGTGCGACACGCTCATCTACCTGGGGACCGGCTTCACGCCGGCCGGGTGGAACACACAGAACGGAGAGTTCACGTGGAACCCGGCCACGTTCCCCGACCCGCAGGCCGCGCTCGACGAGCTGCACGCGCTGCACTTCCGTGTCGTCCTGCACGTGGTGCTCGAGGGGCGGCGCTTGACCGGGACGGTCCGTGATCCCTGTCCCGATCCGCCGGCGCCCGGAGCGACAGGCTCCGGTCGGACGTGGCCCGACGAGCAACGCGTCTCCTGCTACTGGCCGATCCACCGCTCGGTGTTCGAGCAGGGCGTCGACGGATGGTGGCCCGACCAGGGTGACGGCCTCGACGCTCCGTCGCGTCTCTCCCGAATCCGGATGTATTACGAAGGCGCCCAGCTCTATCGGCCCGGCGAGCGCCCCTTCGCGCTGCACCGCAACGGGTACGCAGGCATGGCCCGCTACGCCGCGTTCCTCTGGTCGGGAGACGTCTACAGCACGTGGGAGACCCTGCGCACCCATGTCGCGGTCGCGATCAACACGGGGCTCAGCGGGATCCCCTTTTGGGGTACCGACATCGGCGGCTTCGTGCCGACCCCCGAATACACGGGCGAGCTGCACGTCCGCTGGTTCCAGTTCGGCGCCTTCTGCCCCCTGTTCCGCGCACATGGCCGCACCTGGCATCTGCGCCTGCCGTGGGGATGGAACACGGGGGAGCTCGGTCCCAACGAGGTCGCGAGTTATCGCGGAGGCGCGGGCAATCCCGATCCGTCGGAGCTGCACAATGCTCGGGTGGAACCGATCTGCAAGACGTATCTCGCGCTGCGCTACCGGCTGATGCCCTATCTCTATACGGCGGTGCGGGAGACGCACGACACCGGGCTCCCGATCGTGCGGGCGTTGTGGCTGCATTACCCGAACGACCGGCGGGCCGCGAGCCGCGGCGACGAGTATCTGTGGGGCCGGGACATTCTCGTGGCGCCCGTCGTCGAGCCGAGTGCGGTCGCCCGCCGCCTCTATCTCCCTGAAGGATCGTGGCACGACTTCTGGACCGAGGAGCGAGTTCCTGGTGGGCGCGAGATCACCCGGTCGGTGGACCTCGAGACGATGCCCCTGTACGTGCGCGCCGGATCGATCGTTCCGCTGGGACCGGTCAAGCAGTATACCGCCGAGCCGCTCGACGATCCGCTGACGCTCGTGGTGTATCCCGGAGCCGAAGGCCGAGGGAGCGTCTACGAGGACGATGGGCACTCGTTCGGCTATCAGCACGGTGAATGGATGCGCATCCAGACCGAATGGCACGACGAGCGCCGGCGGCTCTCGTTGCGCCTCGCCGCCGGGTCCCACATGCTCCCCCCGACGCCCCGGCGCATCGCGATCCGCGTGGTGCCTGAGGCTCGCACGCGCGAGATCGTGTTCGCCGGCAGTCCGATGGAGATCGAACTCTAGTGCCTCTGCGGTGCTGCCTCCTGGCGGCGTGCCTCCTTGTTCCTCGCGGAGCGGCGGC
>WNGC01000246.1_pt1 | contig 29675 bp, 28 predicted proteins | sample 5400051 | NCBI WGS metagenome assembly WNGC01 (sample SAMN13153368, study PRJNA577476) | soil metagenome | isolation source: 20 cm soil or saprolite under grassland replicate 2 | place: USA:California | collected 2016-06-15
CGACTTCAGAACGCATCACGGTCAGATCACCAAAGGCCCCTTCACCGGCCGTTCGCTGCTTCTGCTTACGACCCGCGGCGCGAAATCCGGACGGGAGCGGACCAATCCTCTCGCATACAGCCGCGACGGCGATAACTACGTCGTGATCGCGTCGAAGGGCGGCGGGCCGACCCACCCCGACTGGTACCTCAATCTCCGCGCGAATCCAGCGGTCACCGTCGAGCTCGGGCCGGAGCGATTTGAGGCGAAGGCGACGACCGCCAAAGGACTTGAACGTCGCCGGCTCTACGACGCCCATGCCGAGCGCATGCCGGCGTTCAAGGAGTACGAGCGCAAGACCTCACGCGAGATTCCCGTCGTCGTTCTAGAGCGCGCCCGCTAGTCTGCGCATCCGCGCGGCCGGGCTGCGCGTACTTTCTCCCAGGTTGAGCAAGCGCCGATCCTTTGTCATCGCCATCGTCGGAGCCGTCGTCGCGCTCGTCCTGGTTCTGGTGGTGGCGCTGCCGTTCGCCCTGACCCATCGCCAGGACCTGCCGCTGGAGCGGGTGTACGGCGACGCCGCCGTCTCGGTCGTGTCTCGGGTCCTCGGCGGCGACGGCTCCAATCCGCTGGCGAACGACCGGCGCGCGCTCGACACAGGTCGGATCGCGTACACGGGATCGTGCGCGGTCTGCCATGGGGCGAAGGGTGACGGACGCGGGGCCTTCGGCCCGACCACCTATCCCGACGCGACCGACTTCACGACCGAAGCCGCGAAGAGCAAGACCGACGCGCAGCTCTTCTGGATCGTGAAGAACGGCTTAGGGTTCACGGCCATGCCGGCGTTCGGCGGTCAATACCAGGACGCCGACATCTGGGCGATGGTCGCGTACATCCGCGCGCTCCAGCGCGGCGGCGCGAGCGCGCTCTCGATACCCGCGCCGAGCTCCGCGCAGCTTCTCGCCGCGGATCCCACTGTCAGTCGGCAGACGCGCGGCGCGGCGATCTATTTCGCGCTGGGCTGTCATCTGTGTCACGGGCCCGAGGGGGATGCGCCGGGCGACCTCTCGATCCGCGGGCGCATCGAGACCGAGATCGTGCGCCGCGGAAGCGATCGCGGGATGCCTGCCTACGGCAGGAACCTGATCAGCGACGCCGATCTCGCGGACCTCGAGACCTACCTCCTGCGATTCGCCTCCGTGCCCTCCAATCCCGACTGAGCTCGGAGGAGCGAGAGCGGATAGGTCGTGCCCCGCCAGCGGACGCCGCGCGTCTCGGCGAGGTAAACCGATCGGACGATCGCGTAGGCGAAGCTCGACGCTGAGAATGGAATGAGCAGCGCAAGCAGCACAGCCGATGGCGTGAGCGGTCGCATGGACTGGCGATACGTTTCGAGAAGACCAGCCACCAGACAGCCGACGACGATCCCGAGAAGAGCGCGGTCGATTCCGCCGAGAATGATCACGCCAATGAACGGCCACACCATCGTCGCCCCGAGATACAAGAGAACCGCCGTCGCGTCGACGGCGCGGTATTCCATGCTCGAATACATGCTCTTCTCAAGACCGGCTATCGCCGCGCGGAGGGATGGGTACCACTCAACCGACAAGAGGTCGTTGCCATTCAGGACGCGTTGCCGGAATCCGAACCCACGAAGCCGCCGGCCCAGCCGTATGTCGTCGTCGGGACGAAGGGAAAGTGCGCGCATCGTGCCGATGCGCTCGTACGCGGATCGGCGCACGAGATTGAACGCTCCGATTCCAACGCCACGCGTGCTCTTCGGATCATTCGCAAGGTACGCGCCCCAGAGCGCGATGAAGGCGTACGCGAAGAAGGCGAGGAACGCGCGGAGCGCGAGCCCGCGCGCGACGAGTCGCGGCGCCAGCGTGAGGTGGTCGAGCGCTTCGGCCACCGCGTAGCCGACGGCCCGACGGAGGGCACCGCGCGCGAACACGATGTCCGCATCGGTGAAGAGCAGCCACTCGCCGCTCGCGCGCTCAGCACCGCGCCAGAGCGCGTGGTTCTTACCGAGCCATCCCGCCGGCAGCTGGTCAACGCGGATCGCGCGGATGCGCGAGTCCCGCGCCGCGAGATTTGTGAGGACCGCGCCGGTCTCGTCGGTTGACCGGTCGTCGACGACGATGATCTCGAGATCGGGATAGTCCTGCGCCAGGAGCGACTCCACGGCGCGGCCGATCCCTGATGCCTCGTCGCGAGCCGGCACCACGACCGAAAGGCGCGGCAGCGTCAGGCTCTGGTCCGACTCCGGCAGCTTCGGAATCGCGTTCCGACGGCCGACAAGCAGGGAGAAGGGCGCGACCACGGCGATGAAAACTAGGACGTCAAGAATCTGGAGCGGCAGCGGCGCAGTCACCATCTGAAGCTAGCCCACTCGATGGAGTACCTCACACCGATGGGGGAGGCGAACCTTCAAATTCCCCCGTTCGTGTCCCCCGCGGAGCCCGCGAGCAGTACGTTCTGGGCGTTCCGCCCGCGGCGCGTCATCCCTAGCGTCTTAGGCGTGATACGAAAACTGCTCTCCGCGCACTCGCGTGGCGCGACGGCGCGGTACGCCGCGGCGGTTATCGGCGCGGCGCTCGTCTTTGGCATCGAGCAGCTGATCGCCGACGACCTCGCGCGCTGTGCCGTCGCGGACTTCGCATGGACCGCGGCCGCGATCGGGGCGATCTTCGGTACCGCCCGCGCGGTACGAGGCTCACGCGGCGGCGACCGGATGGTGTGGCTGCTCTTCTGCGCGGGGTCGGCATCGTGGCTCGTTGGTCAGCTCCTGCGCGACGCCGCCGAGGTAGGCGGCGTGCCCATGCCCTCACCCCTCGTCGTGGACCTCGGTTTCATGACCGCTGCACCTGTGTGGACGATCGCGCTCGTACTGCTGCTTCGCCGGCACGGGCAGAAGCTCACGCTCTATGCGCTCGTGCTCGATGTCGGCGCGGTCGTGCTGACGCTCGCCGCGGCGGTGACTCTCTTCCTTGCGACGACACTCGCCACCGACATCGGTCGCGACCCGTCGGCCTCGGCCGTGGCGGTCCTGTACCCGTTGCTCTACGTGGCCGCGACTGCCGCCGCGCTCTCGGCGGTGTGGGGAATGCCGACGCTCGAGCCGCGCGGCGCCGTGAGCTCGCTCTTCTTCGGTCTGGGTCTGAATGCGCTCGCGTTCGTGCTCTACCTGCCCGCGAACGTCGAGGGCACCTTCAAAGCGGGCACGCCGATCGACGCCCTGTGGCTCGTCGGTATCGGCGCGATCGGCATCGCCGGCGCCCAATGGGTGGAGGACCGCGAGGACGCCAGGAACACCCGGCTGTCCGGACCCGCGATCAACCTCTCGCGAATGGTGCTGCCCGGCGTCGTCGCGGCGGCCTGCTCCTTCCTACTCGTCTACACCGATGTCCGCCGGGTTCCCGCGACCTTCGCTGACCTCATCGATGGCGCGGTCGCTCTGACCGTGCTCGTACTCGCGACGCGCGCCGGACTTGCTCTCTACACGAACTGGCAGCTCGGAGAACGCGAGCGGCGCCGAGCCGAGGAGCTCGCCGTGCTCTACGACGTCGGCCTCGCGACCGCCGGTGAGCTTTCGCTCGATGAGCTCGCGAGCCTCATCGCGCGCGAGGCGACCGCGCTCACCGGAACGGATGGCGCCATGGTCGCGCTCGCGGAAAAAGACCAGGGGTTCATCGTCCGCGCGGTACACAACGCGCCTGCGCTTGGGCTGCGCTCCTCGGTCGGCGAGGACCTCCGCGGGATCGCACTCGAGTGCCTGCGCACGCGCGATGTCGTCGTCGCGGCCGCCTATCGCGACCACCCGGACAGCAATCCCGCCCTCCACGACCTCATCGCGTCCGCGATCGCGGCGCCGCTCGTCGCGCACGGTGAGATCGTCGGAACGCTCACCGCGTATGTCCCGCACCCTCGCGTCTTCTCCGAGGAGACTCGTCGGTTGGTTCGCCTCTATGCGGCCCAGGCCGCGATCGCCATCGCGAATGCGGCCCTCCTCGCCGAGACGCGGCGCCTCGCGCGCGACGACGACCTGACCGGCGTGCTCAATCGCCGGAGCCTGCTCGAGCGCCTCGAGATGCAGATCGCCGACGCCACCCGGCACGGCGAGACGTTCGGAGTCGTCCTATGCGACGTCGATGGGCTGAAGGCCGTGAACGACTCGGCGGGGCACCTCGTCGGGAACGAGGTTCTTCGAACGCTGGCTCGGGCGATGCGCCAGGCGACACGCGCGGAGGACGTCGTCGCTCGGTTCGGTGGAGACGAATTCGTGCTCCTCCTTCCCCGGACCGGTCCGCTCCCGGCCCAGGCGATCGTTGGTCGGATCGCCGCCCGGCTCCGCGAGGAGCGATACATGTGGGCGGGCCGGGCGAACGAGCTGCCGCGCGCGTCCTTCGGCATCGCGTGGTTCCCGATCGACGGACGCGACGCGGACGCGCTCATCAGCACGGCCGACGCGCGGATGTATGAGGACAAGGCGCGGGCCCGTACGACGCGCATCGCCATCGCCGCGGAAGCCGACTGATTCGTTAGGCTTCCCTCTCTCAGCTCTTGTGAGGAGGGGAACGTGGCGAAGTGTCCCGAGTGCGATGCCGAGGTCACCGTCGGCTCGGACGCCGTCAAAGGGGAGATCGTGTCCTGCCCCGACTGCGGGGCGGAGCTCGAGGTGAAAGAGACGGCGCCGGTCGTGCTGGCACTCGCGCCGAAGGCCGAAGAGGACTGGGGTGAATAACAAGACCCGCGTCGGCGTGCTCCTCTCTCGCGTTCGTGTCGAGGAGAAGCTCTTGCTCGGCGAGCTCGAGTCGCGGGGCGTCGAGACGAAAGTGATCGACGATCGCGAGCTCGTTCTTGCGGTCGAGCAGCGCCCGGAGCTCGGCGTCGACGTCATCCTGGAGCGCTGCATTCAGCACGGCACCGCCCTGTACGCCCTGTCGGTCTTCGACGCCTGGGGCATACCCACCGTGAACCGTTACGAGGTCGCGGAGATCTGCGGCAACAAGCTGCTCACCACGATGCGGCTCATCCGCGACGGCGTGCCGAGCCCGAGGACTCGCGTGGCGTTCACGCCCGAGTCCGCGCTCGCCGCCATCGAAGAGCTCGGGTATCCGGTCGTCCTGAAGCCACTCATCGGCTCGTGGGGGCGCCTCATCTCGAAGGTGAACGATCGCGAGGCAGCGGAGGCGATCGTCGAGCACAAGGACGTTCTCGGCAACTATCTCCACTCGATCTACTACATCCAGGAGTACATCCAGAAGCCCGGCCGCGACATTCGCGCGTTCGTCGTCGGCAGCGAGACGATCGCCGCGATCTACCGGGCGAGCGAGCACTGGATCACGAACACCGCTCGCGGCGGGCAGGCCTCGAACTGCCCGGTCACGCCCGAGCTCGACGAGCTCTGCGTGCGTGCGGCTCGCGCGGTCGGAGGCGGCGTCGTCGCAATCGATCTGCTCGAAGCGCCCGAGGGTCTCCTGGTCAACGAGGTCAACTACACGATGGAGTTCCGCAATTCCATCGACACGACCGGCGTGAACATCCCGGCCAAGGTCGTCGACTACGTCCTCGAGGTGGCGAGAGCCGCTCGATGAAAGTCGGAGTGATAGGTGCCGCCGGTTACGCGGGCGGCGAGCTCCTGCGCCTGCTGGTGGGTCATCCGAACGTCGACGAGATCGTCGCCGGCAGCGAATCGCTCGCGGGCAAGCCCGTCACGGCGGCTCACCCGAACCTCCGGAAGCGAACGAGTCTCTCCTTCGTCCATTACGAGGATGTGAGTCGCTGCGACGTGCTCTTCCTGGCCTTGCCGAACGGCGCGCATCGCGCCCACGAATTCGAGGATCGCACCACCGTCCTCATCGACCTGTCGAGCGACCACCGCCTGCGGGACGCGGCCGACTACGACCGCTGGTACGGCTCGCCGCACCCGCGGCCGACCCTTCTGGAGCGCTGGGTCTACGGCCTCCCCGAGCTTCACCGAGACGAGATTCGAAGCGGCAGGCGGATCACCGGCGCGGGTTGCAACGCGACCGCGTCCATCCTTGCGTTGCTGCCGCTCTTCCGCGCCGGTGTGGTGGACCGGAGCCGCCCGGTCGTCATCGAGTGCAAGGTCGGCTCAAGCGAGGGTGGGCGCGAGCCCAGCGAGGACAGCCACCATCCGGAGCGCTCGGGCGTGGTGCGATCCTTCCGGCCGGTCGGGCACCGCCACACGGCCGAGATCGAGCAGGAGCTGCGGCTCGGCGGGCCCAGCCTTCGCGTGGATCTCTCGGTGACCTCGGTCGAGCTCGTCCGCGGGGTGCTCGCGACCGCGCACGTCTACACGTCCTCGGCGCTCGACGAGAAGGCGCTCTGGAAGATCTACCGCGACGCGTACGCCGCCGAGCCGTTCGTTCGCATCGTGAAGGAGCGCACCGGCATCTGGCGGTACCCCGAGCCGAAGCTGCTCGCGGGAACGAACTTCGCCGACGTGGGATTCGCGCTCGATCCCCGCGGCGAGCGCGTCGTCGCGCTCTGCGCGATCGACAACCTTATGAAAGGCGCGGCCGGCAACGGGATCCAGGCGATGAATGTCGCCTGCGGGTACGCGGAGGACGCCGGGCTCGGCTTCCCGGGGCTGCATCCGTGACGCTGCGCGCGGTCGTGAAGGCGGGTGGAAGCGCCGGCGTCGATCGCGATTCGGTCGCCGATCTCGTCGCCGATATCGCGCGATCGGACGAGATCGTGCTCGTGCATGGCGCATCCGCTGAGACGAACAAGCTCGCGGCGGCGCTCGGCCATCCACAGGAGACGGTCGTATCGCCGTCGGGTCACGAAAGCCGCCGCACCGACCGTCGAACGCTCGAGATCTTCGCGATGGCCGCGCTCGGCGTGGAAAACTTCCTCTATGTCGAGAAGCTGCAGCAGCGCGGGATCGACGCCGTCGGGCTTTCGGGCATCTCCGGTCGCCTCCTGGTCGCGAGCAAGAAGGACGTGCGCTCGGTCCGCGACGGGAAGACCGTCCTGCTGCGCGACGACTACACCGGCAAGGTCGAAGCCGTGAACCTGCCGCTTCTCACGCAGTTCATCGGTCCGGGGCGAGTGCCGGTGATCGCGCCGCTGGCCCTGTCGACGGAGCAGCAGGCCCTCAACGTCGACGGCGATCGAGTCGCGGCCGCGATCGCTGTGGCGATCGACGCGGATGCGCTCATCATCCTCACGAGCGTGCCCGGCCTTCTTCGAGACGCCGAAGACCCGCGAACGCTCGTCCCGGAGACGACCGTCCAAGAGGCGGAGTCCCTCGCTCGTGGCCGAATGAAGGTGAAGATCCTCGCGGCGCGCGAGGCGCTCGAGGGTGGCGTCGACGAGGTCGTCATCCGCTCGGCGAGCGGAGACCCGGGCGTCCGCACGGTGATCCGCTCGTGAGCGCGACGGTCCGCTCGACCGCGGACCTCATCCGCGCCGAAGATGCGCACACCTCGGGCCTCTACACCAAGCGCGGCATCGTCCTTGTTCGCGGGAACGGTGCGACCGTTTACGACAGCGAAGGGCGCGAATACATCGACTGCGTCGGCGGACAGGGCATGGCCAACCTCGGCCACGGCAACGCCGCGGTCGCGAACGCGATCGCCGAGCAGGCTCGCAGGCTCGCCTCGTGTACCGAGCTCTTCTACAACGATCGGCGAGCCGAGCTCTACGACGTCCTCGCCGGCATCCTGCCGCCGTCGCTCGATCGGTTCTTTCTCTGCAACAGCGGGACCGAAGCGGTCGAGGGAGCGCTCAAGTTCGCGCGCGCGTCGACGAAGCGAACCGGCATCGTCGCGACGATGCGCGGATTTCACGGTAAGACGATGGGCGCGTTGTCGGCGACGTGGGGCCCGGAGTACCGCGATCTGTTCGGCCCGCTCGTTCCCGACTTCTCGCATGTCCCGTTCAACAAGCCCGAGGCTCTCGACGCCGCGATCACCGAGCGCACCGCCGCGTTCATCTTCGAGCTCGTCCAGGGGGAGGGTGGAGTGCGGCCGGCGACCCGCGAGTTCGCACAGGAGGCCGCGCGGGTCTGCGCGGACCGTGGCGCGCTCCTCATCGTCGACGAGGTCCAAACCGGATTCGGCCGGACGGGCACGCTCTTCGCGATGGAGCAGTACGGGCTCGCGCCGGACATCCTCTGCCTCGCGAAGTCGATCGCCGGCGGGATGCCCATGGGCGCGATCGCGTTCTCGCGAAAGATCGGCGACCTCGCCAAGCGCTCGCACTCGACGACCTTCGGGGGAAATCCGCTCGCCTGCGCCGCTTCCGTCGCGGCGATCGGAGAGATCCAGCGACTCGGTCTCGCCCACAATGCTCGGGAGAGAGGCGCGCAGCTCATGGCGGGACTGCGCGCGATCCCAAGCGATCGCGTGCGCGAGGTGCGGGGGCTCGGGCTCCTCGTCGGCGTGGAGCTCAAGGAGAACGCGTCGAGCGCCATACGCGCGCTCCAGGATGAGGGCGTGCTCGCGCTCGGTGCGGGCCCGACCGTCGTGCGCTACCTGCCCCCGCTCGTCATCACAGAGCAGGAGATCGATCGCGTCCTCGCGGCATCGGCGAAGGCGCTCGGGTGAGGCCGAGCGAAGCCGACCTCGCCCTCGTCCGCGGCCTCGTCGAGATCCCGAGCGTTTCCCGCCGCGAGGGCGAGGCTGTGGAGTGGCTCGTCGCACGGATGGGCGAGCGTGGCTTTCGCGCGAGCGTCGACGATGCGGGCAACGCCGTGGGCGAGATCGGCGATGGGCCCGTCCATGTGGTCCTGCTCGGGCACATCGACACCGTGCCCGGGGAGATTCCGGTGAGGATCGAGGACGACGCGCTCGTGGGGCGCGGGGCCGTCGACGCCAAAGGTCCGCTCGCCGCATTCGTCGCCGCGGCGACGCAGCCGGTCTCCGGGGTTCGGGTGACGGTCGTGGGCGCGGTCGAGGAAGAGTCGCCCACGAGCAGGGGCGCTCGGCATCGCGCGACGCTGGCCGCGCCGGACTGGTGCGTGATCGGCGAGCCGTCGGGATGGAGCGCCGTCACCGTCGCGTACAAGGGACGGCTGACCCTCGACGTCGCTCTTTCGCGCGATGCGCGCCACGGTGCCGCCCCGGGACCGACCGTCGCCGAGGAGGCGCTCGCGGTGTGGCACCGCGTCAGCGAATCGGCGACGGAGGGCGGCGGCGCGGATCGCTCGTTCGAGCGTCTCGACTGCCGGCTCGAGAGCATCGACGCAGGCTCAGCGGACGGTCTTGTGGAAAGAGCACATTTGCGGATCGGCTATCGCGTGCCCCCGGGTGTCGATCCAGCTGACCTCGAACGTGCCGCAGAGCGTCTTGCGACGAGCGACGGTCACATCCAGGTCGTCGTGACGACGCAGGGAAGGGAAGAACCGGTCCGCACGCCGAGGACGAGTCCGCTCGCTCGCGCATTCGCGCGCGCGATCTCCGCGGCGGGCGGTCAGACCACCTTCAAAGAGAAGAGCGGCACGAGCGACATGAACGTCCTCTTTCCAGCGTGGGGCTGCCCGATGGTCGCGTACGGTCCGGGCGACAGCCGCTACGACCACACACCTATCGAAAGGCTGTCGATACTCGAGTTCGCACGCTCAATTGGCGTCTTAAAGGGGGTGCTCAGCCGAGCGAGCGACCGCATAATCTGACGCCGACCTGCATAAGGAGGCGCGCTAGGTGTTCACGAAGCGCCACACGCGCCAACGGCTCGTCGTCGCCGGCCTGGCCTTAGTGGCGCTTGCGGTCGGCGCCCTCCTCCTGCGTACGGATCTCTTCGACACGACCCTTCAGTCGATCGTCTACGACAAGGCGATCGACATCGGGAACGCCCCGCTCGCGAATCAGGTGACGATCGTCGCGCTCGACGACGCGACCGTCGACCAGTACCGCTACCCCCTTCCGCGCTCGGTCTACACCGACTTGCTTCGGGCGCTCAAGCCGCTGAACCCGAGCGTGATCGCCTTCGACGTCGGCTTCTACGATGCCGCGCAGAACCCCGAAGAGGACCGGGCGCTTGCGGCGGCCATCAAAGACGCCGGCAACGTCCTGCTTGCGATGCAGGGCTCCGGCACATCCACCCTCGGTGATCACACCGAGCGCTACCCGGTCGTGCAGCTGCCGATCCCGGTGCTGCGCGGCGCCGCCGCCGGGGTTGGGACTGTGAACATCCACCCCGATCCTGACGGCCGCGTGCGCTACGCCCAGCTCCGCATCGAGGGCCCGGACGGAGCGACGTATTACTCACTCCCGCTCGTCGCCGCCGCGAATAAAGTGCGCGCCGATCTTTCGACCGCGCAGCGGACGGACGACATCTTCACCGTCCACGCTCCGCTTGGCGATCGTGTGATCCCCATCGATCGGCGTGGCGGCATGTCGATCTACTACGCGGCGCCTCCAGCCCCGGAGCCGTCGGACTGCACCAACAAGGATCTTTTCTGCGTCGTCTCCATGAAGGACGTGATCAATGGAGCGGTTTCCCGCGAGCAGATCACCGGGCGTGCGATCTTCATTGGAGCGCACTCGCTTTCGGGCGTGCCCGACAGCTATCCGGTCCCGAACTCGAGCGGCTTCAAGATGTTCGGCGTTGAGATCTGGGCCAATGCCGCCCAGTCGATCCTGACCAACCGGTATCCGGTGCTGAAGCAGAGCGACCCTGTGACCCTCGCGCAGCTCCTCGTCGTCACGCTCGCCGGACTCCTCCTGGTCTTCCGTTGGCGGCTGTACGGTTTCCTCGGCGCGCTCGCGGTGCTTGTCCTCTATATCGTCGGTGGATACGTCCTCTTCGCGCTCCAGACGCAGGGCCCTATCGGCGCAGGCCCCGTGGAGGTCCCCTCGATCGCATACGTCATTCCGGCGGTCTTCTGGTGGATCATCCTGCTCGGCTATCTCCTGGTGGAGGAACAGATCACGGTCGCGCGGACGCGAATCACCTTCGGTCGTTTCGTCACACCGTCAGTCGCCCGCACGATCATCGACCGAGAGGAGGCCGGAAAGCTTGAGCTCGGAGGCGAGGAGAAGCGCGTCACTGTGCTCTTCGGGGACATCCGCGGGTTCACGACGATTTCGGAGGGACTGGCTCCCGGGATTCTCCTCGGCCACCTCAACCGGTACTTCGACGGTATGGTGGACATCGTGAACCGCTACGAAGGCACCGTGAACAAGTTCAACGGCGATAACATCATGGTTCTCTGGGGCGCGCCGCTCGAGGTGAAGGACCCGGCCCGCAACGCCGTCGAGTGCGCGCTCGAGATGCAACGCTGGATCGTTGCCGAGCGCGAGAAGGGCGGCCTGGACGTCTCCTTCGGATTCGGCATAAATACCGGCCCGGTCGTGGCGGGTTTCCTCGGCGCAAAAGGACGCATGGAGTACACGGTCATCGGGGACAGCGCCAACGTCGCGTCGCGGCTCACCGCGGCCGACATCGCCCGCCGTGACCAGGTGGTCGTGTCGGGCGAGACCCTCGGGGAGCTTGGCGAGGACGTCGAGGCCGTCGACCTCGGTGCGGTGGCGGTGAAGGGTCGCGTCGAGCCGGTGCCGTGCTGGCAGATCAACCGGCTCGGTGAGGTCGCCACGCCGAAGCCCGCTCCTGCGCCCGATGTCCGCGTCCGCCGCGGGGTCGTGGCGGCGTATCGCCGTGCTTGACGACAAGGTCGCGCTCGTTCTGGTCAAGCTCGGCCATCTCGCCGTCCAGAAGGACCGCGAGGCGTACCTGCGCGGCCTCGTGGACCTCTGTTCGCAGGCCGTCGATGCCGAACGGTGCACCGTGTACATCGTGAACGGGAAAAAGAAGGAGCTCTGGGCTCGCGTCGCGCAGCGCACCGCGACCGAGATTCGTCTGCCGATCGGACAGGGACTCGCAGGGCAGTCCGCGCTCACCGGAGAGACGATCAACGTCCCCGATGCGTACGCGGACGCGCGCTTCGACCGGAACGTGGATCTGCGCACCGGATTCCGCACGCTCAACATGCTGGTTGTCCCCGTGTGGGGAAGCGACGGTCAGAGCGTGGTCGGCGTGATTCAGGCCCTCAACAAGCGCAACGGGGCCTTCGAGCGGCGCGACCAGATGCTGCTCGAGCAGATAGCCGAGACCGTGGGGCCGGTCCTCGAGCACATCCCCATCGACAACTGATGACGGAGGAGCGCCGGAAGCGGCGCGACCGTCGCATCCAGCCGCGACGCAAGGGCGAACGTCGAGTCACAGCGGGGTCCAAGCTCGATCTGATCCTCGATGTGACGCGCCGCCTCATGTCGATCACCGACCTGGATGCGCTGCTGCGAGATATGGCCACGGTAACGACACAGCTTCTCGACGCTGACCGCGCCACCATTTTCATCGTCGACCGTGACCGCGCCGAGATTTGGTCGAAGGTTGCCCTCGGCACCGGCGCGGGCGAGATCCGGCAGGCGATCGGTGTCGGCATCGCCGGCACCGTCGCTGCCACAGGCGAGACGATCAACATCGCCGACGCGTACGAAGATCCCCGCTTCAACCCCGAGCCCGACCATCGCACCGGGTACCGTACGAAGACGCTGCTGACGTTCCCGATGACCGGACAGAACGAGCGCGTCATCGGCGTGTTCCAAGTTGTGAACAAGAACGGCGGCGGCGAATTCACGACCGACGACGAGGAAACGCTGAGCTCGCTCGGAGCATCGGCCGCCGTCGCGGTCGAGAACGCGCAGCTCGTCGCCGAGCAGCGCCGTCTCTGGACGACGCTGATCGAAACGCTCGCCGTGACGATCGACGCACGCGACCAGCAGACCGCTGGGCATAGCCAGCGCGTGACGCGATATGCGGAGGTCATCGGCCGGGCGCTCGGGCTTCAGGGGATGGAGCTCGAAAAGATCCGGGCAGCCGCCCTGCTCCACGACTACGGCAAGATCGCGGTACGCGACCAATTCCTCCTCAAGCCCGGGAAGCTCGACCAGGCTGAGTTCGAGTACATGAAGGCACACGCCGAGAAGACCGGGGAATTCCTCGCTCATCTCGTCTTTCCGCAGGACATGCGCGACGTGCCGGTGATCGCCGCTCAGCATCACGAGCGGATGGACGGCAAGGGCTATCCCCGCGGGCTGCCGGCGGAGCGCATCCTTCTTGGCGCGCGGATCGTGGCGGCGGCCGACGTCTTCGACGCGCTCACGGCGCCGCGCTACTACAAACCCGCCTACACCCTCGAGAAGACGCTCGAGATCATGGATGGCATGGCCGGTGATCATCTCGATCCGACCGTCGTCGCGGCGGTGCGCCGGAACGTCCACGACCTCGAGTGGACCCTCGACTCCATGAAGCACACCTGGCCGAAGCCCGGCGACGAAGGGATGACCGCTGCGCCGGAGTCGGGTCTCTCCGAGCGCGATCAGGCGCCGAGCTCGTGAGGTACCGATGAAGATCCGTTTCTGGGGCACACGAGGCTCCATTCCGACGCCGGGCCCCCTCACCGTCCGCTACGGTGGAAACACCGCCTGCGTCGAGGTTCGCGACAGCACCGGATCGCTTCTCATCCTCGACGCCGGAACGGGGTTACGCGAGCTCGGCACGGCGCTCATGAACGGCGGCGGCGCGAGACCCTTTTCCGTCGATCTCCTCCTCTCACACCTTCACTGGGATCACATCCAGGGCATCCCCTTCTTCCGCCCCGCGTACGACCCGAAGTCGTCGCTCCGCATCCGCGGCCCCAAGCAGTCCCGCACGATGCGCGAGCTCCTGGGCCTCGGGATGGACGATCCGTTCTTCCCGGTCGACATCGACGATCTTCCCGCGCAGCTATCCGTCGGCGAGCTGCAGGACGGAAGCGACGAGCAGATCGGACGGTTCCGCGTGCGTGCCGCGAGCATCTTCCACCCGGCGCCCGCCCTGGCGTTCCGGATCGAGGCCGACGGCCGCGCGTTCGTTTACGCGACGGACACCGAGGATCCGTTTTCCGGGAAACCGAATCCCGTGATCGCCCTCGCTATCGGCGCTGACACTCTCATTCACGACGCCCAGTTCCAGGAGAGCGACTTCAAACCCACGTGGGGGCACTCCACGATCGCGAGCGCGATCGACGTCGCGGCTAAATCGAAGGTAAAGCGCCTGGTGCTCTATCACCATGACCCCGACCGGAGCGACGACGCGCTCGACCGGATCGCCGTCGAGGCGCAAAAGAAGGCGAATGAGATCGCCTCCGGGACCGAGGTGGTCGTCGCGCGCGAGGGTATGGAGCTCGCTATCTAGCGACGGCGCGTCTGTACCGAAGCAACGGAGCGTATTGTCGGGACACGATCACGGGGGAGGACTTCCGATGAACGCACTCGACGCGATCAACCAGGCGAAAGACGTCATCACTGTTCGCCGCGTCTACGGCGACCCCTACCAGGAGGATGGGATCACGGTCATCCCAGCTGCCACCGTGATGGGAGGCGGGGGAGGAGGCGGCGACACCGCCGGAAACGGCGGAGCCGGCTTCGGCGTCCGCGCCCGGCCCGCCGGTGCATGGGTGATCAAGAACGGCGAGGCCGAGTGGCGCCCGGCGATCGACATCAACCGGACCATCCTCGTCGGCCAGCTCGTTGCCATCGTCGCGCTCCTCGTCGCGCGCTCGGTCGTGAGGACCCTGGCGAGGGCCAAACGCTAGCCGTGTAACAGCCCGCGAAGGCGAGCTCCCGCGCCCGGTTAGGACGCGCTGCGCCCAAAGTTGTGCGCGTCGGTATATCCGCTGGCTCTATTGCTCAGCATCCGTTAACTGAAACGTCGCTGCGACACATAGACCGCGGCATGTCGCATTTAGTGACGTTGTACGAAGCGAGCGTTCAAAAAGTCCACCCCACCTCCCCCAATGCGCACGCGCCGCCGGCCAGGGACTCCATCCCGCCGGCGGCGTCGTGACATCTAGGACAACTTCGTTCCCGCATAACGCCTGGTGTCTCTCGCGCGGAGGTCGCTGCGCCGATCTACAAATCCCCGCGGCGGTTAGGGTGAACTAGCGCGAGCCGTTTGACCTCTTCAAGCGACAGCCCGCCAGTGGCCCGCCAGTCATGCGCGTCGCCCTTGCCGCGCGCGCAGTAGGCCCACCGGTCTTCGTGCATCGTCAATGCGTCGGTGGGCTCGGGACCCTGGTGGTCCGGGCGCGCGCAGAAGAAGTCGACGCGATCATCCATCAATGGGTTGACGCAGCAGCTCTCCGGACCACGTCACCTCGTCGGGGGATGAGGCCATGTCCCTCCCCGGGTTGACATGTGACGAAACGGTCACCTATAGTCGGTCGCGATGGATGAGGTGTTCAAGGCGTTGGCCGATCCAACGCGGCGGAGCATCCTCGACCGGCTCTTTCGTGAGGACGGACAGACGCTAGGTGCGCTCCAAGGGCGCTTCCGAATGACGCGGTTCGGCGTCATGAAACACCTGAAGCAGCTTGAAAACGCTGGCCTCGTCGTGACCAAGCGCCGCGGCCGGGAGAAGCTCCACTACCTGAACGCCGTACCGATCCGGCTTGTCCACGATCGGTGGGTGAGCAAATACGCCGAGCCGTGGGCCGCCGCACTGAGCGATATGAAAAACAAATTGGAGGAACCCGTGGAGAAGGTTTTCGAGATCTACATCAAGACCACCCCGGAGCGCCTGTGGGAGGCGATCACCGACAGCGAGATCAGGAGCAAGTACAACTTCGGGATTCACATCGACTCGGACTGGACGCGGGGCTCCCGATACGAGACCAGCCACCCCGCGAGCAACGGGCCACTCTTGGAAGGCGAGAACCTGGAAGTCGATCCGCCGCGCCGCCTCGTGCAAAGCATGCGCGCGCTCTGGGGCGAAGACGTGAAGCGCGAAGGAACATCGCGAGTCACCTGGGAGATCGAACCGGTCGGCGACTCGTGCCGCCTCACCGTGACCCACGATCAGCTTCGCGATGGCGCGAACGACCAGCTCTTCGGCGGCTGGCCGATGATCCTCTCCGGTCTCAAGACATACCTCGAGACCGGTGAGCTCCTCACCACACCGGGTTCTCTGATGTACGCGGCTCGGTCGCCACGCCAAAGGAAACGCTGACATTCGCGTCGCCGACGGGCGTCGCGCGGCTAGGATGAGAAGAGGCCCGAGTGGCGGAATCGGTAGACGCGTCGGCCCTAGGAGCCGATGGGGGAAACCCCGTGTGGGTTCGAGTCCCACCCCGGGCACTCGCACCGCAAGCGAGGCACGGCCGCCACAGATCAGGTCTTCCGGCGATCGACCACCCACGCCGAACCGGGTCGGCGCTTCGCGACTTCCTTGACCTCCGCCGCCGCGCGCGCGGCCGCGGTCGCGCCGTCGAAGCGGCCCGGCGGTACGTTCACGACGCCGATCGATACCGTCGCGAACGGCGTGCGGCGCAAACGTCCCCGACGATCGTGAGCCTCGATCCAGCCGCGCGCGCGGTCATCCGCGTCGTAGAGCGCGCGGATCGAGGCATCGAAGCGTGTCGTGATCTGCTCCGCGAGCGCTTCCGCTTCCTCAGCACGCGCCAGCAGCACGAAGTCATCGCCGCCGATGTGCCCGACGAAGCGCTGATCCGCGCCGGCAGCGTGGATCAGGATCTCCGCGAGCATCGTGATCACGCGGTCTCCCCGCGTGAACCCGTAGTGGTCGTTGAACTCCTTGAACCGGTCGATGTCGACGTAGAGCAGCGCGAAATGCTCCCCGCGCGCGAGACGCGCCTCGAGCTCTTCGGTGATGGTCGAGTTGCCAGGCAGCCCGGACAGCGGGTTGACGTTCCGCAGACCGCTCCAGCGCCGCACCGCCGCGCCCACGCGCGCCAGGAGCTCGTCGGCGTCGTAGGGCTTGGTGATGAAATCTTCGGCGCCCGCCTCGAGCTCGGCGAGCTTGGCCTGACGGTCCGTGTGGGCCGTGAGGAAGACGATGGGGAGAAAGCGTGTGCGTGGGTCTTTACGCAGCTGCCGATGAACTTCCGCGCCGGACATCCCGGGCAGGCCGAGGTCGAGAAGGACGAGATCGAACCGCGCATCCCGCATCACGGCGACCGCCCGCTCGCCGTCGCCGACCTCGTCGCAGGCGTAGCCCGCATCGTCGAGGAGGGCGCGCAGCGCGCTGCGCGTCGCCTCGTCGTCCTCCACCACCAGGACGCGTGCCGCCATGTATCAAGAGTCGGCGGGGCGGACGGTCACCCTCAATAGGACAGCCGTACCTGTTTGAGCTTGCTTCTACGGTCGCTAGGTCAACGTGCGGTCAACGGTCTTGTCGCGCTTCCACACCCGCGAGGCGCTCGATGACCTTGAGCAGCGCGTGATTGCCCTCGCGCCCGCCGCCGTCCTGCTGGAGCGCCGTATAGAGCGCGTGCACAAGCGCGGTTCCCGGCAGGGAGACGTGATCGCCGTAGGCGTTATCCAGGACGAGCCGCAGATCCTTCTGCTGGAGATCGACCATGAAACCCGGCCTGAAATCGCCGGCGAGCATCTTTGGTGCGTAGTTCTGCATCGCCCAGGACGAGCCTGCGCCACCCGCGATCACCTGTCGCGTGCGCTCGAGGTCAATGCCCTGGGCCTTTGCGAAGACGAGCGCTTCGGAGACGCCAAGGTTGTTGATCGCGACGGCGATCTGATTCGCGAGCTTGCAGGCCTGCCCGGCGCCGTGATCGCCGATGTGAACGATGGTCTTTCCGAGGGCCTCGAAGAGCGGCATCGCACGCTTCACGTCCGCATCGGCGCCACCGACCATGATCGCAAGACGAGCTTCGATCGCACCGACCTCGCCGCCGGAGACCGGTGCGTCGAGCGTGCGAAACGATGGCTGGTTCGCCGCCGCGCGCTTCGCGATATCACGCGACGCGGCTGGGCTGATCGTGCTCATGTCGATTGCGAGAAGGTCGGGGTGCGCACCTGCCGCGATGCCGTCGGCACCGAAGGTCACCGCCTCCACGTCGGGGGAGCTCGTCACCATCGTGACGACGATGTCCGACCGCGCGGCCACCTCACGCGGCGTGCGCACCACCGTCGCGCCCGCCTTCTCGAAAGGCTTCGCGCGATCCAGCGTCCGGTTGGTGACTGTGACCGGGAACCCAGCCCCGAGAGCGTTTCGGGCCATCGGCGCGCCCATGATTCCAAGCCCGACGAAACCGACGCGCTCCATCAGGTCAGTTCTCGATGTCGTCGTCGCTCGAGAGGAACACGCTGCGGTCGCCGGCCTCCTCAGAGACGAGGAAGGTCCCCTTCTCGGTCACGTCGACGTTCACGGAGGCGACCAGGAGGTCGTCGGTCACGTGGATGAACCCGGCCGTGCGCGCGAGCTCGTTTGCGATCGCTTCCGCAAGTGACTCTTCCTCGAACGAATCGACGAGCAGCGTCCGCGCCTTCTTCACGAGCGCGAAGAACTCGAGTGGTTCGAGATGCCGCTCGTGGGCAAGGAGGACGGCGGTTCCAAGGTCCTCGTCGCCTTCATGGATCTCATAGAAGAACATCTGCTGTCGACGAGCCTAGCCGATTATCATTGGCGTATCTCCATGCAGAACTCCCCGAAGACTTTGCCGTCATCCGTGAAGCACACGGTTCGCCGAGAGCCGGGATCGAAGGTCACGCTCGACGTTGAGGTCGCCGCGGACCGGCTGTCGCGCGCGGCGGACGCCGCCTTCGAGCGGCACGTGCAGCGCGCGAAGATACCGGGCTTTCGTCCCGGCAAGGCCCCGCGCGGAATGTACGAGCGGGCCTACGGCAAAGAGCATCTCTGGGAGGATGCCGCGGACGATCTCATGGACCAGACCTACCGAGAGATCGTCGAGGCGGAGGGCATCGAGCCGATCGATCGGCCCGATGCGAAGCTCACGCAGCTCAAAGAGGGCGAGCCTCTCCGCTACACCGCGACGGTCGTCGTGCGCCCCGACGTCGCGCTCGGGGACTACCAGGCGCATGGCGCGACTGTCGAGGCCGCTCCGCCCACCCAGGAGGATGTCGAGCGAACGATCGCGTCGATGCGCGACACCCACGCCCAGCTCCGGCCGGTCGACCGCGAGGCGCGGGCCGGTGACATCCTCACGGTCGACATTGACGTGGCCGTGCCGGGGAAGACCCTGCCGCCGTTCGCGCGCAACGCGCACATCGAGGCGGGGAAGGATCTGGGCATCGCGGGTCTCGGCGAAGCGCTCGTTGGCATGAAGCTAGGCGACGACAAGAAGGTCGACCTCGCTTTCCCGAATGACGCGAGCGAGAACGACCTCGCCGGACAGAGCGGGACATTCAGCATCCGGCCTTCACAGGTGGCCGAAAAGATCCTGCCGGAGCTTGACGACGAGTTCGCCAAGACCGTCGGCGTCGCCGACGTCGCCGCGTTACGGAAGGCGGTACGGAACGAGCTGGCGCACGCGGCCTTCCATGAGGCCCGCGACGAAGCGGCCGACAAAGCGGTGGAGCACGCGATGCAGACGTCCACGGTGGAGGTGCCCGAGCTTCTGGTCGAGGACGAGCTCGAGCACCTGGTGAACGATCTGAAGGCGCGCATCAAACAGGAAGGCATGACCTGGGAGAAGTTCCTCCTGCAGGCGCGAAAGACCGAGGACGACATCCGCACGGAGTGGCGTCCCGTCGCGGAGCGGCGCGCGAAGTCACTCCTCGTGCTCGACGCGATCGCGCGGAAGGAAGGCATCACCGTATCCGGCGACGAGCTCGCCGCGCAGGCCGCGATGTCGCCCCTCGCGCAGGTCGATCCGCAGGCTCTTCGCTCCCCCGCGGTGCTCGCCTCCCTCGCGCGGTCCATCCGCAATCGGAAGACGGTCGACAAGCTCGTCGGCCTTGATTCACCGGATGCCGAGCGCGAGGCCATCAGGAAAGCGGGCGGTGAGGACTTCGACTTCCACGGCGACGCGCCTGCGAAGCCGGCGGAGCCGAAGATCATCGTGCCCGAGAAGTCGGATGCGACGCCCGAGGGCCGCGAGGCGCTCCGCGCGATGCTCGAGAAGAAATAGCGTGCGGCCGCTCTTGCCGCTCTACGCCGGCGTATTCATGTCGCTCGCGTTTCTCGCCGAGCCCGTCTCGGCCGAGCCGCCGTACATCGCGACGTGCGGTTCGGTCCGCACCTTCAGCGAACCCACGCCGACGGTGCCCGGTTCGGTCACGATCGGAACGGCCACGTTCGCGCTGCACTCCGGCGATCGGCTTCCGTCCAGCACGCCCGTCGGCGCCCTGATGTGCATCAACCAGACCGTCACGACGTCCGGCCCCGTGCTCGCGCTCATCGCGATGCCGTCTCCCATCTGCGGCGAGGTGCTGGGGATTCCCGCGGGGACCCGGCCCGAGCGCGGCGTCCTCATCGACATCGCGACCACGACGCCCGACCTTCGCATCGCGCTCCCGGCTTCGGCGAGCCTGGGATTTGTGTTCCCGGGGCGCTCGACGGTGGCGTGCTTCGAGGTCGGCCTCGACGCGAACGGGAACGCGCTCGCCACACGTGTGATGGGCGCGACGGTCACAGCCCCGAGCGCGGGGCCCACGCCCGCTCCGATCAGCGGCCTACCCTCGACGGCGACGGGCGGAACGCTTGATGGGTTCGCGGCCTTCGTCATTGGGGCATCGGCGGCGATCCTGGTGCTGATCTCGCGCCGGCGCGGCAGGTACCCCGGCCGCTAGGCGAGGTACTTCCGGAACCACTCGATCGTCGCGACCCACGCTTTCTGCGCCGCGTCGGGCGTGTACCGCGCGCCGGTGTCGTTGTGGAACGCGTGGTTCACGCCCGGGAAAACTTCGATCTGGTGCGGCACGCCCGCCCTCGTGAGCTGCTCTTCCATCTGCGGGGCGGTTGCGGTGATCCGGGTGTCCTGCTCCGCATACACGGCCAGAGTCGCGGCCTTGGTCCTGGTGCCGATGTCCTGGTAGTTCGAAGGCTGCGGGCCGTAGTACGGCACCGCCGCTTTCAGGTCCGCGCCCGCGGCGAGGAGGTTCCAGACCTCGCCGCCGCCGAAGCAGAATCCGACGACTCCGACCGCACCGGAGCCGTTCGCCTTGAGGTACCCGAGCGCCGCGGTGTGATCGTCCAGCTTCTGGCCGAGCGCGAGATTGCCGATCGCACCCGTGACCGCGTCGCCGAGCTTCTCTCCGCCACCCTGTCTCGCCGTCAGATCGATGTTCACCGCGACGAACCCCGCGGTCGCGGCGCGTCGCACCACATCGCGAATGTGTTCGGTCTGTCCGCGATTCTCGTGGATGACCATGACGCCAGGCACCCGCCCGCTCACGACGGGCTTGGCCGCATACGCCATAAGCGAGACCCCGTCGGTGCCCTTGATCTCCGGCCTCGATACCGCGATGCGGGGGTCGTTCTCCCTCACCGTGAGTCCGTCGGTCGTCGCGGCGGGCGGCGGTGTTGCGTATGGTTGAGCGACGAACCCCTGCGTCGGCGAGGCCGTCGCGCTGCTCGCCGTCGGCGATGCGGTCGCGCTCGACCGAGGGCTCAGATCGCATGCCGACAGCAGCGTCGTCGCGGCCGCCGCGCTTCCCACGACGATCGCCACTCTGCGGATGAGCTCGCGCCGACCGATGAGTCCATCGCGGAAGTCCTCGATGTGCTCCTCGACGAAATAGCGCTGCGTGTCGTTCAGTCCATCCATCTGCGTCCTCCCCGAGTACGTCAGGTGTACGCGTCACGCCGCTCGCTGGTTCAGCCCTGCGCTTACCTGCCCGCGGGGGCCGCGACCGCGATCCGCGCGGCGAGGTCGCGGATCACCTTCGACGCCGCACTGTCCGGGTGTAGGACGGTGAGTGGGCGTCCCCGATCGGCGGCGTCGTCGGTCGCGTCGGTGTGCGGAACCACGAGGTCGGGCTTGCGATTGAAGAAGCGCGCGACGTGGTCCATCTCCACGCCGGCCGCGCTCGTTCGGTTCACAGCGAGAACGGTGCGCTCGTGCGGAAAGGAGAGCTTCTCGAGCACCTCGAGGGCCTGCTTCGTCGCCTTGAGCGACGGTAGGTGGGCGGCCGTCACGATCACGGCCGCGTCGGCCGCGTCGAGCACCGCGAGCACCTGCTGGGAGAAGCTCGCCGGCGTATCGACGATGACGTAATCGGATTGCTTTTGAAGCAGATCGACCGCCTGCTGCACCGCGGGGACGGTGACGAGCTCGGCGCGTTCGGGTAGATCGCAGCCGGCGAGAACCCGTACGCCGCTGCGGTCCTGCTCGAGGTAGCTGCCGAACGTGGCTTCGTCGAGCTGCTCGTGGGCGTTTTCGGCCATGTCGGCGAGCGTGCGGGGAGAGGTCAGATTCATCAGCATCGGCGCGTTTCCGAATTCGAGGTTGAGGTCGAGCAGCGTCACGCGATAGATCGTCGTCGCGGCGAGGGCGACCGCTGCGTTCACGGCGAGGGTGGTGCATCCGACTCCGCCCTTGGCGTGCAGGAAGAGGATGACGTTGCCTCCTCGCTTGGCGACCGCGTCACCCTTCGTCGTCCGAAACCGTTTGATGAGGACCTCGATCTTCGCCTCGAGGACGGCCATCTCGACAGGCTTGGGGACGTACTCGTCCGCGCCCTCGGCATAACCGGTCAGCACGTCGTCCGCCTGCTTGCGTGCGGACAGCATGATCACGGGGATCCGTGCGGTGCGGTGGTCCGCGCGCATCCGCCGCGTGAGCTCGAGGCCGTTCATGTTCGGCATGTTCACGTCGGTAATGACGAGGTCGGGTGCCGTCGCGCGAATCGCTTTCAGGGCTTCCCAGCCGTCGTTCGCCACGCGGACCTCATACCCGTGCCGTGCCAGCCAGGTCGAAAGCAGCTTGCGGATCTGCTCCTCGTCGTCGACGAAGAGGATGCGTTCTCCTGGCACTAGCTCTTGAAGAACTGCGCCACGCGCGCGCGGAGCTCGGTCATCGTGAATGGCTTGGCCAGATGGCCGGCGGCCCCGTGACGGAAGCACTCTTCGATCTGTTCGCGTTGGACCGACGCCGTCATGAACACGATCGGAATATGCGCGAGCGCGGGTCTCGCATGCATCGCATCGGCCACCCCGAAGCCATCCATCTCGGGCATCATGATGTCGCTGAAGACTACGTCAGGACGGACCTCGTCTATCAGCGCGAGACATCGCTTCCCGTCCTCGGCCACGTGTACCTCGTGGCTCGTCGAGCGAAGCGCGGCGCGCACGAGCTTCCGGATCATCGGATCGTCCTCGCAGAAGACGACCTTGCTCACGACGCGGCCGCCGCGACGCCCGTGCCCGCGGCGGCGCGCGGCAAGGTGACATGAAAGACCGAGCCCTCGCCGACGTTGCTCTCCGCCCAGACCGTCCCACCGTGGAGGTGGACGATCTGGCGAACGATCGGGAGGCCCAGGCCCGTTCCCTGGATGTGGCGCGTTTCCGGCGATTCCACCCGTCCGTACCGCTCGAAGATCGTCTCGAGCGACGCCTCGGGAATGCCCATGCCGTGATCGCGCACGACCACGTGGGCGCCGCCGCCCTCCGCCCGGCTGCTGACCACGATCTCTCCGCCGTTTGGCGAGTACTTCACCGCGTTGCTCAGGAGATTGGCCATCACTTGAATCAGCTTGTCACGGTCTCCGTTCATCTCGCCGAGGAGCGGGTCGAGTCGCAGCGACACCGGGTGCTGCGGCGCGTTCGGCCGCACGCGATCCACTGCATCGCTGATGACCGCATTGAGATCGAGCCGCTCGCGGTGGAGCTGCATGCGCCCCGACTCCATCTTGTCGAGATCGAGCATCTCGGTGATCATCCGATTGAGGCGGTGGGCGTCCTTGTTGATGTCGCCGGCATATTCCCGCATCTCATCCAGCGTGAGATCCTCGCTCGCCATCATCTCGGAGAAACCTTGGATACCGGTAAGGGGCGTCCGGAACTCATGGCTGACGATCGAAACGAAGTCGCTCTTCGCTCGGTTCAGGCGCTCGAGCTCGACGACCGCGGCGCGCTGTCGCTCGAAGGCCTCGGCTGCGGTGATCGCGACGCGAAGCTCCTGCGCCACGGCCTCGATGAGCCGGACGTCGTCGGCCGTCCACTCGCGGGACCGGTCGACCTGCGAGAACGAGAGCGCGCCGGCGAGCTGACCGCCGACGCGAATGGGCGTGGCCGCCGCGGCGATCACGTCCTGCGAGACGACGTCCTCGGCCGTGCGCGGATCGGTGAACCGGCGGTCTTTGCGGACGTCGGTCACGATGACCGTGCGTCCGAGCCGCGCCGCGAGACGAGCGATCGGGAGGTGCTTTGCGCCGATCCCGACCGGCGCCACGCCGCTCGCGTCCCACTCGTACGTGACCGCGAGGTCGTCCTCCGTCGCGCCCATGCAGACGAGCGCCCGGGACACCTCCAGCACCTTCGCGAGCTCCTCGACGGTACCGCGCAGGATCTCCTCGGGATCGAGGCTGGCTCGGGCGCGCTGCGCGACCCGATTGACGAGGGCCTCCCGCTCCGCACGCGCCTCGGCCTCTTTGACGGAGAGCGCGCTGTGTATGGAGCCCGCGACGTACTGGCCCATGATCATCGGGAGCTGGACTTTGTCCGCGATGAGATCACCGGTCCCTTCTCCGATGAGAAGGAGCGCTCCGACGAGGCGCTCGCGCGAGACGAGCGGTAGCGCGGCGAAGGACTTCGCGGTTCCGAGAGCCGGCAGCTCTGCAACGACCTTCCTCCACAAATCGGCGTGCGCCTCGTCATCGACCAAGAGAAGAGATTGCCGATGGTCGATGACCCGCGTACGTACGACCGCAGGAAGCGCGACGCTCGAATAGGTCTTTTCTCGGAGCGCCCCACTCCGCGGACCGTCCGTCGCGACGGTGCGAAACGCCTCCAGGACATCGTCGTAGACGATGAGCGCGAGGGTCATGTCCGCCGGCAGCGCGCCTCGGATCGCCGCGACGAAGTACGAGCCGATCTGCTCGAGGTCGAGCGGTCCGGCGATCGCGGCAGAAAGACCGAAGATCGAGCCGAGCTCCTGCTCCTTCTGCTCGCCGGCGGTCTTCGCCTCCTCCTCGGCGCTCCTCGCTCCGGCGAGCGCTGTGGCAAGACGATGCATGACCGCCGCTGCGATGAGGCTGATGCCCAGCCACACGATGAATGAGACGATCTGGATCGAGGACAAGACGTTCCCGCTATCCCGCTGGGCTACGAGGATTCCGCTTTGCGTAAGCTGGAACGTGTAGATGAACTGAACAGCGAAAAAGACCACCGCGGCGTAGAGGGTCGACGCCGCCACGTAAAAGCGCAGCGAGCGCGGAAGCTTACGCATTCTTTCCTGTCGTCGGCCGAATCGTACTGGCTCGCCTGTCAGGCGGACATGCCCCGACCGCTGATCCCGAATGGCAACCACGATCCGGGCGAGAAATTGCGCGTCGCCGTCAATTGGCTGCCGTACACTCTCTGAACAGGCACAACGCGCGAGGAGGGTGCTCTTGACGACGCGGAACTACGTACCGATGGTCATCGAGCAGTCCGGGCGCGGCGAGCGCGCCTATGACATTTTCTCGCGCCTGCTCAAAGAACGGATCATCTTCATCGGGGACGCCGTCGAGGACACGATGGCCAACCTGATCATCGCCCAGCTCCTCTTCCTCGAGTCCGAGGACCCCGAGCGGGACATCTACCTCTATATCAACTCGCCGGGCGGCGTGGTGACGGCCGGGCTCGCGATCTACGACACCATGCAGTACCTCAAGGCTCCCGTGAACACGATCTGCATCGGTCAGGCCGCCTCGATGGGTGCGGTCCTGCTGGCGGCCGGTGCGAAGGGCAAGCGTTACGCCCTTCCGAACTCGCGGATCATGATCCACCAAGGGTCCGGCGGATTCCGCGGTAACACCCCGGATGTCCTGATCCAGGTCAAAGAGCTCGAAACACTCGTCGAGAAGCTCATGCGGATCCTCGCGCACCACACCGGCCAGCCGGCCGACAAGGTTCGACGCGACGTCGACCGCGATCGCTTCATGAGCGCCGAAGAGGCGCGGGAGTACGGTCTCATCGACGAGATCTTCGTTGGCAAGGAGTCACTGATCTCGATCGCGAAGGCCGACGAGCCCAGGCGCGAGCCAACTCGAGAGCCGGTGGCGGCCCGCTAGACCATGACAACCACCGCGAAGGGCGGTAAGCCCTACCGCTGCTCCTTCTGCGGCAAGAGCCAGGATCAGGTCCGCAAGCTCATCGCGGGCCAGGGCGTCTACATCTGCGACGAGTGCATCACGCTCTGCCGCGAGATCGTCGACGAAGAGTTCATGGAGACGCCGAAGGCGCGGACCCTCGGCGCGAAGGTCCCGAGCCCCCGGCGCATAAACGAAATCCTTGACCAGTACGTCATCGGCCAGGACAAGGCCAAGCGTGTCCTCTCGGTCGCCGTGTACAACCACTACAAGCGGGTAGGCGCGGGCCACCGGGTCGACGACGTCGAGCTCGGGAAGTCGAACGTGCTGCTCATCGGGCCGACCGGGTGCGGCAAGACGCTCCTCGCGCAGACACTCGCGCGCATCCTCGACGTCCCCTTCTCCATCGCCGACGCGACCAGCCTCACCGAGGCGGGCTACGTCGGCGAGGACGTCGAGAACATCCTCCTTCGGCTCATCCAGGCGGCAGACTTCGATCTCAATCGCGCGCAGCGCGGGATCATCTACATCGACGAGATCGACAAGATCGCGCGCAAGGGCGACAACCCCTCGATCACGCGCGACGTCTCGGGCGAGGGCGTCCAGCAGGCGCTGCTCAAGATTCTCGAGGGGACCGTCGCGAACGTCCCACCGCAAGGCGGCCGCAAGCATCCCCACCAGGACTTCATCCAGATCGACACGACGAACATCCTCTTCGTGTGCGGCGGCGCGTTCGAAGGTCTCGAGAAGATCGTCGAGGCGCGCGTCGGCAAGAAGACGATGGGCTTCGGTGCGACGCTTCGCGACAACACCAAGGAGACCTCCGCGATCCTCGAGCAGGTCATGCCCGATGATCTCTTGAAGTACGGACTCATTCCAGAGTTCGTCGGCCGGCTTCCGGTGGTCGTGCCCCTGCAAGCCCTCGATGAGGGCGACCTCATGCGCATCCTCACCGAGCCGAAGAACGCGATCGTCAAGCAGTACCAGAAGTTCCTCGCCCTCGATAAGGTGGAGCTCCAGCTGACCCCGGATGCGCTTCAGGCGGCCGCAAAGGGCGCGGCGAAACGGAAGACCGGCGCCCGCGGCCTGCGCACCATCATCGAGGAGGTCCTCCTTGACGTGATGTACGAGATCCCCTCGAGCACGAACATCCGGAAGGTCGTCGTCACCGGCGATTCGATCGAGGGCAAGATGAAGCCGCTCCTCCTCTCGAAGAACGAGCAGATCTCGCTCGAGGGAGACGAGGCCACCGCTTCATAACGCGGTCCAGCCTCGGCTTTGGTGCCTAAGCTCTATTACGCGAGCCCGCGCGACCTTCCCGTCATCGAGCCGCATCCTGGTGTGAAGGGCCGCGTCGTCCAGGCCGAGCACGCGACCCTGATCGTCTACGACTACACGCCAAGGACGATCGTCGAGACCCACAAGCACACCGTCGAGCAGTTCGGCGTCGTCGTGAAGGGGTCGCTCGCGATGGTCGTCGCCGGCGAGCAGCGCATCCTCATGGTGGGCGACACCTTCCGCATACCGGCGGGAACGGCGCATGGCGCTCGGGTCTTCGAGGAGGTCACTCAGGTGGTCCAGGTCTTCGCACCGCCGCGCACCGACCTCCCGCGGCCAACCGCGGACGGACCGGCGACCAAGACCTAGCGTCGCTCGCGAACGAGCCGGCACTCTCCGCACGTTTCTGATACCTGCCCGACAAGCAGCCTACCTATCGTCACGGCGGGTGCGGGGGCTTTTTCCACGCGATCCGCTGCTTGTGGGGCGCCTCGGCGCGTGCGTCGGTGCGATCGCCTGGCTTGCGCTTGGCGGGCAGGGGATCGTACCCGTCGCGGCGGCGGCGCTCGTCCTGCTCGTGGCGACGTCGGTTCGGGTCTGGCGGCTCGACCGCGCGCGAGGTCATGCCCTGGGGATGCACGAGGTTCCGGTCCATCTCGTGATCGCGGACCTCGTAACGGCCGGGGTCTGGATGATCGGGAGTGCGACGAACCCGCGGAGCATCGCCTTCGTGATCATCCTGGCCGTCGGAGCGTTCGCCATGTACCGCCTCGGCAGAGCGGGACTCGTGGCAACGATGACGACCTACGTCGGCGCGCGCGTCGGAATGGAGGCGGTTCGCGTGTCCGTCGGCGACCCCACTCCCGTTCCACAGGTCATCGCGGAGGTCTTCGTCGTCACGATCGCGGTGCTCATCCTCTCGGCCACCGTCGATAGCTATCGCGCGGAGCAGGCGCGCGCCGAGAAAGCGCTGCGACTCGGCAAGAGCCTCGAGCGTCTTGCCACCGAGATCGCGTCCGAGACCGAGCCGATGGCTCTCTTCCGGACGATCGCTCGGAGCGCGCTCCTCCTGGCGAACGCGGACCACGCGACGATCAACGTGCGCCGCGGGGATGAGTTCTACATCGCGGCAGGCGCCGGGACGGGTGAGAAGGTCGTTGGCGTCCACGCCCCGTCCGAGGTGGGCATCGTCGGCGCGGTCCTCCGGACCCGCGCGACCGTGACGGTCGACGATTACGCCGCCGATCCGACCGCGGTGCCGGCGGTCCGGGATGTCGGAGTGCGCGCTCTGATCGGGGTGCCGATCTTCATCCACGGCGAGTTCGCCGCGACGCTCACCGTCGGCCGGCTCGAGCCCCGTCCGTTCGACACCGACGATCGCGCCGCGCTCGAAGGTCTTGCGTCCCACGCGTCGATCGCACTTCGCAACGCGCGGATCATCGAGCAGGGCCGCCGACTCGAAACGCTGTCGCGCGAGCTGTCCGGCGCCATGCCCGAGGACGTCATCGAGCGGATCGCGCAGGCGATGCAGGCGGTCTTCGACCTGGAATGGGTGATCATCACCGAGGTCAAGGGTGACCTCGCCCGGCCGATGGCCGCGCTCGGAAGGGCGGCTCCAGCACGCAGCCACGGATGGATCTCGCACGGACCGTTGCTGCGGCAGGCGGTCGCCGCGCGCGAGCTGGTGGTGATGCGCGACTACGCGAGCGACAACGGCATCGAGCCGGACCGGCCGATCAGCATGCTCGCGCGCGACGTGGGCGTGCACGCGACGATGCTCGCGCCGATCATCCTTGACGGAGAGATCCGGGCCGCCCTCACCGTGGGCACGACCGACTCGTACCGGACGTTCGACGCGATCGAGCGCCGGGAGCTGCTCGCGTTCGCGGATCTGGCCTCTACCGCGCTTCGCGCCGCGAACGAGCGCCGAGAACGAGAACGCCGCATCGGCCGGCTCTCCGCCTTGAACGTCCTGGCGTGGCAGCTCGGGGCGGTGCACGATCCGTTCGAGATCGCACGCCTTGCCTTCGACGCGGCGGCCACGCTCGTGTCGCGCGACTCCTTTTCGATCGCGCGCTACGACGAGCGAGGCAATGAGCTCGCGTTCGTCATAAAGGCGCGCGGTGACGAGGTGAGTGCGGACGAGACGCGCGTCCCTGTCGGATCGGGGCCTGCGAGCCTGGTGATCCAGAGCGGCGAGCCGTGCCGCGCCCAGAACCAGGTGTACGTCCCGATGAAAAGCCGCGGAAAGCTCGTCGGGGTCCTCTCCTTGGGGGCGGACGCCCCGAAGACCCTCGACGACGAGGATGTCGCCGTCCTGCAGACACTGGCTAATCTCGTCGCGACCGCCTTCGAGAACGCCGAGGCCCTCGCGCGCATGCGCGAGCTGTACCT
>WNGC01000379.1_pt1 | contig 29662 bp, 26 predicted proteins | sample 5400051 | NCBI WGS metagenome assembly WNGC01 (sample SAMN13153368, study PRJNA577476) | soil metagenome | isolation source: 20 cm soil or saprolite under grassland replicate 2 | place: USA:California | collected 2016-06-15
CCGCGCTCAGGCTCGGCAGGTCGACGAAGTCCAAACCGGGGGCCATTGTATGCCGGGGTTGGCTCCCCGGCATACTGCTTTTCCACAGGCTTAGTTTCGGTGGTCTCGACCTCGGCCGCCGGCTCGATCGAAGTCCCGACGTGGGCCCCGGTCACCCCCTGGCCGATAGCCGCCACTTCCCTCCCGGCGCGGGCCGCCCCGATCCCGATCAGTCACGATCCAGTCGCCGTTGGTGATGCCCTTGGCTTCTTGAAGCACGGCCTTTCGAGAGAGGTTGACCCGCCCCTGGCGATCGACCTCAGTGACTTTGACGTCGATCTCATCGCCGACATTCACCGCGTCCTCCACCCGCTCCACCCGGTCCTCGGCCAGCTGGCTGATGTGGACCAGGCCATCCTGGTTGGGCATGATCTGGACGAAGGCGCCGAAGGGCATGATGCGCACCACCTTGCCCTTGTAATTCTTGCCGACCTCGACCTCGCCGGTCAGGTCGCGAATGATCTGCTCTGCCTTGGCCGCCGACTCGCCATTCACCGACCCGATCACGACGCGACCGTCGTCCTCGATGTCGATACTGGTCACGCCCGAGTCTTCGATGATCTTGCGGATCATCTTGCCGCCGGGGCCGATCACTTCCCGGATCTTGTCGGGATGGATCTGGATGGTGACCATCCGCGGCGCGTACTGCGACATCGCGGCGCGCGGCTGGCTGATCGCGGCGTCCATCTTGTCCATGATGAAGAAGCGGCCGTCCTTCGCTTGCTGGATGGCGCCCGCCATGGTGTCGATGCTGATGCCCTTGATCTTCATGTCCATCTGCATGGCGGTCACGCCGGTTCGCGTGCCGGCCACTTTGAAGTCCATGTCACCCAGAGCATCCTCGACGCCCTGAATGTCGCTCAACACGGCGACCTTGCCATCGCCGGTGATCAGGCCCATCGCGATGCCGGCCACCTGCGACTTGATCGGGACGCCGGCATCCATCATCGCCAGGCTGGAGCCGCAGACGCTCGCCATCGAGGTGGACCCGTTCGAGGACAGGATCTCGGTGACGAGGCGGATGGTGTAGGGAAATTCTTCTTCCGTCGGCACGACGGGCAAGAGCGCCCGCTCGGCGAGCGCGCCATGGCCGATCTCGCGCCGCCCGGGCGAGCGCAGTGGCCGCGCCTCGCCCACGCTGAAGGGCGGGAAGTTGTAGTGATGCATGAAGCGCTTGAACTCCTCGAGGCCGAGCCCATCGAGCTTTTGCTTGTCGCCGATGGAGCCAAGCGTCACGATGCTCAGCGCCTGGGTCTGACCCCGGGTGAAAAGAGCGGACCCGTGGGTCCGGGGCAGAACGCCGACTTCACACGTGATCTGGCGGATCTCGGTGGTCTTTCGACCATCGGGTCGCATGCCCTCGTCGAGGATCTTGCCGCGCACCCGCTGCTTGACCTTGGCCTCGAAGCTCTTCGAGAGATAGGGCAGCCGGTCGGCGAAGCGGGGTCCGAGGTCGGCGACCGTTTCCTTCTTCAAGTCGTCCAGCGCCGACTCGCGGAGCGCTTTATTGGGGTTGAAGAGCGCCTGGTCGAGCCGCTCGGCGAGGAACTGGTCCACCGCCTGGTCGATCTCGGGATCTTTCGGGCTTTCCAGGACATCGACCTTCGGCTTGCCGGCTTCGCGCGCGAACGCCTCCTGCAGGTCGCAGAGACGAATGATCTCGCGGTGGGCGATTCGGAGCGCTTCGACGATTTGCTCCTCAGGCACTTCCTTGGCGCCGGCTTCCACCATGATGATCGCCTCGCGGGTGCCGGCCACCACCAGGTCGAGCCTGCTCTCCTCCATTCGGTTGACGGGAGGATTCACCACCAGCTGGTCGTCCAGCAGCCCGATGCGGACTGCCCCGATCGGACCCTGGAAGGGAATTGGCGAGATGGACAGCGCCAGCGAGGCGCCATTGATCGCGAGGGTGGCGGGATCCGCCTCCTGGTCCACGGAGAGGACCGTCGCGACCACCTGGACGTCGTTGCGGAAGTCCTTGGGAAACAGTGGCCGGATCGGCCGGTCGATCAGGCGGCTGTTCAGGATCGCCTGCTCGCTGGGGCGGCCCTCCCGCCGGATGAATCCGCCGGGGATCTTGCCGGCGGCGTAGAGCTTCTCTTCGTAGTCGCAGGTCAGCGGGAAGAAGTCGATCCCTTCCCGTGGCGTCGCCGCCATTGTGGCGGTGACGAGCAGCATGGTGTCGCCCATCCGAACGGTGACGGCGCCGGATGCCTGTTGGGCGACGCGACCGGCCTCGACCGTCAGCGTGCGCCCACCGATTTCGATTTGTGTTTGATTCACGATTCCTCCTGGGCCGCGTGGTCGCGGCACGAAAATGGTTGGCAGTCGGCCCAGGCGGTTCCGGTCCTTGGCGGGTTAGGGGTTGGGGTTCGAAGAAAAGGAACCCTTTCTCCGCGCACCAATCTCTAACCCTGCGCGAGTCGGCCCCGCCGGGGCATCGGGTTTGGCTTTAGGCCATCACCTCCGGAGCCCGAGTTTGGCGATGATTGCCCGGTAGCGCTCGATGTCCTTGCGCTGCAGGTAATTCAGCAGCCGGCGACGCTTGCCGACCAGCTGGAGCAGCCCCCGACGCGAATTGTGATCGTGGGCATGCGTCTTTAGGTGGTCGGTGAGGTGGTTGATCCGTTGGCTGAAGATCGCGATCTGGACCTCCGGTGACCCGGTGTCCGTGTCATGCAACCGGTTGGTGTCGATCACGCCGGTCTTGGTCGCTGTTGCCAGTCGGTGTACCTCCTGAAGTCTTTGCCGGCCCAGATGCCGTTGGCTAGTCGGTCAGCTGCGCGCGGTCAGGGGAGAGTATACCCGAAGGCTGCCAATCGATAACCTCGAGCGCACCAGGCATGATCTCGAAGACGGCAGGTGTGCTGCCCGCCAGCTCGCCGTCGGCTTCGACCCCGATCGGCTCATCGCTGTCGATCTCCACCCGTCGCCCCTGGGCGAACTCCACCTGCTTGAGCCGGCCGTGCCTGCCCCGGTACAGCATCGGCAGGCTCCGGATTCCCAGCACGCGCCCCACGTCCCCGATGGTCACCACCTCGAAGAGGCCATCGTCGGTCCGGGCCTTCGGTGCGATCCACATGCCGCCGCCAAGAAACGCCCCATTGGCCACAGCGATCGTTCGGATCCGACGACGCAGCACTGGGCCGTCGTCGAGCCGCAGCCGCACCGAGACATTTCGGTGGGTCAGCAGGCTCACCACGGCGCCGCCAAAAAAGTTTCCCCTCCCACCGACCCAGGCCGGCCCGCGGGCGGCTCGGCGGACCACCTCCGCCCCGATGCCGGCATCGGCCACGTTGATGAAGTAGCGGCGGCCGGTCGAGGTCGCCAGCCGGCCGGCATCCAGCCGGCGCCAGCGATCCGTCGCGAGCCAGGCCGGAACCTGCTCCGGGCGTGACGGGCTTGGCACGCTTTTTGCCAGGTCCCCGGCGGTACCACCGCGAAGCAGTGCGGCAAAGCGCGGCGGGGTTGCGGCCGGTCGACGCAGCAGGCCGTTGACGACCTCATGGGCGGTGCCGTCGCCACCCACGGAGACGACCAGCCGATCGCCGGCGGCCGCCGCGGCGTCGGCAGCATCACCTCGGCGGCGGGTCTCGATCACCTCGATCTCGAGTCCGGCGATGGTGCACGAAGCGGCGCACCGTTCCCAGAAACCACGAGCGCGGCCGCCGCCCGCCGCCGGATTGACGATGATCAGTGGGACCAGATTTGCGGGGCTCCCGCTTCCCCCCTCATCTGGCCAGTCTCGATTTGACCCCCGAAACGCTTCTTCCGATACGGAAGAAGAACCTTGAGGGCGATGCCCTCGCGATGCTCGATCTCGACCTGGATCGCGTCGGTCCCCTCCTCTCGAAGGCGCACATCCGCGACCACAGCCGCCGCTCGGTTGTCACTTGCCTTCGCGCGCAAGCCTTGATAGATCACGGCGAGGACGTCTGCGGATGGCGGCTGTTCCGATCCCGTGTAGCCGGCGATCATCGCGATCTGGCCGTCTCCTTTCATGGCAACGGCATACGGAAAGAATTCCCCATGCTTCGCCAGCAGCTGCGTTGCGAACGGTAATGCTGTGTTCAAGAGTTCATCGAGGTCAGATTGGCACTCTGCGGATGCTGAGTCTCGCCAGGAACTCACCGTTCAATCCTGCGCGCCACCGAGGATTCTCCTGGCGTTTTGCACGTCTTTTCCCATTTGCTGTTGCAACGCCGGGATTGTCGCAAACCGCTTCTCCGCACGTAGTCGTTGGACAAACCAGACGGTGATCAGCTTGTCATAAAGGTCGCCGTCAAATTCGAGAAGGAACACCTCCACGGTCAGGGTATTGCCGCCGAAGGTCGGACGAAAGCCGACGCTCAGCGCCCCATCGTGGGTTTCACCATCGAGATCGACGCGGGCGGCGTACACGGCCGTCGCCGGGATCAATTTGTTTGGCGCGATCCGCAGGTTGGCGGTTGGGAACCCGAGTTGCCGGCCCCGCTGGGCGCCGTGCTCGACGGTCGAGCGAAAGAAGTAGTCCCGCCCGAGCAATTGCGCAGCGGCCCGCATCTGGCCGAGCAGGACCAGGCGGCGGATACGGGAGCTGCTGATCGGCGCTCGACCCCGGGCAAGCGTGGGAGTGACTTCCACAGCGAAGCCGTGCCTGGCGCCAAATCGGCGCAAGAATGCTGGGTCGCCGCGCCGGCCGTGGCCGAAGCGATGGTCCTCGCCGATGACCAGCCGGCGAAGCTGCATCCCGCGCAGTAGCCGTTGCATGAACGCCGGGGCACTCAGGGCGGCGAGCTGGGGTGTGAAGGGAATCACGATCAGGTGATCGAGCCCGAGTTGTTCGAGCAGCCAGGCCTTTTCATCGAGGGTGGTGAGATTCGGGGGACAATGGTCCGGGTCGAGCACACATCGCGGGTGAGGCTCGAAGGTCACCAGGACGCTGGCGGCCCCCGCGTGCTTTGCCTGCGCGATCAATGGCTTCAACAGCGCCAGGTGCCCGCGATGGATGCCATCGAAGGTGCCCATGGTGGCGTGGGTGGGTCCGAGCGTGCCTGGTGCTGGGAACCCGAAACTGACTGCGGTCACGAGGAAAAAACGGCGCGCGGTTGCAGGCGATGATCCGCGTCGACTTCGGCCCATGCCAGCAGGTGGCCCTCCGGATCAATCAACCGGTAGCGGCCCGGAGCCGAGCTGGGCGCGGCGACCGACTGCCCGCGCCGAATCGCGGCCGCGCTCACCGCATCCAGGGCTACCGATGGCCACTCCAGCAGCGGAAGATCCATCGGGAGCAGCCGGTCGGTCCACCCCTCCCCCGCCGTCGACAGAGCCGCCGGCGTTATCGCACCACCGAGGGCGAGGGGACCCACCGCCGTTCTGGTAAGCGCAGAGAGGTAGGCGCCACAGCCCAACACCGTTCCCAGGTCATGCGCCAGACTGCGCACGTACATCCCCCGGCCCGAGCTAACCTCGAGACACGCCACCGCCTGGGTGGGGTCGTACTCGCGCAAGTGGAGGGATCGGATTTCGACCTGGCGGGCTTCCGGCGCGGCCGCCTCGCCTCGTCGTGCCTTCCGATAGAGCGCCTCACCGCCCTGCTTGAGCGCGGAGTAGATGGGCGGTACCTGTGCGATCCGGCCGGTGAATGACGGCAGGATGGCCTCGATCTGCTCGCGGCTCACTACGCTTGCATCGCCAGAAGGGGTAAGCAGTCCTTCCCGATCGCCGGTGTCGGAGGTGGCGCCGAAGGTCACCGTTGCGAGATATGTCTTGGGCCATTCGTGGACGAAGTCGGCCAGGCGCGTCGCCGCATTGATCAGGATTGGCAGAACGCCTTCAGCCGCGGGGTCGAGGGTTCCGCCATGGCCGGCCTTGATGACGCCGGGGAGGCGGCGCACCGCGCGAACGATGGCGAACGAGGATGGGCCCGCCGGCTTGTTGACATTGAGGATTCCGGATGTCACGCGAGCCGAGTCATCCGCTGGCGGGCTTCGGTCAGCACCCTGGCCTCGGCCTCCTTCAGCGGCAGCGCGACCTCGAGGCCGGCCGCCCGCCGATGGCCGCCGCCGCCAAACTTTGCGGCGAGCTCGGCGGCATCGACCTGGTCGCGGCTACGGATGCTGACCTTCGTCAGCCGCGGACCGGCTTCTTTGAAGAGGATGGCCAGCTCCTGGCCGCGGATCGTGTTGAGTTGGTCGATCGAGCTGTCCGCCTGATCTGTTGTCGCCCCACTGTCACGTAGCGCCGCCTGGCTGATCGATCCCCAGACGAGCCGATCACCGAACTCGAAATGCAGCCCCTGCAGGATGCGGCCCTGCATCCGCAGCGTCGAGGCGGGACGGCTCTTGAAAAGGCCTCGGGCCATCATCACCGGGTCCGCGCCGAGCTCGACCAGCTCGGCGGCCGCTCGCAGCGCGTGGGCCGACGTGTTGTCATGCCGGAAGCCACCGGTATCGGACAGGATGGTGACGTACAGACACGACGCCGCTTCCGGTGGGATATGGATCTTCCACGCCTTGAGCAGGTCATAGACCAGCTCACCGGTCGACGCGGCATCCGTCCGGACCAGATTGATGGATCCGAACTGCGTATTCGAGACGTGATGATCGATGTTGACCACCACCCTGGCCTGCGTCACGATCGGCTCATTGGTGCCGGCGCGCGACGCATCGCTCGCGTCAAAAATGAAGACGGGCGTATCCGGCGATGCCGACTGCTGGTTGACCCGCTCGAAGCCGGGAAGGAACCACCAGGCCTGCGGAACGGGTGGCGACGACAGAACGGGGACCGATTTGCCTATCGGTCCCAGCGCCTGCGCCAGCGCGAGGGCCGACCCGAGGGTGTCGCCATCCGCGTCCTTATGCGTGACCGCCGTCAGCACCGGAGCGTTTTCGATCACCTGCCAGATCCGGGGCGCCAGCTCGGCCACCTCCGGGCGAGGCGGGCTAAGCTCAGCTGCCGGCGTTTGACTCCCCTTGCTGGACCTCATGCAAGAGCTGGCTGATCCGAACGCTGTACGCGACCCCCTCGTCGAGCTGGAAATGCAGGTCGGGCGCGAAGCGGAGGTTCGACAGTCGCGAGCCGAGCTCGCGGCGGATGAAGCCTTTGGCGTGTTCCAGGCCGTCAATCGCCGCTTGCCGGCCGTCGTCTTCGGCCACGACGCTGACCTTGACGGTGGCATTCCGCAAGTCCGGGGTGAGCTTGACCTCGGTGATCGTAGCCATCCCGATCCGCGGGTCCTTCAAGTCCCGGATGATGATCTCGCTGATCTCCTGGCGTAACTGTGCGGCAACGCGTTCAACTCGGTGAGTGCCCATCTGCTCATTGTATTAAGGCAACTCTCCCTCCCCCGCTTGCGGGAAGAGTCGCCGCAAATCTCCCTCCCCCGCTCGCGGGGGAGGGTCGGGGTGGGGGGCCGGAAGTCCCAGCGGCGAATAGGTACCATGCCCCAGGCGGTGGATTGACACGCTTTCGTATAACGGCCTAGTGTTAAATCCGCACTTAGTCGAGTGGCGGTCCGAGGGAGATGACAGTGGCTACCGACAGGTTGTTTTTGCGGGGACGCGCCTACCTCCGGGACGACGGATCCGAAGAGCTCATCTCCAAGTCGACCTGGGCGCTGAAAGCCACCGGCTTGCTTTTCGGGGCGCTTCTCGTGGTGGGGCGAACTGCCAGCGCGGGAAATATCGTCTGGAACCCGACGCATCACAGCGCCACAACGCCGTTGCTTGTTATCTCCGCTGCTGCGCAAAAATCGGGTCAACCTTCGCGTCAGGCTCCAAGGAGTCCCCCCGGCTCCGATCCGGCGGCGCTTGCCAAACGAGCCGCGGCTCACGAAGTCATCGCGTTCTCGCCCGGTAAAAATTCCAGCGATGGAACCGAGGGTGGGGCCGCTATGTCCGCAGCTCCCCCAACCGGCGCAGCCGGAACTGCCACCGGCTCGGTCGCATCGACGGCCGCTCCAACCGGCGCCGCGGGCACGGCACCTGGATCAACTGGCTCAAGTGCCCCCACTGGCGGCGCTGGCACCGCTCCCGCCTCAACCCAGTCCACCGCCGCGGCGCCGACCGGCGCCGCGGGCACGGCCCCAGGTTCCGTCGCCTCGACGGCAGCTCCAACCGGTGCCGCGGGCACAGCTCCGGGCTCGATTGACTCCACGGCAGCGCCAACCGCAGCGGCAGACGAGACTGCGGGGGCAGTCGAGACCGCTGCTGACTCAGTTCAATCTACGGCTGCATCCGGCGCGGCAGGCACCGGTCCAGGCTCCGTCGACTCGACGGGGGCGGCGCCGAGCGGTGCAGCGGGCACGGCGCCAGGTTCCGTCGCCTCGACGGCAGCTCCAACCGGTGCCGCGGGCACAGCTCCGGACTCGATTGACTCCACGGCAGCGCCAACCGCAGCGGCAGACGAGACTGCGGGGGCAGTCGAGACCGCTGCTGACTCGGTTCAACCTACGGCTGCATCCGGCGCGGCAGGCACCGGTCCAGGCTCCGTCGACTCGACGGGGGCGGCGCCGAGCGGTGCAGCGGGCACGGCGCCAGGATCCATCGACTCGACGGCAGCACCCTCTGGTGCGGCCGGGACCGCTCCCGCCTCAACCCAATCGACGGCGGCGGCACCAACCGGCGCCGCGGGCACAGCTCAAGGATCAATCGACTCGACCGCAGCGCCAACCGGCGCAGCGGGCACGGCTCCCGGCTCGATTGACTCGACAGCAGCACCGACTGGTGCTGCCGGTACCGCTCCCGCCTCAACCCAATCGACGGCAGCGGCACCAACCGGTGCCGCGGGCACAGCTCAAGGATCCGTCGACTCGACGGCAGCGCCAACGGCAGCGGCATTCGAGACCGCTGGGACCGCAGCACCGACCGGTGCGGCCGGGACCGCGCCCGCCTCAACTCAATCAACGGCCGCGGCACCAACCGGTGCCGCGGGCACGGCTCAAGGATCCATCGACTCAACCGCAGCACCAACCGGTGCGGCGGGGACCGCTCCCGGCTCCGTTGATTCGACGGCCGCACCCTCCGCCGCGGCAGGCACCGCTGCTGGGTCGAACCAATCAACTGCCGCGGCCCAAACCGGTGCCGCGGGCACGGCCCCCGGCTCCATCGGCTCGACAGCAGCGCCAACGGGCGCGGCCGGGACCGCCCCCGCCTCGACCCAGTCGACGGCGGCTGCACCAAGCGGTCCCGCGGGTACGGCTGCGGGCTCGATCGACTCGACGGCAGCTGCACCAAGCGGTGCCGCGGGTACGGCTCCGGGCTCCATCGGCTCGACGGCCGCACCCTCCGGCGCGGTGGGCACCGCTCCTGGGTCGAACAAATCAACTGCCGCGGCCCCAAGCGGTGCCGCGGGTACGGCCCCGGGCTCGATCGACTCGACGGCAGCTGCACCAAGCGGTGCCGCGGGCACGGCCCCAGGCTCAATTGACTCGACAGCAGCACCGACCGGTGCGGCCGGGACCGCCCCCGCCTCGACCCAGTCGACGGCGGCTGCACCAAGCGGTGCTGCGGGTACGGCTCCGGGCTCGATTGACTCGACCGCAGCGCCAACCGGCGCGGCAGGTACTGCGCAGGGATCCATCGACTCGACGGCAGCAGCGACCGGTGCGGCCGGGACTGCGCCAGGATCCGCCGATTCGACAGCAGCAACCGGAGCCGCCGGCACCGCGCCGGCCAGTTCGCAGTCCACGCTCGCCCCGAGCGGCGGTGCGGGCACCGCTGCGGGATCGATTCAGTCGACGGCGGCAACCGGAGAGGCCGGTACCGCGCCGGGTTCGGCCGAGTCGACTGCAGCAATGACTGGTGGAGGGGGAACGGGCGCCGGCTCAGCTGCCTCGACGGCCCCGACGGGCGGAGCAGGCACCGCACCGGGATCGACGGAGTCTACCGCGGCTGCAAGGCCTCCGGCCTGAGGAGATCCCTACCTCTTAGGTTGCGTCCGGAGGATGTCGCTCGAGATGTTCGAGCACTGGTGCGAGCGCTTCCAGCGAAGCCTCCGTCATGGGCTCGACGATGAGCTGAACATGCCCGATCCCTTCTCGCGCATATGCGCGCAACTCGTTGGCGATGACCTCAGGACTTCCCCGAAGCGGTGATGCCTCCGCCGAAGCTTCATACACGTCGCGCCGGCCCGAGCCACCCGGCACCTCGACAAGAACGGCGACCGTCCGCTCGATCTCGCCCGGCGTGCGGCCGGCAGCGATGCAAGCATTGTCGACGGTCTCACGCAGTGGAGCGATGCCGTCGGGCCGGTTTCCCGTCTGTCGATACCAGGCGTTCCAGGCATTCACGTACGGCACGGTGATCTCGAGCATGCGTTGGCCGGTCGACCCGATCAATAACGGCGGTCCGCCGGGACGCGACCGTGGGAGGAGCTCACAGTCGCGAGCGGTGTAGAACTCGCCGGCAAAGTCAACGTGGCCGTCGCGCAGCAGCGACTGAATGATGGTGAAGGCTTCCGCGAATCGCGATACGCGCCGATCGAACGGAAAGCCAAACGCCCGATACTCGGTCTCGTTCCATCCCGCGCCGAGGCCAAGGATGAGCCGCCCACCACTGATCTCGTCCACGGTCGAGGCCAGCTTCGCGAGCATGGGGGGATTGTGGAAACTGGTGCAGGCCACCAGCGGCCCGATCGCGATGCGGCTCGTAACCGCGGCAATCCCGGCCAGCTGCGTCCAGGCTTCCCACGGGCCGCGCGCACCGTACGTGTCATCCCGGTACAGCAGATGATCGCCAACCCAGACGGAATCGAAGCCCAGTTGCTCGCCGAGTCGAACCATTGCCGCAATTTCCGGCCAGCGAACATCTCGCTCCACTTCGGGAAGCTGGAAGCCGATCTTCAGCGGCCGCGTGGGATTAGGCCTGCTTGACCTGGTAGGACTCGATGACGTCGCCTTCCTGGAAGTCCTGGTATCCGTCGACCCGGATGCCGCACTCCAGACCGGCCACGACTTCCTTGACGTCGTCCTTGAACCGCTTCAGGCCGGCGATCTGGCCTTCGTGGATCAGTTTGTTGTCGCGCAGCACTTTCGCCGTCGACCCGCTCGTGATCTTGCCGTCCTGCACGCGAGAGCCGGCGATGATGCCGAGCTTCGGGATCTTGATCGGCGTCAGGACGTCGGCGCGGCCTTCCCAGACCTGGACGAAGGTCGGCTCGTAGAGCCCCTTGATTGCCCGCTCGATGTCGTTGGTGACGTTGTAGACGACGTCGTAGCTGCGGATGTCAACCTTCTCGCGCTCCGCCGCCTTCTGGGCCAGGGCATCGGACTTCACATTGAACGCGATCACGAGCGCGTTGGAGACGGCTGCCAGCAAGATGTCGGACTCGGTCACCGGACCGACGCCCTCGAAGACGACCTTGATCTGCACCTGGGGGTCCTGAATCTTTAACAAGGACCCCTTGAGCGCTTCGACCGAGCCGTTGCTGTCCGCCTTGAGCACCAGGTTCAGGTCCTTGACGGCGCCCTTTCCCACCTGAGCTGAGAGGTCGGCAAGGGTAACGCGCCGCGTCTGGGCAAGGGTGGCAACCCGGTACTGCTCAGCTCGCTGGCTCGCGATGGTCCGGGCAACCTTCTCGCTGGAGACGACCTGGAAGATGTCGCCGGCCGTCGGCACGTCCGGCAAGCCGGTCAGCACGGCCGGTGTGGCCGGACCGGCTTCCTTCATCTTGCGGCCGCGATCATCGAGCAAGGCTCGCACCTTGCCAAAGATGTGGCCGACCACGACGTTGTCACCAACCCGAAGCGTGCCGTTCTGGACGAGCACGGTGGCCACCGGGCCGCGTCCCTTCTCGAGGTGCGCGTCGATTACGGTGCCGGCGGCCAGCTTGGTCGGGTTGGCCTTGAGATCCTGCAGGTCGGCGACCAGCAGGATCATCTCGAGCATCTCCGAGATGCCGGTCTTCTGCTTCGCGGATACCGGAACCATGACGGTTTGCCCACCCCAGTCTTCGGGGACCAGGCCCTGCTCGGAAAGGCCTTGCTTGACCCGGTCGGGGTTGGCGCCTTCCTTGTCGATCTTGTTGATGGCGACCACGATCGGCACCTGCGCCGCCTTGGCGTGGGAAATCGCCTCGACGGTCTGCGGCATGACGCCGTCATCCGCTGCGACGACCAGCACGGCGACGTCGGTGACCTGGGCGCCGCGCGCGCGCATCGCGGTAAATGCCTCGTGGCCTGGCGTGTCCAGGAAGACGATGCGCCGCCCCTTCTCCTCGACGACGTAGGCACCGATGCTCTGGGTGATGCCACCGGCCTCGCCCGCCGCCACTTTGGTCTGACGGACGGCGTCGAGCAGCGAGGTCTTGCCGTGGTCGACGTGACCCATGACGGTCACGACGGGCGGGCGGGGCTTCAGGTTCTCCGGCGCTTCGCCGTCGTTGCTGAAGAGCTCCGACCGGGTGGTCAGCTTGACCTGGGTGCCCTCACCCTCCCCGACGACTTGCTCGGCGATCGCGGCGTCCATGGCCATCGGACTGGCCTGCACCCCAAAGCTGTCCGCCACGATCGCGGCGGTATCGAAATCGATCTGCTGATTGATATTCGCCATCACGCCGTTCTTCATCAGCTCTTTGATGATGTCGACCGTCTTGACGTCGAGATACTCGGCCAGCTCCTTCACCGACAGGGTTGGAGGCAGTTCGACCTTTCCCTCGGCCGCGACCGGCTTGCTCTCCGCCGCCTGGCCGGCACCCGGCGTGAACTGGGTGCGGACCGACGCCTCCTGGTCCGCCGTGAGCACCGCCATGGCATGCCGGGGCGCGTGCCGCTGCGGGCGCAGGAAATCCAGGATGTCCCGGGCCTCGACGCCGAGGTCACGGGCGAGCTGCTGAACCTTGATGCCGCGAGTAGTTGTCGCTATGGCTGAGCTATCCTCCGCAATTCAACTGGCAATGATAACGTGCGCGCGCCAGCCAGGTGGCGCGTTCAGCTAAGTATTCCCTGACGAAGCCGGTCCCAATCTTCTGCCGGAATGGGCACGGCGAGGGCCCGTTCCACCGCCCGCCGCTTTTGCGCCACCGTCCAGCATTCGGGATTTGGGCAAAGATAGGCGCTCCGGCCGGCTACGCGGCGCGGATTCAGGATGAGCGTCCCGTCGACGGCCGCGAGCCGCTGCAACTCGCTTCGCGGCTTGACCTGGCGACACCCAACGCAGGTTCGCAGGGGCTCAGTGCCCAACTTCCTCCTCTGATATTCCCTCCGATTGCGGGGGAGGGTCAGGGTGGGGGGCGGAAGCATTTCCCTCCCCCGCTTGCGGGGAAGGGTCAGGGTGTGGGCTCTCAGCGGTGGGCTTGATGTCGATCCGCCAGCCGGTCAACTTCGCCGCCAGCCGGGCGTTCTGCCCGTCCTTGCCGATCGCCAGAGACAGCTGGTTTTCGGGAACGTGGGCGGTTGCCGTTCGGGACTCCCGATCGATCTCGACACTGAGCACCTGGGCGGGACTGAGGGCGTTGGCCACCAGGTGTGCCGGCTCATCGGCCCAGGGGATGATATCGACTCTCTCGGATCCCAGCTCGCCGACGACACTACGGATCCGCACGCCCCGCGGGCCGACGCACGCGCCGACCGGGTCGATGCCGTCCTGGGTCGCCGACACCGCGACCTTGGTTCGCACCCCCGGTTCCCGGGCCAGGGCGCGGATGATGACGGCGCCCGACATCAGCTCGGGGATCTCGAACTCCAGCAAACGTCGCACCAGCGCCTTGTGTGCCCGCGAGACGGTCACCTGAGCGCCGCGGCTGCGCTTACGTTCCTCCAGCAAGAGGACCTTGAGGTGCTGGCCGATCCGGACCGACTCGTCCGGGATCTGCTCCTCCGGCGGCAGCACGCCCTCCGCCTTGCCCAGCTCCAGGTACACGGTGTGACCGTCCGGGCGCTCTGCGACCCGCTCCACGATCCCGCTCACCATCTCACCCTTGTGCTCGAGAACGTCCCTGAGCACCTGGTCCTTCTCGGCATCGCGCAGACGCTGGAAGACCACCTGCTTACTGATCTGGGCCGCCAGGCGCGCGAAGTCCTCCGTCGGCAGTGGCACGTCGATCATGTCGCCAAGGGATGCGGCTCCCAGCTGTCGCGCGTCATCCAGACCGATCTCGGTCGACGAATCCTGGACGGCCTCGACCACCCGACGCCGGCCGAAGATCGCGATCTGCGCGGTGTCGGGATCGACATGCACCCGAACGCTTTCAGGCGGATTGAACGCCCGCCGGTAAGCGGTCGCCAGCGCCGTTTCCATCAGGTTGAGGAGCGACTGCTTGGAGATCCCCTTCTCCTCCTGGACCTGATCGAGGGCCTTGATGAAGTCTGACTTCAGCATTAGTGGCGTGAAAGATCGACCGCCAGCCGGGCGGCCAGGATATCCGTGAGCGGGATCACCGCGGTCCGCAGGTGTCTGCCCTCCCCCAACTGCAGCTCGATCGCCTCGTCTGACACCGCCATCAGCCGGCCCTCGGCAACCTGCTCACTCTCGCCCATCCGGTAGCGGACATTGGACCGTTTGCCGATGAAGCGCCGGTACTCGTCGAGGCTGCGCAAGGGGCGCTCCGCTCCTGGCGAGGAGACCTCGAGGTCATAGCGCGTGGGCAGCGGATCGGCCTGGTCGAGCAACGCGCTCAACGACTTGCTGACCCGTTCGCAGTCGTCGAGGGTCACGCCTTCCGGGCGGTCGATGCGGACCCGGAGCGTGGTGTGCCCGGCGGTCCCGGTCAGCGCAAGGTCGTACAACTCATAGCCGAGGAAGTTCAGGGTGGGCTGAAAGAGATCGCGGATGCGACTGATCTGGGGATTCGTTGCTGGCGAGGACACCACTAAAAGAAAAAGGGCCGACGGCCCCGCATTGCAAGATTCCTATTCACTTGGCTCTGAGTATAGCCAGTTATCTGGGGTCGAGCCGCCGCCATACCACGAGCAGCGGGCTCGCATTAAAAATCGATGAATAGGTCCCGCTGACGATGCCGATCAGCAGCGCCAGGGTGAACCCCTTGATGTTCTGTGGCGAGATCAAAAAGAGGGCGACGAGGACGAAGACCACCGTCATCGAGGTGTTGATCGATCGGGCCAGCGACTGGATGATGCTGAGATTGACATTTTGCTCGAAGGTCAGCCGGCTCGCCTGGCGCAAGTTCTCCCGGATCCGGTCGAAGATCACGATGGTGTCGTGCACCGAGAAGCCGATCACCGTCAGCGCCGCCGTGACGAACAGGGTGTTGATCTCCCCCAGCTGCAAGTTGAAGATCTTGCCCAGGATGGAGTACACCCCGGTCAGCACAAAGACGTCATGCAAGAGCGCGAGGATGGCGCAGACCGCGAATTTGTAGTTAAACCGGAAGCTCAGGTAGGCGACGATCAAGATCGAGGCGATCGCGATCAGCGCGCCGGCGCCAAGCACTAGTTCCTTCGCAATCGTCGGCCCGACGAACGCGCTGCTTGCCACCGTTCCGCCGAATTTTTTGTTCAGGTCATCGCGGACGGCGGTTTCCTCGTTGATGCCGAGCGGCTTGGTCGTGATCAAGACGTTGTTCGGGCCCGCCTGCTGTACGGTGGCCTCCACGTTGAAGGTGTCCATCTCCTTTTGGACAGCGGCGGCCGAAGTCGGCTGCTTGAACGCGATGTTGAACTGATCGCCGCCGGCGAAGTCGATGCCGAGGCGGAAACCGAAGAAGAGCATCGAGATGATGCCCGGCAGGATGATGGCGAGCGACAACAGGAAATACCAGTTGCGCCGTCCGACGATGTCCATCTACCCGATCACCTCATGCGGCCTTCGGCGCCTGGACGCCGTAGAGTGCGAGCCGGCGCGCCGGCCGCAGCCCGGCCAGGACCTGCAGGAACTGCTGGGTGGTGACAATCGCTGAGAACATACTGACCAGCACCCCGATGGCCAGCGTAATCGCAAAGCCTTTGATCAGTGGCGCGCCGAAGAAGTAGAGGACGAAGCAGGTGATCAATGTCGAGATATTCGAGTCCCGGATTGCCGGCCAGGCGCGACGCACCCCGGCTTCCATCGAGGCGCCCAGAGTCCGACCCGCGCGCAACTCCTCCTTGACGCGCTCGAAGATCAGCACGTTGGCGTCGACGGCCATCCCGACCGAGAGGATGAAACCCGCCAGGCCCGCGAGGGTGAGCGTGACCCCGAAAATCTTGAAGATGGCCAGCGCGATGGCCGCGTAGAGTAGGAGGGCGACGCTCGCCACCACCCCCGGGAGCCGGTAGTAGAGCAGCATGAACAGGATGACGATGGCGAGCCCAAAGGCGCCGGCCAACAGGCTCAGCTTGACCGTCGACGCGCCCAGCGTGGCGCCGACTTCGGTGCTCGACACCAGGGTGATCGTGCCGGGCAGCGCGCCGGAGTTGAGCTGGACCGCCAGCGCCTGGGCGCTGGCGGGGGTGAAGCCGCCCGTGATGATGCCGGTTCCGCCGCAGATCTCACTCTGGACATTGGCGTCTTCGACCAGGTCCTTGTCGATGAAAATCGCGATCTTGTTCTCCGGCGTGCCCTGCGGGTGGCTGACGCGATCGCGCGTCAGATTGCAGAATCGATCGTTGCCGGTGTTATTGAACGAGAATTGGACGTCCGGCAGGTTCGTGTTGGGATCGGTGGATCGTGAGGCGCTCGTGATCATGCTGCCGTCGATGTTGGTGAACTGCGGCTTGAATCCCTGGTACCTGTTGGCGTCGGTCGGATTCAGCTCCTTCAGGATGTTTGCGTCCGGCGTGCCCGGCACCCACTCGTAGATGGTGAGGTACGAGGTCTTGCCCAGAATCTGTTTCGCCTGTTCCAGGTTCACACCTGGCAACTCGACGAGAATGCGGTTGTCCCCCTCGGGCCGGACCACGGACTCGGCGTAACCGCTGCTGTTGACCCGACGCTCGACGATCTGGACGGCGATGTCACGAGCTTCCCGAACGGGAGTCCCCGACCGGACGTTGGTGATCTCGAGCTCGAGGTGCGTTCCGCCCTGCAGGTCGAGGCCTTTGTGTACGTAGATCTGCTGCGAGAACCCCAGAAAGCCGATGTTCAGTGTCGGGATGCCGCGGATCTTGCCGGTAAGCGGCTGGTTGGTGGCCGCCCGGTAGATATAGGCGAACCCGTCGACGAAAAGGGCAAGCAGGGCGATGATGCCAATCAAAAAAAGGAGTCGACGATCGACGCGCATGCGAGGGAAAGTATAGGCGAGCCCCGATGAGAAATCTTTAAACGGTTCACGGCAGCGGCGCGTGCACCCACTGGTCGCGCAACAATGTCACCACCTTGCCGAAACGCCCGTCGCCGATTGCCTCGCGAACCTGCCCAACGAGTCGGACCAGAAGCCGCAGGTTGTGGATCGATGCCAGCCGGTGCCCCAGGATTTCGCCGGCCATGAAGAGGTGGCGCAAATACGCTCGGGTAAACCGCTGGCAGGTATAACAATCGCAACCGTCATCCGGTGGACCCCAGTCCTCGATGAACCGATGGTTGCGCAGGTTGATCCGCCCGCCGCTGGTCAGGATCGATCCGTTGCGGGCGATCCGGGTTGGCAGCACGCAATCGAACATGTCGACGCCCCGGGCGATCGCTTCGATCAGGTCGGCGGGCGTACCGACGCCCATCAGGTAGCGGGGACGGTCGCGAGGGAGGATGGCCGTTTGCGCGGCCAGCAGGCTGTAGGTCAGCGTTTTCGGTTCACCGAGGCTCAAGCCGCCGATGCCAAACCCGTCAAACGCAAGACTGCCAAGGGTTTGGGCACTCTCCCGCCGAAGGTCATCATTGAATCCACCCTGGACGATCCCAAACCGAAGCTGGCCAGGCGCGCGTTCGTCATCGAGGCAGCGCTTCGCCCAGCGGTGCGTTTGCTCCATTGCGGCTCGAGCCTTCGCCGGCTCTGCCGGCCAGGCGACCGGTTGGTCGAACGCCATCGCGATGTCGGAGCCGAGCTCGCGCTGCATCGCCATCACCGATTCCGGCGTGAACCGCTGTTCGCTGCCGTCGAGGTGGGAACGGAACGTCGCGCCGTCGTCGGTGACCCTGACCAGATGGTCCAGGCTGAACACCTGATAACCGCCGCTATCGGTGAGGATCGGCCCATCCCATCCCATGAACCGATGCAACCCGCCCAGGCGGGCGATGCGATCGGCGCCCGGCCGCAAGCCGAGGTGGTACGTGTTCCCCAGCAACACCTGGGCGCCAAGCCCCCGCAGCTCGTCGGGGCTCACCGCCTTCACGGTCGCCTGCGTCCCCACCGGCATGAATGCCGGCGTCTCGATCACGCCATGGGCAGTTTCCAGCCGGCCGCGCCGAGCACCAGCGTCTTCCGCGAGCAACTCGAAGCTCACGACGCGCGCCTCGTAATCAGCATGCAGTCCCCAAAGCTGTAAAAGCGATAGCCCTCACGGATCGCCTCTTTATAGGCGGCGAGAATCTGCTCCCTTCCCGCGAACGCGCTGACCAGCATCAAGAGCGTGCTCTTCGGGAGATGAAAGTTCGTGATGATGGCGTCGACCACCTGGAACCGGTGGCCGGGAAGGATCAAGAGGCCGGTCCAAGCATCGCCGGCTCGCACCCGGTCGCCGGCTGCCGCGCTCTCCAGTGTGCGCACGGAGGTGGTGCCCACGGCCACCACGCGGTTTCCGCGCCGCCGCGTGTCGTTGACAGCATTAGCCGTGGCCTCATCGATCCGAAACCATTCACGGTGAATGCTGTGCTGTGATGGGTCATCGACCCGAACCGGCTGGAAGGTGTCGAGGCCGACGTGAAGGGTCACGAATGCGAGATTGACTCCCCTATCGCGGATCGCGTTGAGCAGCTCCGGCGTGAAATGCAGGCCGGCGGTTGGGGCGGCCGCGGAACCTTCCTCCCGCGCAAAGACTGTCTGGTAGCGCTCGCGATCAGCGAGCCGCTCTCTGATGTAGGGCGGCGTCGGCATCTGGCCGATCCGCCGGACCTCGCTGAGTGGGTCGGGGACGCCGTCGAGCCGTACGGTCGCGGTTTCATGATGCCGGGCTTCCACCGAAATGGCCAGAGGTGATTGGTCGAAGAAGACCTGCGAGCCAGGTTCGAGCCGGCGCGCCGGCCGAATAAGCGCTTGCCAGCGGTGGTGTCCGCCGTCCACCGGCCGGAGGAGCAGCACTTCGGCCTCTCCCCCATCCCGACGCCGCCCCATCAGGCGTGCCGGCAAAACCCGGCTGTCGTTGAACACGAGGAGGTCGCCGGGCTCGAGGTAGCCCGGAAGGTCCCGGATGCTCGCATGCGTCACGTGGTGGGAGGACGGATCGAGCACCAGCATGCGGGCCGCATCCCGCTCGGACGGCGGATGCTGTGCGATCAGCTCCCGCGGTAGTTCGTAGTCGAAATCAGCGGTCTTCAAGCCGACGAATCGTTGCCAGCGCGATCGGCGCGGCGGCCAGACACGCGACCAGGCTTATGACCAGGGTTGCATTGAAACCGAATCGCTGAACCAGGACGGCCCCGCCGAGGCTGCCTGCACCTACCGCAGCGGCAAAGCTGGTGTTGTAGAGCGCCATCGCCGTGCCGCGATCCGTGACGTTGCTCCGCTTGGTGAGCTCGAGCAGGATCGGGGGCAGGAGCAGGGCAGCCCCGAGCCCCGTCCCCACCCCGGCGACGAGAAGCGAGACGAACGATGGTGAGATCAGTAGGACGCTGATCGCCAGACCGGTGGTCGCCACGCCGGCGACCAGCAGCCATCGTGGACCGAACCGGTCAGCCAGGTAACCCGTCGGAATCCGCGCCGCCATCACGGCCACGGCATCCGCGGCGAAGAACCAGCCAACATTCGGGATCTGGCTGGGTGGAACCGCAATCGGCAGAAACGCCGTAACCACACCCCAGTAGACCACGGAGAGAAAGGTGATGGCGTAAAGCGGCGTCCATGCCGCCCGGTACTTGAACAGCCGGCCCGGTTCCAGGGCCCGCCCACCGACCTTCAGGAGCAGGCTCATCCCGAGGGCCACCCCGGCCGTCGTCAGCGCGGTCATAAAGAGGGTGGAGGGCGAGGCGGCCAGCAGCAGCAGGCCGAGCGGCGAGCCGATGGCGAGCGCCACGTTGTTGACGGCGCCGACCGCGCCGAGCGCGGTTCCCTGGAAACGCGGCAAGACCAGCCCCGGCACCACGCTGAAGACCGCGGGAAACACAAGGGCGAGGCCCATGCCGTGCAGCACGCGAGCCAGGATGATGGCGGGAAGCCAGGCGGACGTAAGAAACAGCGCCGCGCCCAGGACGTAGCAGGCAGCCCCCAGCCGCATCGCCAGGCGGGCGCCACGGCGGTCGACGAGCGGCCCGGCGACCAGCGTCGTGACGAGCTGGACCACTGAGGCCAGCCCGACCAGGGCGCCGACGAGCTCCAGAGGGTAGCCACGATATCGAAAGAGATAAAGGGGCAAGGCCGCGCTGAACAGATACAGCGACATGCCGGCGGCCAGCGCCGTGAGTCCAACGACGCCTAACTGCAGACGGCGATCGGAGACTAGAACAGTCGCGGCTGCTCGTTGCTGCTCGCCCTGACCAGGCCCAGATGATCGTAAGCGAGCTTCGTCGCCACGCGCCCGCGCGGGGTCCGCGCCAGGAAACCGAGCTGCATCAGGAACGGTTCGTAGACGTCCTCGACGGTCTCCGGATCCTCTGATACTGAGACCGCGATCGTGTCGAGCCCAACCGGGCCGCCTTCATACTTCTCCACGATCGTCTGCAGGATTCGGCGGTCGATGACGTCGAGCCCCAGCGCATCAATTTCGAGCATGGCCAGCGCGTCGAGCGCGATCCGCTCATCGATCCGGCCCTGGGCCCGCACCTGGGCGAAGTCGCGTACCCGGCGCAGCAGCCGGTTCGTGACGCGCGGCGTGCCGCGCGCTCGGCTGGCGATCACCTGCGCACCGGCGTCATCGATGGCGACCTTCAAGAGCTGGGCGGAACGCTGGACGATCGCGAATAGGTCGTCGACGCCATAGAAGTAAAGCGGGTAAACGGCGCCAAACCGGTCGCGCAGCGGGGCCGAGAGCATCCCCTGGCGGGTGGTGGCGCCGATCACGGTAAAGCGCGGAAGTTGCAGCCGGAAGGTTTGGGCGCCGGCGCCCTTCCCGCTCACGAAATCGAACTTGAAATCCTCCATGGCCGGATACAGCGACTCTTCGACCGGGCGCGCCAGGCGGTGAATCTCGTCGACAAAGAAGATGTCTCGATCCTCGAGATTGGTCAGGATGGATGCCAGCGCCCCCTGGTGCTCGATCGCCGGACCGGAGGTGGTGCGGATGTTGACCCCCATCTCGTTGGCCATGATGTTGGCCAGCGTCGTCTTCCCCAGGCCTGGCGGCCCGGCGATCAAGATGTGCTCGATGGGCTCGTTGCGCCCCCGCGCTGCGGTGATCAGGATTTCGAGGTTGGCTTTGACGTTTTCCTGTCCGATAAACTCCGCCAGCCGGCGAGGCCGGAGGCTCCACTCGAATTCCTTGTCTTCGTTCCGCTCCTCCGCCGTGATGACGCGCTCCGTCATCCGCGGTCCAATCCTTTGAGCGCGACTGTGACGAGTTGCTCAACCGAGTGGCTTCCGCCGTTGCCGCCGCTGGCCTTGCGGACCGCCTCCTTGGCCTCCGCCGGGGTGTAGCCGAGTCCGGTGAGCACCTGCAGGGCCTGCGCTACCGGGTCGGCCGCGCCCACCGCCGCCGGAACCCGCGCCTCTTCGCCGAACATCTCTTCCTTGAGCTTGCCTTTCAACTCGAGGACCACCCGGGCGGCGGTCTTGGGACCGATGCCGGGCACCGTAGCCAGTAAGGCGGCATCCTCCTGCAGAATCGCCCGCTTCAACAGGCGCAGTTCCGCGCGGCTCAGAATGGCCAGCCCCGCTTTGGGGCCGATCCCTTTGACCGATAGCAGCAACTTGAAGAAGGTGAGCTCGTCCTGGGTGCGAAAGCCAAACAGGCCCAGCGCATCCTCCCGGACATAGGTATAGGTATAGAGGTGGATCCGATCTCCCGCCGCCGGGAGTTCCGCCAGCGTCCGGTTACCCACCGTCACCAGGTAGCCCACTCCGTGGACGTCGACGATCACCGAGTCCGAACCTCGCTGGGCCAGGATGCCCTCGAGGGTCGCAATCAAGCCCGATGGCCTGTCGGAGCCCGGCTGAGCACGGTGCGCAGCCGGCCGCTGTGGTGATGGCAGATGGCGATGGCCAGCGCGTCGATGGCATCGTCGGAGCGGGGCAGCTCGCGAGTGGCCAGTAGCGACTGGACCATTTTCAGCATTTGGCCCTTCGTGGCCGCTCCATAGCCGGTCACCGACAGTTTGACCTGGTTTGGCGTGTACTCGTGGACGTCGGCGCCCGCCTCAACCGCAGAGAGGAGCGCGACGCCACGCGCCTGTCCGACCGCCATCGCCGTTCGGACGTTCTTGCTGAAGAACAGCTCCTCGAAGGCGGCAGCCTGAGGATGGAGTTCCGCCATCAGCGCGCGCATCTGCTCGGCCAGAATGCGCAGGCGCTGCGGCTCCGACAGGTTGGCCGGCGTCTTCAGCGTTCCGCAGGTAATCATGGCCAGCCGACCATTGAGGCGGCGGACCGCGCCGTAGCCCGTGTCGGCCAGCCCCGGATCAACGCCGAGTACCAGGAGGCCGTCGTTAGACACGCTCGCTGATCCGCTCCATGACGGCCGCCGGGACGTCCATGTTCGAGTAAACCGACTGCACGTCGTCGTGTTCTTCGAGGGCGTCGAGCAGCTTGAGGATGGATGGCGCCGTCGTCTCGTTCAATGGGATGAGCTGCGAGGCGTTCATCGTGACCTCGGCCGACTCGATCTTGTATCCCTTTTTCTTCAACCCCTGCTGGACCGCCTCGAGTTTGGGTGGGTCGGTGTCGACTTCGACCGTCTTGCCGTCGACGCGCGCGTCGCTGGCGCCCAGCTCGATCGCTTCCAAGCCGATCTCGTCGGGGTCGCGTGCGCCGGCGTCGACCACGATCTGCCCCTGCCGAGTGAACATCCAGGCCACGCTGCCGGTGGTGCCCAGGTTGCCGCCGGCGCGGCTGAAGAGGTTGCGGATGTCACCGCTGGTGCGGTTGCGGTTGTCGGTCAGGGTGTCGACGATGATTGCCACGCCATGCGGTCCGTAGCCCTCGAAGCGAAGCTCCTCGAGCGCGGCGCCACCCAGCTCACCGGTGCCGCGCTGGATAGCCCGCTTGACGTTCTCCTGCGGCATGTTGACATCGCGGGCTTTCTCCATCGCCAGTCGAAGGCGGTAGTTCCCGTCCGGGCTACCTCCACCCTCCCGAGCAGCCAAGGTGATTTCCCGAGCCATCTTGGTGAACTGCTGGCCTTTTTTTGCGTCGGTGAGGGCCTTCTTGTGCTTGATCGAAGACCACTTTGAATGTCCAGACATCTCTTTTTCCCCGTCGGAATTTTAGCGCAGCTTCAGGCGGACGACTCGGTGATTGCCGCGCCGCAGCAGCCAGCCGTTGGATGGCGTCACCTTCTCATCGACCGACGTCACCGGCTGGTCGTTCAGGTACAGCCCGTTCTGGGCGGCGATTCGTCGCGCCTCGCTCTTGCTCGTCACCAGCGCGGCATCGAGAAACAGCTGGGCAATGGTCCGCTCGCCGGGCCCAACCTCTATTGCCGCCGGGCCGACGGTTTTCAATCCTCCCGCCTCCTCTCGGTAGGCGCTGGGCACGGCTGCAGGATGGAATTGCCGGACGATGCGTTCGGCCAGGCGTTGCTTGACGTTGCGGGGGTTCTCGCCGTCCTTTAGGGCGCGGTTCTCGGCGGCCAGCTCCTCCGGGCTGATGTCCGTTGTCAGCTGGAAGTAACGGGTGATCAGCTGATCGGGAACACTCATGACTTTGCGGTACATAACGTCGGGGGGTTCGTCGATGCCAATGTAGTTCTCGAGACTCTTACTCATCTTCTGCACGCCATCGAGCCCTTCCAGCAGTGGCATCGTCTGAATATCCTGGGGCGGCTGGGCGTAGGCCTCCTGGATGTCGCGGCCGACGAGGAGGTTGAATGTCTGATCCGTGCCGCCCAACTCGAGATCCGATTTGACCGCCACCGAGTCGTAGGCCTGCAGCAGTGGGTACAGCAGCTCGTGCATGCCGACCGGCCGGCCCTCCTTGGTGCGCTTGGCAAAGTCTTCCCTGGCCAGCATGCGCGCGACCGTGTAACGGCTCATCAGCTGGACGACGTTCTCGAGGTGCATCTTGTCGAACCACTCGGACTGAAAGCGGACCTCCGTCTCGCCTTCATCGAGAATCTTCCAGGCCTGGTCGAGGTAGGTCTTCGCGGCGGCGTTGACTTCTTCCTTCGTCAACTGCGGCCGCGTGACATTCTGGCCCGAGGGGTCGCCAATCCGTGCCGTCCAGTCGCCGATGATGAGGACCGCCGTGTTCCCGTGCTCCTGGTAGCGGCGGAGGGCCCGCAAGACGACCGTGTGGCCGAGGTGGATGTCGGGCCGGGTCGGATCGAGACCGAGCTTGACGCGCAACCGGTCGCCGCGTTCGATGCGGGTCTTCAAGTGTTGTCGGTCGTTAATCTCCACTGCGCCCGTGGTGACCGCATCCCAGGCGCCGTGATTGATGTTTTGTCGTTTCTTCATCGTTCCGTCACGCGTTCTAGACGCCGAGTATATATGCGGTCGACTCGGTTCACTGTGCTTTTTTAGCGAACTCAACCGTTATAGACCCGGTGTCCGAAGAGAAGCACCGGTTTGCCCGTCGAGCCGCAATCCGCGTGCTCACCATTACCCGGATCGCCCGGCGCCGCAAGGGGGGCAGCCTCCACAAGATCATCGTGGTCGGCCTGACCGTCCTCGGCCTACTCAGCGTGGGCGGCGGCGCCGAGGCCGTCGACAAGTACCAGACCTATACCCGCGACCTGCCGGATCCGGGCTCGCTGAATGCCAAGGAGCTGGCCCAGGCGACGAAGATCTACGACCGCAACGGGGTACTGCTCTACGTCAAGCACACTGATGGCGTCATCCGTACGGTAATGCCTCTCTCCGCCATTTCCCCGCACCTGGTCGACGCCACCATTGCGCTGGAGGATCGCCTTTTCTACACCCACAACGGCATCGACATCCGCCGCATTATTGGCGCGGCGATCGCCGATATCACTCACCAGCGAGCTGAACAGGGTGGCAGCACGATTACCCAGCAACTCGTCAAGCGGATGTACGTCGGCAGTGCCAACTCCCTGGAGCGGAAGGTGCGGGAGGCCGCCCTCGCGCTCGAGATCGAGCGCCGCTTTTCGAAGAACGACATCCTGACGCTCTATCTCAACCAGATCTTCTATGGGAACGAAGCCTACGGTGCCGAGGCGGCCGCGCAAACCTACTTTGCCAAGCCGGCCAAGGACCTCGATATCGCGGAGGCCGCCATGCTGGCCGGCATCCCAAACGCGCCGTCGCAGTTCGATCCGTATAACCCGGCGACCGTGGCGAGCGCCAAGAATCGCCAGGAGCTGGTGCTCAAGGACATGCTGCGCGACCACTACATCAGCCAGACCGATGCGCGACCACTACATCAGCCAGACCGAGTACGACAAGGCCGTCAAGGAAGTGCTCAAGTACAAGAACGGCAGCATCCAGAAGGACCTCAAGGCTCCCTGGTTCGTCGACTACGTCCTCCGGCAACTGAGCAATCAATATGGTGACGCGGTCGTGGCGGGCGGCGGCCTGCGTGTCTACACGACACTCGACTACAACCTCCAGCAGGTGGCGGAACGAGCGGTCAACACCAACGTCAACCGGGCCGATCTCAAGGCGCGCAATGTCAACAACGGCGCGGCGGAAGTCATCGACCCCGCAACCGGCCAGGTGCTGGCGATGGTCGGCAGCGCGAACTACTACGACCAGGCCATCGGCGGTCAGTACAACGTCATCACCGACGGCCAGGGCCGGCAGCCCGGCTCGTCCTTCAAGATCTATGTCTACGCCACGGCGCTGGCCAATGGCTACGCGCCCTCGAACCTAATCCTCGACAAGCAGGGCAAGATCGATGGCCATCCCTTCGTCGACTGGGACCACCGCGATGAAGGCGTGATCACGATCCGGCGGGCACTGGTTGAGTCGCGCAACATCCCCGCCATCCTCTTGCTCAAGCAGCTGGGCTACGACCGGGTCTTCCAGACTGCGCGCATGATGGGGCTGACCAGCGCGAACCTGACGCCCGAGCGAGGGCTGGCCCAGGCCATCGGCGCCAGCGAGGTGGTGCCGCAGCAACACTTCAACGCCTACGGGGTGCTGGCCTCAGGTGGCATCTACCACGATCCGACCGTCATCCTCAAAGTCGTCGATAGCCAGGGAAAGGTGCTGCAGGAATGGAAGCCGAATCCCGGCGTGCGCGTGTTGCCCGCCCAGGTTGCCTACATGATCAGCGACATCCTGCGGCCGGTCGGGGCGGCCCTCAACATCAAGCGGCCCTTCGCCGCGAAGACCGGTACCACGGAGAACTGGCACGACTCCTGGCTGATCGGCTACAGCCCTGACGTGGTGATCGGGGCATGGATGGGCCATACCTGTGCCGGGGGTTGTCCTGCCAATGTGAATTCCAATCTCAACGTGGTCTGGGGCGTCCAGGGGGCGGGCCTGATCTTCCGCGACATCTTCAATGCCTACGAGGCCGGCAAACCCGTCCGCGACTTCGCGCTCCCGGATGGGCTGAAGAAGGTTACGGTCTGCAAGGCCAGTGGGCTGCTCGCGACGGCCAACTGCGCCGGCCAGACCATCACCGATTGGTTCATCGCCGGCACGGCGCCAGCCCGTCCGGATGACTGGTACCAGCCGTTTCGGGTCTGCACAACCGACGGGCTGCTGGCCACTCCCGACACGCCGGCGAAGTTCATCGCCGTCAAGACCTTCGTGGTGTACCCGCCCGGCTACCCGGACGACATGAAGGACAAGAACAGCCCGCCGGCCCCCACGCAGAACTGTCAGCTGACGACCGAGACGATCCCGCCGACGCTGACCCTGGCTCAGGCAGCGCAGGCGGACGGGAGCGTGCTGGTCACGGCGACGGCGACTGACAACGAAGCGATCAAGGAAGTCGACTTCTTCCTGGATGGGGCGAACAAACCGGTGCGTCTCACCCAGGGCCCATTCACGTTCGTGGTCAAAGGCTCACCGGGAAGCAGCCACACCCTTACGGTGCAGGCCTACGACTACAATCCGGCCAACGCGCCGGCCGTGCAGACCATCACGGTCACGCTGCCCTAGGATCGCGAGACTGACGCGCTGCCCACGACGGTGAAGCGGTAGGGCAACTCCACCGCACGCGAGATCCCGATCCGTCGCGACACGGCGACCTGACCGTCAGGAGCAGGCGTGCCGGCCGAGATCCCGAGTGCGCCGCGGGTGAAATCACGACCATTGTCCTGGAGCGTGAGACCAAAGGCCCGGCCGATCTTGCCCGGACCGCTGAGCAGCCGGGCCGCCGGTCCGTGGTCGCCGTGCGCCCGCATGAGGTCGATGCCGGCGAGAGGCTCCAGAGCGCGGATGAGGACGGCTCCGGCGGTACCCGCCTGTTCGGCCGTGACGTTGAGGCAGTAGTGCATGCCATAGCTGAAGTAGACGTAGGCATGCCCGGCCGGGCCGAACATGACCGTGTTGCGGGCCGTCCGGCCCCGGAACGCATGCGAAGCAGGGTCGGCCGCCCCCGTATACGCCTCGGTCTCGACGATCCGTCCGGCCAGCAAACCGTCCGGCGTCCGGTAGAAGAGGACGCAGCCGAGCAGGTCCCGGGCAAGAACTACCGGATCGCGGGCAAAGAAGCTTCGTCGAAGCCTGGGCGTCGTCAGGTTCACGCCTGCTTACTTAGCAGATTGGCGGCTCACGCAGCGAGGCCGCAGGCCGAGCCGGCCTTTCGGCCGAATGAGCGCGGGCGCTGGATGCGGCACCTGCAGCGCATGCGAGTGCGTCGTGATTTTGCACGAGCGCGGTGGGTGCCGCTGGACAGCGCACCCGCGCGGTTAAGTTAGTGGACGCCGAGAAGTTGGGTGAAGTACCCGCTGATGCTGCTGGGCAGCACCAGCGAAAAGATCACCCGCGTCAGCGGCTCGAGGCCGTAAAAGTGAGGAGCGAGGAGCGAGTTATTGAACCAATCCTGGGCGGTGATGAAGGCCGGAGGGGACGCGTAGCCGGCCGGCAATTGGGCCTTCACGATGCCTACGCCGATGATGAGGATCACGGTGATCTCGAAAGCCCCCACGACGGCACCGGTCAGGATGCCCGTTAACCGGTCGAAGGCGGGCGCGATCAGCATGTCGAGGTAACGCTGGTACACGGCGCCCAGCACTTCGAAGAGGAGGATGGCAAGGGTCACGATCACGGCGTAGGTAAGCACGTGCGCCCAAAGCGCCGACGCGATTCCAAAGGTGGTGCCGATGTAGGCCGAGGTATTCGCGCTGGTTAGGGTCGCGGCGCCGATCCCGGCGAAGAGTCCGGCGAAGGCCACGATCCGCCGCACCAGGCCGAACGCCCAGCCCAGCGCGACATTGACAAGAAGGATGACGACAATGATCAGGTCCAGGAAATCCATCAGGAGCGCACCTCGGCGTCAAACCGCTGCTTGAGACCGTCGATGATTCGTTGCTGGACGGTCCATACTTCTTCGTTTGTCAGGGTCCGGTCATCGGCCTGATACTGCAGGCGGAATGACAGGCTGCGGGCGCCGGCCCCCAGCTGGGGCCCCTGGTATTCACTCAACATAGAGATGTCCCGCAACGTGTAACCGCCCAGCTGGCGGATTACTTGCACGAGATCGTTACTGGCGATCTTTCCCCGAATTACGACCGTAAGGTCGCGCCGGACCCCGGGAAATCGCGGCAGCGGGCGGGCCTGGGGGGCCCGCCGCCCGCCACCCGTCAAGCGATCAAAGAGAACCTCGGCCGCCACCGCCCGCCCCGGCAGATCGACCTCAGCGAGGGCGGCCGGATGCACTTCGCCGACGATGCCGATCGGCTCGCCTGCGTCCAGGACTTCGGCACTGCGCCCGGGGTGGAACCCAGCGGCCTCAGCCTGCCGCGCGATCGCGAGCAAGCGTGGTTCATCGACGGCATTGTTGGTTTTCTTCCAGAAGCCCCAGCCGAGCTCGAAGAGCCGAGCCCCCGGCTGATCCTGGCGAGCATTGAACGCCAGCGCTTCAAGAAGTCCAGGCAACAGGCTTCGCCGAAGCGCGTCGCGGTTCTCCGCCATTGGGTTCTCGATGCGAACAAGGGACCGCGGTGCGGCGGGCATGCCAATGTCCGACGTCCCGGTTGAACTGACCAGGCTATTGGTGACCGCCTCGTCGAGCTCGCGGCCGGCCAACACCTCCCGCGCCACCTCGTCGGCATCCTGGCTCTGATAGAGGTCGCGCACCGGGGTTCGTTCCCCCGGCAGTGTGCTGGGCACGCGGTCGTAGCCGTACACCCGCCCGATCTCCTCGACGAGGTCCTCGGGGATCGTGCAGTCCAGGCGAAAATCGGGTGGTCGGGTCAGGAGCGCACCGTCCGAGTGTTCCACCGAAAAGTGCAGCCGCTCGAGGATGGCCGCTGCCTCGGCTGGCTGGACCTTGAGCCCGAGCACGCGGTCGACACGCTGTGCGGTTACCTCGATCTTCGGCTGCTTGAGTGGGTCCGAGTAGACATCGGTTGACTTGGTCGATTTTCCGCCGGCCAGCTCGGCGACCAGGGCCG
>WNGC01000305.1_pt1 | contig 29622 bp, 32 predicted proteins | sample 5400051 | NCBI WGS metagenome assembly WNGC01 (sample SAMN13153368, study PRJNA577476) | soil metagenome | isolation source: 20 cm soil or saprolite under grassland replicate 2 | place: USA:California | collected 2016-06-15
CGCAGCGCTACATGCATGTGGCAGAGCTAAAACGCATGGGCGCGCAAGTGGAGTTGGAGGGCGCGACCGCCGTAATCGATGGTGTCGATGGTCTCCTCGGGGCGCCGGTGATGGCCAGCGACCTACGCGCGTCGGCCGCTCTGGTGCTTGCCGGCTTGAAGGCCCACGGAGTGACCGAGGTCAGTCGTGTCTATCATATTGACCGCGGCTACGAACATCTCGATGAAAAGTTGAGCGAACTCGGCGCGCACATTGAGCGTGTAAAGGCGATATAGTTCATTCTTTTTCCTTGCTCTTGGGCCAGGCAACGGGCAGTCGTTGTGATACGCAAGCGAAAGGATAAATATGGATCAAACACCCTCTCCGCCACCGCCATCAACTTCATCCGATGTCCGAACGTGGTGTGTTCTGTGTCACGCCAGCGCATTACTGGGATTGTTTTTTCATTTTCTGGGTCACATCCTGGGGCCGCTCATCGTTTGGCTCATGAAACGTGGCGACTCGCCCGAGATCGATGCTTACGGAAAAGAATCGCTCAATTTCCAAATCTCGATGCTGATCTACGACGCTGTCGCTGCGATTCTTTGCATTGTGCTCATAGGCGTTCCGATTTTGATCGCGCTCTGGGTATTGAACACGGTACTTGTCATCATCGCCTCAGTGAAAGCCAGCCAGGGAGAATTCTACCGCTACCCTTTTACAATTCGGCTGATTAATTAAATGTCTTGGCCACTGATATTGTAGACGTCGACCTCAGGGCGACGCGACGCTAGCGAGGCCATTCACGCCAAGCGCGCGCTTCGCAGAGCGAAGCGGCTATATCAATCGGCGCAACGTCCTTAGGTTCTCCACATCTTCTCGTAAGTCTTTGCTCTTTGGGGTTTCGAGTACTTTAGGGATTCCCCTGAATCGGCGGTCGCGCATGATGAAACGGAAAGGGGGAAGCCCAATTTTGCCCTTGCCGATATGTTCATGTCGATCCACTCGCGAGCCGCAGACAGTTTTGGAATCGTTCAGGTGAATTGCCACCAGTCGATCAAGGCCAATCAGGCGATCGAATTCGCGGAACGCTTTCCGAGCCGAGGCCTCGCTGCGAATGTCGTACCCCGCAGCAAAAACGTGCGCGGTATCGAGGCAGACACATAGTCGCTTCGGTTCGCGCGCGCGGCTGATAATATATGCGAGGTGCTCGAATTTATTCCCCAGACATGAGCCCTGACCGGCGGTCGTTTCCAGCGCGATCCGCGTTTTGATTTCCGGGAGACCAGAAAGTACGCGGTCAATCGATTCGACGATTTTGTCGAGCCCCGTTTCTTCGCCCGCGCCAAGATGTGCACCAGGATGCAACACCAAAAATGGGAGTTCCAGCTGATCGGCGCGAACCAGTTCTTCCGACAGCGAGCGGATCGAATTCGCGTGAAACTGCCCGTTCGTGGCGGCGAGATTGATGAGATAATTTGCGTGCGCGAAAATCGACAACAGTTCGCCGCGCTGCTGATGTTCGCGGAAGGTCCGGATTTCTTCGCGGGTAAGCGGGCGTGCGAACCACTGCATGTTGTTTTTTACGAAGATTTGAATGGCTGTGCAGTTGATCGAGCGAGCGCGCTCAATCGCCGTGTCGACGCCACCGGCAATCGACATGTGCGCGCCAAGAAGGATTGGATGAGCCGTTTCTTTTTTCTTCACTACTGAGGCTTTAAAACGGCTGGGCGCCAATCCGGCTTCTTCAAACTCCCTGTGCCGGCGTATTCGAAAAGTTTGTACATCGGCGTGAGCAGCACGCCGGGTCCCTTCATGTTTAGACGCACGTTAAAGTCGAGCTTATCATCGAGAAAATGGATGTCGCCATGACCCAGCATGTTAAAGAGAGAACCGTCCGCATTGAAATCTTCGGTGTTCATAATTCCGTTATCGATCTTGAAGTTCGCGGTTGCTCTGTGCGCGATACTGTACCCGCTGCCGGGCAGAATTCGGTTCAGAATTCCTGAGAGTGGTCCAAAAATCGGGATGGCGAACACATCGCCGTTGGTGACTTCCACTTTTCCATGACCCCGCATGGTGCGCGCATCGCTGCCGAGCCCAGTGAAATCGTACGTGCCGTTTAAGAGGCCCAGTGCCGTCTTGTAATTGTAGTACAAATTAGTCAGCAGCGGAAAATTGATTTCGCTCACCGAGATATTCGCCCGGTAATGTGGATCGTTTCGCGCCAGTGAGATGTCGGCGTTTCCACGCAACGTGCCGGAGAGCAGTGCGCCGCGAAGATCAACAATTTGCAATCGATCATTGGTGAAGAGCAATCGTGCAGAAATGCGATCGAACGGCGCGGTTTTTCCAAGAAAGACGTAATCCAATCCGTTAGCGCCCTCGACCTTGATCTCGAGACGTGTGTTCTTGCCACCGTGAAATTGATACAAACCATTTGCCGTGACGGAGGGCGGCCGCCGAAATTTATAAGGTGCGACTGTGTTCCAAATTTTTGGATCAATCCAAAAAATTACCTCGGCAGGGTTTAGTGAGCTCTTGATATTGGAAATGCGAACCTCATGTTTTTTGAAATCGTAGGTAAAACTGCCTGTGCCAGAGCCCTCATTGCGCGTTACATGCAGATCGTCACAAGTCAGCGCGCCGTCGGCAAAATGGACTTTTGTGTCCGCGCTGTTCACCCATGTGCCGCGGAACCGACTTCTTCCCAAGATGACGGCCCCATCGCCTTTCCAAGTTGCCGGATTGTGATCCTGGCCCCGGATCACGAGGCGAATGGAAGGCGAACGTTGCCACTCCCATTCCCGGAGAAATTCATTCATTTCCGGGGGTGCGATTCCGCGCACGGCTTCCGGGACTATTGTGCTTTCGATGTTCAAACGAAAATCCGCGGGCGCATCAAGAAGATCAGCCCGAAGCTGTCCGGTTTGATGTCGCAGCCGCAGGTCCCTGACCAGCGTGCGTTCTCCGTCCCACGAAAAATCAGCTGTGAGATCGGAAAATGGAACCTTCTTGTAAGTGAACCGGCCAAAGGCAACGTGTCCGATGATATCTGGCCGGAGGCGATCCGATCCAAAATTTACCGAGCCGGAAACCTCGATCGCCGGCGGAGCTTGTAATTCAATGCTGGCAAGCGGCTCGGCCAGCCCGAACGCATCAAGGAAAGCTTTCAAATCCAGACTACTTCGCGCTTGGAAACTCGCTCTGTAGCCTTCCACATTCCAATTAGCGCGCCCAGCAAAACTGCCCATGCCATCACTCAATTCGCAATGGGCGATAGTCAGCTGCTGGTTGTTCCATTCTGCGGCCGCGGAAAGATCTCTCATTTCGTAGCTGCCGCGTTGCAGTTGATCACCGCGAAGGGTCGCTTCGACGTGTGCCTTCTCGATCTCGGCGACATCGCCGCTAAATTTTATCTGTAACGACGGAGGAGCGCCGGGGAATCTGAACTTTTTCAGTTCATTGACCGCGCGCTGCGCAATCAACAATCGCCTTTGCCATTCTTCGGCTGAAAGCGCGGGCGACGGTTGATAATTCTCGCGCTTGATCAATTGACCAGTCGCAGAAATCCGAATCCCGCAAAAGATTCCCTCCGCCTGACTCACGTAAATTTGTTCCGGCGGAAAATAAACGTGGGCTCGCAGGTTGGTGAGCACGGCTCTGTCGTTTTTTTCCTCCGCCGTCTTAAATGGCAGAATGATTTGGGCATCACGCACGTCGAGGGCATTGAGAAAAGGCTCATGATGGATCAGCGCGGCGTAGTTGATATCGAGCGAGACCTCGCTGATCAGGGCCAGAGTGTTCTCGCGATTCTTGTAATCGAAAATCCGTACATTTTTTGCCACGAGACCACGAAATGGGTCGAGCGTCAGACGCCCGATGCTGGCCTCGACTCCGTGCTTGCGCAATTCCTCCACTACGCGGTAGCGCCATTGGCGGCCAAATCCTCTCTTGGCCATGTAATAGCCCCCGCCTCCGATCCCAAAAATTACGCCGAGAATCACGAGCCGCACGAAGGTCAGAGCGATTCGACGCGCCCAGCTTGATTTTCGCCGTGTTCTGGATAGCCGAACCTGTGGTGGTTCGAGGACGGGCATGGTGTTGGTACTCGTTAAATCGTTGAAGCGTCGGAGCGATAGGTCAATGTAGCGTTTTAAAAGTTCAATTCTTCAACGTGATTTCAATTTCGGATCTCCCTGCTGTTAACGCGTCGTTTAATTTGGTGAGCACGGTCTTCATTTCAATGGGCTGGTACTTCATCCGGCGTGGCGCGTGGCGTCGGCATATGGTGTGCATGATCACTGCCGTGGTTTCCTCGGCTTGTTTCCTGACGGGCTACATCATTTATCACGTGAATGTAGGTGAAAAATCTTCCGGATACACCGGGTGGATCGCCGCTATTTACTTTCCCGTACTGGCGTCGCATGTCCTGCTTGCTTTTGTGACGCTACCTCTCGTGATTATCACCCTTATTCAGGTTTTTCGCCGCAGATGGGATCGTCACAAGCGAATTGCTCGTTGGACAATCCCGATCTGGCTTTATGTCTCAGGGACAGGCGTGCTTGTGTATTTGATGCTTTACAAGTGGTTCCCTCCGGGGACATGACACCAAACCTTGCGCTTGGCCGTTAGTTGATGTTTGATCACACCTGTTGACGCAGCGGATGCGAAAATATTTATGGTGACGATTGCCACGTTCAATGATCCAGCCAAAGCAAGGCAACTAAAACGGCGCTTCCAGGATGCGGGGCTACGCACCGACGTTCACAATGAGGCGCCCTTGCAACAGGTAGGCTTCATGTCCCGCCCGCAGGCGAATGCGAAAGTAATGGTGGAAGACACCGATTTCGAGAGAGCCCAAAATCTCATGGTCGAATGGGAGGCGACAGACCCCGATATCTCCGCGGCTCTTGTTCGTTGTCCGCAGTGCAGTTCTTCAAATATCGAATATCCACAGATGACTCGAAAATTCATGACTCCTGCGCTGGTGGGCGTGCTTTGCGCGCTCAAAATTATTCCGAAGGAGTTTTACTGCCAGGATTGCCATTTTACGTGGAGCAACCGGGAAGAGCCCACGATCGGACGCCTCTGGCATCGCTTCTTTCCAGGGAGCGAATCTGGAACCGGCGCCTCGTAGGCAAGATCGAGTTCGGTGGTGGCGATTGACTCCTCGCAGACGATTCTTCTTGTGATGGACCCCACAGTGGCTTGGTATTTTTCTGTTCAGCGTTGCTCTGGGATTTGGCTCGAGATGTCGACTGCGTTTTGCCAGCCATGAAGTGGCTCTTCGTATTGTTGCTGGCATTGATCATCTTCGGCGGTGCTGCCTGGTTCGGTTACAACACCTTTGTAAAGGAAGAAATTGCGGTAAAAAAGGAACAGCGTGGAGAAATCACGCCGGCGCCTGTGCCGGACATTAGTCTTCCGGAATTTCAGGCGGCCGCCCAACTGCGACAGGAAGGCAAGCTCACCGAAGCTCGCGACGCGCTCATTGTGTTTATCCAAAAATATCCCACTGGAAAACATCTGGAAGAAGCAAAAGATCTCCTCGGGGAAGCGAACGTTGCCATTCTGCTGTCGCGTTATCCTTCTCCGGAAAAGGCAGAATACGTTGTGAAATCCGGAGACGTGCTGGCCAAGATTGCGCGAAAGCTGAAGACGACTCCCGAGCTAATCATGCGCATGAACAACATGAGCGGCACGATGCTGCGGATAGGCGAACATCTGCTCATCTCGCATCCCGATTTCTCGATGGTTATTCAACGGAAAGCGAATTCGGTTGTGCTTCTCAATCACGGCGCATTTTTTAAGCAATATCATATTCTCGATGCAAAGTTACCGGGCAAACAGTCAGCTAAGATCTCGGCAAAAGTTGCTGAAACCATGGCTTGGAAGGACGGAAAACGCGTTGGCGTCGGCAGCAAGGAGTATCTCAGCAGTACCCGATGGATCCGGTTGGCCGGCGCGTCAGGTTACACTTTGTATTCGGTACCGGACTCTGCGCATCCCAATCTCGATCAACCGCCGCCACCGACGGGTCTTGGCCTGGCGGCTTCGGACCTTGAGGAACTCAGCAGCCTTGTAAAGAACGGCCTCGCTGTCACGATTACGGACTGAGTTAAAAGAGTTACAATGTTACAATGTTAATACGGATGGTGACGAACACGATAGCGCGAGCTGCTTGAGGTTGTAACCTTTTCAGCTTTTAACTTTCCCATGAACTGGCAACCGCTCGATTTTGAAAAACCGATCTTTGAGCTGGAACGGCGCTTGCAGGATTTAAAGAATCACTCCGACGCGCATGACGTCGACCTTGATTCGGCCGTTAAGGCGATTGAGGAAAAGCTTCGTGACACACGACGAGAAATTTACGGCAATCTCACTGCGTGGCAGCGTGTGCAAATCGCGCGGCACACGCAACGCCCGTTCGCCATGGACTACATCGAACGATGCTTTACAAATTGGATCGAGCTGCATGGAGATCGCCGCTTCGCCGACGATAGAGCAATGCCTTGCGGTCTGGCCACACTTGGCACGCAGCGCTGCGTCGTTATCACTCACCAAAAGGGTCGCAACACAAAAGAAAATGTGATGCGCAATTTCGGTTGCGCCCATCCTGAAGGCTATCGCAAAGCGCTGCGATTGATGCGGCTAGCCCAAAAATTTCGACTGCCGGTCATTTCACTGATCGATACGCCAGGCGCTTTTCCTGGGATCGGATCGGAGGAGCGCCATATTTCAGAAGCGATTGCGGTAAATCTGTTCAAAATGATGAGGCTTCGCGTGCCGATCATCGCCGCGGTCATTGGCGAAGGTGGCTCAGGCGGCGCGCTCGGTATTGGCGTGGCGGACCATGTAATGATCCTAGAGAACGCTTATTATTCCGTGATCAGCCCCGAAGCGTGTTCTGCGATCTTGTGGAGAGACCGCCGGCACGCCGCGGAAGCGGCCGAGGCGCTTAAATTGACCGCACAGGATTTATTGAAGCTGGAAGTAGTGGACGAAATTATTTCTGAACCACACGGCGGCGCGCATCGAGACTATGACTGTGTTGCTGCAAATCTTGGCACAGCGCTGCGCCGGGTAATGGCGGAGATTTCCAAGGTTCCAACAGACGAACTATTGGAAAAACGATATCGAAAGTTTCGCCGGATGGGTATTTTCTCCGAAAGTAAAACCGGCACCGCATCGGCTCGCTCTTGATCTCATGTTTGGGACCTGGGGTAAATTAACGGGTGTTTGGTGGATCAGTGCGGTCGCTCTAATCGGCGCGGCATCCACCAGTGCTGCGGAGCCGGAGTTTCGTTTCGATCGCGACACATTCGCGTTTGAAAATGCCACCGTACTGAAATACCACGATGGCATCGCGTTTTTCCGACCGAAGTCGGAAGCGAGTGACCCTGCCAACAGCTATACTCGCCGCTGCTTCATCATGACCCGCACGGCGATGCAGTTTCGCAAATTCGCCCGTTTCGATCCACACGGCGTTCCACTAAACAATCAGGAACTCGCACAGCGCATTCGTGCTGTCGCGCGTCGAGCGCCTTGGCTCGAAGTATTGCCGGATAATCAGCGAATCGTTTTCCCAGGCTTCTCGAATCTACGTGAGATAAGCAAAACCCGCACTCAAGTCTTCGAGGACAATATCGGCAGCGGCTTCATGAGTTATTTTCGGCCGAGCAATGCCCGCATGGTCTTCCTGGCGAGTAAAGGATATCAGGAGAAAACTCACCAGAACCTCGATGCCATTCTCGCCCGTGGTGACACGTTCGTGGCTTTTCTCACCACTTATCCAAAAATGAGTATAAACCACGCGGTGCTGGTTTATGGCCGGAAAAGAAGTAGCCCGGGAGACGAACTCGAACATTATTTCGTTTACGATCCAAACCATGCTGAAGCGCCGCGTGAGCTAACATGGTCGCCTCGTGAATGTGCCTTTGCTTATCAGAAAGACATAGACTTCATCGGTGGATTCGTTCGCGTTTACCAATCTTACGATAAACCGTTGCAGTGAAAACGATCGGCGCGTTCTTGACATGATTCGCAGCAATTCGCGTACAGCGGCAGGTTTTTGGCTCCTCGGCGCTTTCGTCGCTCTCGTCCTTCTACAAAGCAGCGCGACAGCTTCGGATTTTCGTTTCGACCGCGATACGGTCGGCTTCGCCAATGCAACCGTCTTCGAGTATCGCGAAGGTCATCCCTATGTGCGGCGGCACAGAGAGAAGGGAGAGCCGAAAAGGTACACTCGCCGCTGCTTTGTCCTATGCCGTACGACGATGCAGTTTCATAAGTTCGCTCGCTTCGATCCGCATGCGCCTCCATTGGACGACAATGAACTGGCTGCTCGCATTCGGAATGTCACCCGTCGGGCGGCTTGGGAAAAACCATTGCCCACAAATCAGCGCGTCGTCTTCCCGGGATATCCCAACTTGCGCGCAATGAGCAATGCGCGCCGCGAAGTTGTGCGAGCAAATATCGGCCTTGGCTGGCCGACTTACTTTCGGATCGGAAATTTCCGAATGCTTATCGAGCACGACTCTAGTTACCACAAGGAAACCCACGCCAACCTCAATGCAGCTTTGGAGCGTGGCGAATTATTCACCGGTTTTCTCACAACTTATCCTCGTCTCAGCATCAATCACGCGGTCCTGATCTACGAGCGAAAACCGGCCTCTCAGAATGATGGCGTTGAACGTTACCTCGCTTACGACCCCAATCATCCCGAATCTCCGCGCGAGCTGACCTGGTCCCCGAGCACTCACAGTTTCGCGTATCAAAAAGACTGGGATTTTATCGGAGGGTCTGTTCGCGTTTATCAAATTTACGGCAAATGGCTGCAATAGTTTGTCATTCCGAGCGAAGTCGAGGAATCTCTGAATGTTTATCTATGCACGCCGAACAAGATTACAGATGGCGGCGAGAGATGTCTCGACTTCGCTCGACATGACACGAATGTGAGGACCAATGTCAGAGACTCCATCACCACCTAAACCGACTCCGCCAAGGCCCACACCGCCGCCGGAACCATTACCGCCGAACCCACCGCCGATTCCACCGATGGGAACGTGATCTAACGATCGGCGCAATGTCGCTTCGTCGCGTGTCATGTTGAGCGAAGCGAAACATCTCTGATTTGTTGCTTTCTGTTCTGGCCAATCAAAAAAGATCGGAGATTCTTCGCTGCGCTCGGATGACATCTTGATGCCACGATTTCATTTCTCCGTCGGAAACAAAAATCGCAGCGCTGGTTCGACCCTCCCAGCCCAAGCTGCTTCGCTGTGATCGGCGCCCTGGGCTTCCATGTATTGAAGATCCTTGTGGGGTTTCCAGCCTTTCTCAACCAGACGATTAAGTAACTCGCGCGCTTGTTCCCAACCCGGCTCCGCCGTGCCGGTGTCGAGCCAGATCTTTAATGGCGGCTTCTGCTCGATAGAATCGACGAGTCGATAAATAGCAAAATCGTCCCACCAGATCGAGGGCGACATTACCATGAGTCGACGAAAGGTTTGTGGGTACAAAATCCCAATCGCAAGGGTGACGAGGCCGCCCAGGGAGGATCCGCCTAATCCGGTAAATTCCGGATCCGGGTTGGTTCGATATTTTCGGTCGATGTAAGGTTTGAGTTCGTCCATCAGAAAATGCCCATATTTTCGCGCCAGGCCTTTGCTGCGTTTCTTGCGGTTCGCTTTTGCATCGATCACTCCCCGCGTGGGAGCGTATTCGTGAATACGTTCGTCGCCCATGTTCGCAACTGCCACAATGATGAGCGGTTCGATAAGGTTCTCGCTAATCAAGCGTTCGGCAGTTTCGTCCACACCCCATTCCACGCCTGCAAACGACGTCGCCGCATCGAAAACGTTTTGGCCATCTTGCACATAGAGCACTGGATAACGCCGTCGGGAGAGGCGCCGGTAACCGCGCGGCAAATAAACCAGGATGTCGCGTCGGTTTCCGAGAATCTTTGACGGAAATCTGCGGTGCCGTTTGATGTTTCCAGTAAGCGTATGTTTGGGCATCGAAAAACGAGATGCTTCGCCGAAAATGTCGAGTTTGTCTACCTACCTGTCGTCTCGAGCGAAGTCGAGAGATCCCGTAGCATTCCCATCGGTTGCTTCGCGGGATTCCTCGACTACGCTTCGCTCCGCTCGGAATGACAGCAGGAACATGAACGAACGTTACATCAAATGGCACACGCCGTGGTTGAGCCGCGAATTTGAGATGCTTGTGTTCGGAAATGGCGGCGGTCTGCCGCTGATTCTCTTTCCGACGTCTTTTGGCAGTTATTACCAAAACAAGGATTTCGGTCTGGTCGGTTCTGTGAGCGGTTATGTCGATGCGGGCAGATTGACGGTCTACTGTCCGGACGCCATCGACTTGGAAAGTTTTTACAACAAGTCGATTCATCCAGCCGATCGGATGCGTACACATAACGCGTATGAAAACGTAATTGTGCGCGACGTGTTCGATCTCGCGCGCCGCGAATGTAACTCTCGTCGCGTGGCAGTCAGCGGAGCCAGTCTGGGTGCCTATCACGCGGCAAATATCGCATTCCGCCATCCAGATGCCGTCAGTCATCTCATCAGCTTGAGCGGATCTTTCGACATCAGCTCGTTTTTCGACGGCTATCACGACGACAACATTTATTTCAACAGCCCCTATGGATATCTGCCCAACATCCCTGACCCATGGAAATACAATCACATGGGCATCATCCTCGGCACTGGCGAATGGGACAACGCACGCCATGAATCCTATCGTTTGTCTGAGATTTTGAATTCCAACGGCGTCAAGCACTGGCTCGACGATGGAAAATGGCGTGGCCACGATTGGAACTATTGGCGCGACATGCTGCCACATTATTTGTCGAAGTTGTGATCCTCCGCCGTTCCGCGGGTTGCTCCGCGGGATTCCTCGACTACGCTTCGCTCCGCTCGGAATAACAGAAAGGCAATTATGAAACTGGTGATTGCTGCTACAGGCGCTAGCGGAGCAATCTATCTGCAAAGGTTGCTTGCGCAGATTGATTGCGCGGCGCACGAGGTCCACCTGGTCATGAGCGCGCCTGCAGGCGAGGTCGCGAAGCACGAGCTCGATGATTTCAAGATTCCATCGAACGTTTCGCGTCACTCCGAAAATGATATGAGCGTGCCCTTCGTCAGCGGGTCAGCGAGGTTCGACGCGATGGTGATTGTCCCTTGTTCGATGGCTACGCTGGGGCGAATCGCTTCTGGCTGCAGCGACAGCGCACTGTTGCGCGCCGCAGATGTTTTCTTGAAGGAACGCCGGAAATTGATCGTCGTCCCGCGGGAGACACCTTGGAATTTGATTCACGCGCGCAACGTTCTGACGTTGCTCGAGGCGGGAGCGATTGTGCTGCCTGCGATTCCCTCGTTCTACAGCCGTCCGGGTTCGGTAACCGCAGTCGTGGATACAGTGGTTTGGCGTATTCTCGATCAAATTGGGCTGCCGAGCGCTCACACGTATCGCTGGGGAGAAAAGAGCCGGAAACGCAAGAAAAATTGAAGATCGAAGGTTGGCTTGCGCGATGGTTGATCGCGTTCGGATTTTGGTTGCTGCAGATTTGGGCGCGTACGCTGCGTTACGAAGTCGACGATCAGGCGGGCGTTGTCGGCACACCTGTGAGGGAAAATTACATCGCGGCGCTCTGGCACAACCGATTACTTTTGATTTCATTCGTTTTAAAAAAATTCCTGCCGCAACGGCCCGGCGCTGGGCTAATCAGCGCTAGTCGGGACGGCGACTTAATCAGCGATTTGACGCGGCGCTTCGGTTTTGATGTCGTGCGCGGTTCCAGTTCACGTCTGGGTGCCAGCGCGCTGCGGGAGCTTGAGAAGATGATCGCGACCGGCCACGATGTTTTGATCACGCCAGACGGTCCACGCGGACCAGCCTATGAGCTCGGGCCGGGCATTGTTTTTCTCGCGCAAAAAACCGGTGCAGCAATCGTGCCGATCAACATGGAATTTTCGAGCTGCTGGAGGGTGAATAGCTGGGATGGTTTCATTTTGCCGCGTCCGTTTGCAAAAGTGCGTGTGATTTTCGGCCGCGTGCATCGCGCCAGGGCGACGGGTACACCGGAGGAATTTGAAGCTGAACGCCTGAGCCTTCAGAACGCCATGATGGCTCTGGTTAAAATGCGTTGAGGCTACTTCTGCCGGCGCCGAGATCTTTGCAAGACCTGCATTGCGCGTCGCAGGACGCGGCCATAGCAATGCTCACTTGCGCGCCGGACGCTCGCAGGCAGGATTGCCTGCCTCACTATGCCGAACTTAATCGACGGGCGCGCGATCGCGGAGAAAGTTTATGTCGATCTTCGTCGCGAGATCGCGGAACTGAAAGCACAAGGCATTACGCCGGGTCTTGCCGTGGTTCTCGTCGGCGACGACCCGGCATCGCGCGCATATGTGCGCTCAAAAGACAAAATGTGTCGCGAGCTTGGGCTACACTCGCTGAAACTGGAATTGCCCCCATCGACGACCCAGACTGAGCTTCTCAACCGCGTCGAACAATTGAACGCCGACGCGAGTATTCACGGGATTCTTGTTCAATCACCGCCGCCTGTGCATATCGATGAAGCGGCAATCGTTCGTGCGCTTGATCCACGAAAAGACGTGGATGGATTTCATCCTGAAAACGTCGCAAAGCTTGTGCTGGAGGATGCCACAGGTTTTGTCCCATGCACACCCCTCGGGGTGCAGCGTTTGCTCATTGAAAGCAGCGTCAATATCAACGGAGCGCACGTCGTGGTTCTTGGCCGCAGCATGATCGTGGGCAAACCGCTGGCTCTGCTTCTGATGCAGAAAAATGCAGAAGGTAACGCCACAGTCACCGTGGTGCATTCACGTAGTCGTGATCTCGTGGAAATTACTCGCTCGGCCGACATTATCATTGCCGCAATTGGTCGCGCCGGATTTGTGAAGACAGATCATGTGCGCCAAGACGCTGTAGTCATTGATGTTGGCATTAACCGCGTGGATGACGCTGCGACTGAGCGTGGTTATCGCCTTGTCGGCGACGTGGCATTTGATGAAGTATCCAAGAAGGCCAGCGCGATCACTCCGGTCCCCGGCGGTGTTGGGCCGATGACCATCGCGATGCTGATGTCCAACACGGTCAAAGCAGCTCGACAATCGCTGTAGCCACGTGCCTGCGGCACGCCCATCCCAGACGGCCCACGGCCGTGGCTACAACTTAGCCGAAACAATTTTTGCTGTGAGCAATTTCAAGATCAACGGATTGAGTTGCGCAGCACGGACAAAGAACGAACCGACGCGAGGCAACAGGACTGCATCGCGCGCCAGCCGATTAATCCAGAGTCTTCCCCGATACATTTTGGCGAAGTCGCGAGCGAACTCGTGCAGTGCTGATGGTCGATCTTCGCCCCCGATGATTTTCCTGATCGCACCTGCTGCAAGCTCTCCTGAGCGAAGCGCGTAATAAATTCCTTCGCCAGTGAACGGCTCTACGACCCGTGCTGCGTCGCCGATGAAAAGAAGATTTTCACGGGCGCAGGGAACAGCGGAGCGTGTGAGCGGTGTGATGGTGCGCCAGGGTTGATTGGTGGGGATTTCGAAGTGTCGTTGTGCCCATTCCCGCAGTCTCGAAATAGTGGGTGGCCTCCCCACGAGACAAAGATTGAGCTCAGATTCATTTACTGGAGCCTGACCTGAGTAACCTTCGCGAAGAAATTGCAGCACGATTCGTTCGCCAAAATTTCGCGGAAGTGGGATGTGTGCTTGCAATGCGACTCGTTCGCGTGCCGGCCGCGGCAGTAAATTGCGCAGCCGCGCCACTGTAGAGTTTCGTCCATCAGCGCCGATCAAAACCCGGGCGCGAAAACTTTCCCGGGTGGCGGTTTCCAGTTTCCAATCTTGATCATGCGCCAAGCCGGTCAGGGTTGTTTGCTCGCGGACATACGCGCCAAGTTCGCAAGCGCGCTTAAGCAGGAGATCATCGAAAATGCTGCGTTTTACCGAAATCTCGCCTGCCTCAGGCGGGTCTCCAGTCGGAAGATCGACACTGACTTTGCGACCATCAATGGCGATAAAGTCCACCGAGGTGAGTTTGGAATGCGGCAAATCGCGAACCTGCTGTGCGAGACCGAGACGCTTAAGCACAGGCCAGCACGATGGATTCAAACAATCGCCGCACACCTTTTCCCGTGGAAATCTTTCCCGCTCGAGAACAAGCGTGTGCAATCCAGCCAGGGCACAACATGCTGCACAGGTCGATCCGGCAGGGCCGCCCCCCACGATCACCACGTCGAAAATCTGCATCCCATGTTTAATTTCGTTTGTCATGTCGAGCGAAGTCGAGACATCTCTGATTTCTCGAGATCAAATCCAGAGATTCCTCGACTTCGCTCGGAATGACAAAGGATCGTTGGCCCTTAATGACGGCTGGCGCGCGATTCAATACGAGAGCAAATTAGCGTAGATGAGCTGGTCCCTGCCTATCTTCCGCATCGCAGGCATTCAATTGCGGATTCATATTACGTTCCTGCTGCTGATTGCCTGGCTGGCTTTCGGTTATTACGCGCAAGGCGGTTCCGCGGTGGCAGCGAGCCGCGTGATATTTGTTTTGCTGCTGTTTCTTTGCGTGGTTTTACACGAATTCGGGCACGCGTTCGCTGCGAAGGCCTTCGGGATCAACACGCCGGACATTACGTTGCTGCCGATTGGCGGCGTGGCGCGACTGGAACGCATGCCGGAGGAGCCCGTGCAGGAATTGATTATCGCGGTGGCCGGGCCCTTGGTGAATGTGGTGATTGCGCTTGGTCTGTTTGTGGCCGGAGGATTCCAAGCCCTGCTTAATCCTGCCGCAGTTGAAGGTGGCGGTCTCGTTGCGCAGTTGCTGACGATTAACATCATGCTGGTGCTTTTTAATTTGCTGCCTGCCTTTCCAATGGACGGAGGCCGCGTGCTGCGTGCGCTTCTGGCGACGCGGATGAGCTATGCGCGCGCCACACAGGTTGCCGCCAACGTCGGCCAGGGTTTTGCATTCGTCTTTGGGTTCATTGGGTTGCTATGGAATCCATTCCTGCTATTCATCGCGCTTTTCGTCTACATTGGCGCATCGCAGGAAGCGGCCCTGGCGCAAATGAAAGATGTCTCACGCCGATTCCCGGTCTCCAGTGCGATGGTGCGAGAGTTTCGGACACTCTCGGAAGACGCCAGCTTGCACGAAGCGGTGGACGCGTTGCTTGCGACTTCGCAACACGATTTTCCTGTCGTCGATGACGCCGGCACCGTCGCCGGTTTATTGACGCGCCAAGATCTCATTGCTGCGCTGCGCAAGAACGATCCCGCGATTCGCGTGGGCGACGTGATGCGACGGGATATTCCTACGGTGACCACCGGTACGCGCTTCGAGGATGCATTCCGTATCATGCAGGAATGCAATTGCCCGGCAGTGCCTGTGTTGGATCGCATGAAGCGCCTGGTCGGTTTACTCACGCCGGAGAACGTGACCGAGCTAATGATGGTGCAATCCGCGATGCCGCAACGGCGGGTTTTGTAAACCAGAGCGAATCGGTAAACAACAGCTGCTGTGGTCACGGCCCTGCGGGCCGTCTACCTGATGCGAAAAGGCACCCCAAAGCGGACCGGCCACAGGCCGGTGGCTACAAAACTTAGGGAGTCGCTCTCACGAGCTGATGCGCATGGGCATCAGGACGTAGAGGAACGGTGTCTGAATTTTCAACACGCCCGGGCTCATCTCATCGATGAGATCGAGAAAGACTTCGTCTTCTGTCAGAGCGCGCAGGGGCGCCATGAGAAATTCGGGATTAAACGCGATGGAAAAATCGCGGCCCTTGTAGGCGACGGCGATTGATTCCTTCGCTTCGCCCACCTCCGGCGTGGTGGCAGTAATGTCGATATTGTTCTTGCCAAAGTTCAGCTTAATCGAGTGCGTTTTATCGCTGGCGAGAAGGGAAACGCGTCGAAGCGAATTTAGAAATGTTTCCCGCTCGAGTTTTATCCGCTCTTTTGCCTCTGATGGAATGACCTGGCGATAGTTTGGGTAATTGCCTTCGATCAATTTCGAGACGAGCAGCGTTTTATTGAGGTCGAATGCGATCTGCCCGCTGCCCATGCTGACCTTGATTTCGCCATCATCTGCAAGCAGGCGTTGCAATTCTGTCACCGCTTTCGTCGGGATAATTAAGTCAGCTTCGTGGCTGCGCGGGAATTCCAGTTCGATTTCGCCCATAGCGAGTCGACGCCCATCGGTCGCCACCAGCGTCAGCTTGTTGTCCTTAAAACTGAAAAGAACCCCGTTGAGGACATAGCGAGTTTCGTCCGTCGAGATTGCGTACGAAGTCTTGCGCAGCCCGTCGCGCAAATCTTTCTGCCGGATGGTGACAACTTTCGCATCCTCGAATTTTGGCAGCGGAGGAAATTCTTCCTCGGGCAGCCCGAGGATTTTGAAAAAGCTTTGGCCGCTCCGGATGGAAGCAGCATTCTTTCCGTTAACATCTACCTGAATTTCGCTCGAAGGCAGTTCACGGACGATGTTGAAGAGACGGCGGGCAGGGAGCGTGGTCGCTCCTTCTTTTTCTACATCTGCCTCGCAACTGCCACGCACGCCGACATCGAGATCGGTCGTGGTGAGATGGATTTCGTTGCCCTGCGCCTGCAAAAGGACGTTGGAAAGAATGGGAAGAGTCGTGCGGGTGCTGACGACGTTTTGGACCTGCTGCAAGCCATCGAGCAGCTTTTCTTTCGCTACGCTAAATTTCATTATGACGGTCTAAGATGTAAGGCTTTGGGTTTTATTCGGCAACCGCAATCTCTTCAATGTCGGGAAAGTCCACCACAGCGTATTCGTCCGGGGGCAAGTCCGCCAGTCGGACGGACTCGTCCCGCGGCGAGTTTGTAGCTGCGGTAGCCGGAATCGCAAGCTCGAAACACACCACTTGAAGCTCAACGCTGAAGGGAGCTGTCGATGAAGGATATCGTCTGGCGGAGGTTATCTTGTTCGGCCATCCGTTTCTTCACCAGCTTGCATGCATGCAATACCGTGCCGTGATCGCGCCCTCCAAATGCCTCGCCAATTTCATTCAAAGACGCCTTGGTAAGTTCGCGTGCAAGAAACATTGCCACCTGCCGCGGAAAGGCGATGCTGGCCGGCCGCCGCTTGCTTGTCATATCGGCCACGCGCACATCGAAATGTTCCGCTACGCGCCGCTGAATCTGTTCGATCGTGACCGAGTGTCGTCCTTCCTCCTGCAAAATATCCTTTAGCAAATGCTCGACGACCTCCTGGGTCAGTTCTTTGCCGCTAAGTGATGCAAAAGAAGCCACACGCATGAGCGCGCCTTCAAGCCGGCGCACATTTGTGCGAATGCGGCTCGCGAGAAATTGGAAGACCTCATCGCCCAGTTGAATCTGCATGCCGCGCGCTTTTTTGCGCAAGATCGCCATGCGAGTCTCGATGTCCGGCGGTTGAAGCTCGGCAGTAAGTCCCCATTCAAAGCGCGAGACCAGGCGGTGCTCCAGATTCGAAATCTCTGAAGCCGGGCGATCGCTGGAGAGAACGATCTGCTTATGTCCATCGAAGAGCGTATTGAACGTGTGAAAGAATTCTTCCTGGGAGCGCTCTTTTCCTCCGAGAAATTGGATGTCGTCTATCAGGAGGAGATCGACCTGACGGTAACGCTTGCGGAATTTGACCAGATTACTGTGCTGGATGGCATCGATGAACTCATTGATGAACAGTTCACTGGAGACATAAATCACCTTTACGTTTTTCTTCTTGGCCCAAACGTATTGTCCGATGGCCTGCATGAGGTGAGTTTTGCCGAGACCGACACCGCCATAGACAAACAGCGGGTTGTACGTGCGCGCGGGCGCCTGCGCAACGGCGAGAGCGGCGGCATGCGCAATTTCATTGTTGGGACCGACTACGAAAGATTCGAACGTGTTCCGTGGGTTGAGCCCGGGCACGGTTGCGCCTGGTTTTGTGTTACCGGGCGCTTCGGGTAAAATTTTTTCCAGTGGTTCCGCATCCTCGGCGGGCATTTGCACGCTGGTTCCCGACGGAGAACAGAATTTTACAGGACGCGGGCTGCCGAGCGTGGTCACAATGGCAGTCTGCAGCGCCGGCATATAATTACTTTCTATCCAGAACTGATAGATGTTGTTTGGAACGCGAAGAGTGAGCGATTTATCTTTCGCTTCGACGAGTTCGACGGCCGAAAACCAGCGTTTAAAACTATCGGCGCTAATCTGTGGTCTGAGCGCAGCTGATAATTGCTGCCACAGCTGTGCGCATTTCTTGTCCATAGCAGACTTGTTAACAGTGTTACACAATCGCCACACTGGCGGATACGGCGCAAAATGGCCCCGTAAAAACCCGAGAACATCGAGCTGGTCTCCAGCGTAATTTCTTTGGGAATTCCCGAAGAGAACTGTCAAAAATGCATAAATACGAGGGAAAATGCACTGCGCTACGCGTTAGCGAGTGAGTAAATGTCTTCAGATGGCGTTTCACGTTCGATCGTTGTTCCGGGGATCTCTGGCTCTCGTTCATTCTCGCTGGTAAAAGTTTCTCAGAAATGTTCACAACTTATTCACATGCGCTCTTGTTTCTTCCTCGCCAGCGGGCTTGAGACTAGAAATCGCTTTCAAAATCGACAAGAAAAAAATGAAAAAAAAAGAATTTTATTTTTTATCGCGAACAAAAAATGTCTTGACTGAAAAACAGAAAGACACGTTTCCGAGGAAAAACAAAAAAAGAACCCCGTCGCTGATTTGTCAGTGACCGAAGGGCAAACCCTGCCGCGAAGCGATCAATCGATTCGCGTCACTGCGATGCCACTCCCGATTTGACCGAATTGCCCTGCGCACGCAATTTTCCGGCCTCCAGAGTGCCATGGGGATGGCAATCAAAATGCGGGCGACGCACACGAAGATAGAGAACGGGCAAGCGAACTGCACCTTTAGTCGGCATAGTAGAGCAATACGTCGAATTGTTTCGACCAGCATCATTGCCCTTCTGTTGTCTGCTGTGCAGGGATATTCCGTTGATGAGCTGTTGCCACCTTTCGGCTTTCGCTGGAACGACTCGATGGCGCATGTGGAAGCGGTGTTGCACGGCGCAAAAGCTAAGATCACTTCTCGTGAAAAAAAGGAGAACCGGGACGTCTGGACAGTGGAAGGTCTCGTTCACCCCGGTTTAAAACGCACGGTGTTCACTTTCAGACAAAGAGCGCTTGTTGCGGTCGAGCTGCAGTACGAATACCCGGATTGGTCGATCGAACGTTACAACCAGCGGATGGGGGAAATTCGCAAATACTTCGATGAGAAGTACGGAACGGGGAAACTGGTTTCGCGATCCCGCGACACTGATACAGATGTGATCCAAACGCTGGTGGGCTACCAATGGATGGTCGGTGCGACGATGCTTGAGCTTTTTTATTTCTCTGCGCAACACGGCCAACTGCTTTATCGCACGATTACGGTCGATTATAAGGCGATGTAGGCGGTCACGACGTGCACAGGGTTGCTCGCCCTATGTTGCCGTAGAGCGCGTCACTGCGTGCGCGCCGCCCGTCCCGTGAGCTTTTTTCTAGTCTTCGGAGATCGAACAAGTTATCACGTCCTCCTGCCGAATGAGCCGAGGAGTTATTCATGTCAGCGCCTGACGTCGGATCTGCCAGTCCCACCATCGCCGAAATTCTGACTAAGCTTGGGACCGATCCGAAGACCGGTCTGAGTCCCGGCCAACAACAGGAACGCCTGAGTCAGTACGGGCCAAACGCGCTCCCGGAAGAAAAGAAAAGCGCACTTTCGGGCCTCCTCGCTTATTTCTGGGGACCCATACCGTGGATGATCGAAGCGGCGGCCGTGATGGCGCTGATTGTAGGAGACTGGGGCGACCTTGCGATCATAACCTCGCTTCTGTTGTTCAATGCTTTGTTAGGCTTCTGGGAGGAGCACGAAGCTTCCAACGCTCTGGACGCTTTGAAGAATTCTCTGGCTTTAAAAGCGCGCGCGCTTCGCAACGGAAAATGGGAGCAAGTCGATGCGCGGACGCTCGTCCCGGGAGATATCATTCGCTTGTATCTCGGCGACGTCGTCCCCGCTGACTGTAAGCTCATCCACGGCGATTACATCAGCATCGACCAATCCGCGCTAACTGGGGAATCTCTGCCAGTCACCAAAACATCGGGCGAAGACGCGTACTCAGGTTCTGTCGTCAAAGAGGGAGAAATGGTCGCAGTGATTACTGCCACTGGGGTCAATACTTTTTTTGGGCGCACCGCAAAACTAGTGGCTGGCGCCGGCAGCGTTTCCCATTTCCAGCGTGCCGTAATGAAGATTGGCAACTTTCTGATTATCCTTGCGCTGGTCCTGGTTGTCATCCTTGTTGCCAGCCGCCTTTTCGATATGCGCGGCCATTACGATCGCGTCGTTTTGCTAAGGCTTGCCGAAATCGTTCTTATTCTTTTGGTAGCTTCAGTGCCTGTGGCGATGCCCGCCGTACTGTCGGTAACGATGGCACTGGGCGCACGAAAGCTTGCCAGGAGCAAGGCGATCGTTTCTCGACTGGAATCAATCGAGGAATTAGCGGGGGTCGATGTCCTCTGTTCCGATAAGACCGGCACTTTGACTCAGAACAAGCTTACGCTTGGTGAAGCACAGCCTTGGAACGGAACCGATGCAGCAACATTAATCCTCATGGCATCGTTAGCTTCGCGAGCGGCGGACAATGATCCAATTGATCTCGCGATAATCGCCGGCCTAAAGGACCCCGCCATAGTAAAGGGCTATCAACAGGAAAAGTATGTCCCATTCGATCCCGTGGACAAACGAACCGAGGCAACGATTAAGGATGCCTCTGGCAAAATCTTTCGAGTCACCAAGGGCGCACCGCAAGTGATCCTGGCGCTCGCGAAGCTATCTGGTGACGACCTCGAGAAAGCCAGCCAAACAGTAAATAGCTTAGCCAGTCGCGGCTATCGTACCATTGGTGTCGCTGTCGCCCAAGACGATGGCCCCTGGGCGTTCTTGGGAATTCTACCGCTGCTGGATCCGCCTCGACCTGATTCAAAGAGCACCATTGCAAGGGCTCTCGCATACGGGGTGAAGGTCAAGATGGTTACCGGCGATAACGTCGCTATTGCCAGACAGATCGCATCAGAACTGGACATGGGAACAAATATCCAGCCAGCAAGCAAGCTCTTCCCCGGCGATGTTACAAAAGGGCAAATCCCGTTGGATGCCGCTGAAAAGATTGATGCTGCCGATGGTTTCGCTCAGGTTTTTCCGGAACATAAATACGCCATCGTAAAAATCCTGCAGGAAAACGGCCACATTGTTGGAATGACAGGTGACGGCGTCAATGATGCTCCCGCTCTCAAGCAAGCAGATGTAGGTATCGCCGTCTCGGGAGCAACCGAAGCAGCTCGAGCAGCAGCCGCTTTAATTCTGACTGCGCCCGGCCTGTCGGTCATTATCGAAGGGATCGCGGAAGCCAGGCGCATCTTCGAACGGATGATGAGTTATGTCTTGTATCGCATCGCCATGACTATCGCCATCATGGTGTTCGTTGTGCTGGCATCGATTTACTACCATTTCTTTCCGCTGACTGCGATCATGCTTATCGCGCTTGCTCTCCTCGACGACGTGCCCATTATGACAATCGCCTTCGATAACGCCAGCGTGCCGCCTCAACCAGTAAAGTGGGAGTTGGACCATGTATTGGTGATTTCGTCTGTGCTGGGGTTACTTGGAGTTATTCAAAGCTTTGGCCTGCTTTACCTCGGCGACACGCTTCACCACCTCGACCATCCGCAGCTGCAGACGATGATGTTTCTCCAGCTCGTTGCCGGTGGTCATCTCATGTTATTCGTGACTCGCACCCGAGGAGCTTTCTGGAAGCCGCCTTATCCAAACGCCAAGCTCTTCTTTGCGATTGTCGCGACTCAAATCGCCGCGGTTTTCATGTGCAGCCAGGGATGTTTGGTACCACCACTTCCCTGGAGAATTATCGGTTTTGTTTGGGCTTACAACGTCGTCTGGATGGTGGTGCAGGATATCGTGAAACTCGGAATTTATGGAATTTTGGACCCGACTCGCTCGTGGAAGAGATCGCTTTTCCAGCCGCTTCGAGTTCCCATGATACGTGGGCCAGAGGCAACTCGCTAACCAATAAGAACAACATGTCCAACTACCGAAAAAAACTTATCGTGAAACCGGAGTCCAAGATTCGCTTAAAACATTTCGACCCCGGCTATCATGGTAAACATGAGTCGCACAAGTCGGCTTTGCCAGAGATTCAGGAGAACCTGCAAAAAATGGACCAGCTGCAATACTTGATGTATGCGGAGAACAAGCATTCGCTTCTCATTGTGTTACAGGGACTCGACGCTGCTGGCAAGGACGGCGTAGTCCGCCACGTTCTGAGCGGCATGAATCCGGAGGGTTGTGTCTCTGTTAACTTCAAGCAACCGACAAAGGAGGAACTGGCGCACGATTTTCTCTGGCGTGTGCATCCGCACGTGCCAGCCAAAGGATCGGTCGCAATCTTCAATCGTTCCCACTACGAAGACGTCCTGGTAGCAAGAGTTCACGGCTTGGTGCCGGAAAAGGTGTGGTCGAAACGGTACGATCAAATAAACGATTTTGAACGGCTAATCACAACGGAAAACAACACAACGATTCTAAAATTTTTCCTGCACATTTCGAGAGAGGAACAGCTTGCTCGGTTCAAGAAGCGACTGGATGACCCTGCTCGTCAATGGAAAATCAGTGACTCGGATTATAAGGAACGCGGATATTGGGGCGACTACATCGAGGCCTTCGAGGATGTGCTTAACAAAACAAGCACCGAACATGCACCCTGGTTTATCATCCCTTCAAATCATAAGTGGTTTCGGGACCTGGCTATCTCACAGATCCTCGTCCGGCAGATGGAAGAGATGGACATGCAGTTGCCGAAACCAACTGTGAACATCGCCGAGATTCGCCGTGAATATCATCAGGCGGAGAACAGCGAGAAATCGGGCTGAAACCAGCGGTAGCCAGCGTTTCGAAACTAGCGTGTCGTCGTTTGTAATTGGATTTGGATTGTACCCTCCCGATTTCCCATTGCCCTTCAATAGGCAATCCGTTGTAGCGCCGGCGCTGTGTCGCCGTGCTGAATCGCAACGCAGCCCAGCGCCTCGACACAGCGAGGCGGTTACAACAGCGCCTGGCGTAAACCGGTGACCGATTTGACGCTATCGGAACGCTTAACCCCATTGTTGGATGGTTCGCCGGTGAAACCGATCCAACGATGGCTTTGGGTGCTCTCGACCGGAGGCACGTTGCTTGACGGCTTTGTAATTTTCGTTCTCGGCGTGGCGATGCCACTGATCATCGCTGATTTTCATCTCACTCCCGACGCGGTCGGTCTTATCGGTGCAAGTCTGGTGTTTGGTGCTGTTTTTGGGGCCGGATTCGGCGGGCCAATGGCAGATCATTTGGGACGAAAGAAGTTGATGGTCGCCGACATGATCATCATTGCCGCAGGCGCCGCGATCAGTGCGCTGGCCAATGGATTCCCAACGCTCTTTATCGGGCAACTTCTCGTTGGGGTGGGAGTGGGCATCGATTTTCCAGCAAGTAGTAGTTACGTTTCCGAAGTGCTGCCGAAACGCAGTCGTGCGCGAATGATGGTCGCTACGATTGCCTGCCAATCAGTCGGTATGTTGCTTGCCGCCGTGATCGCACTGGTCCTGCTAAAGAATGTCCACAGCGCCCAGACTTGGCGGCTCTTTCTGGTGACCGAAGGCATTATCGCGTTTCTCTTTTTCTTGCTGCGTCTTTCGGAACCAGACAGTCCGCATTGGTTGATCACTCGAGGCAGATTTGCTGAGGCGGCGCAGGCGTTCCTTTGGATCATGCCTGAGCAGCGCGAAGCAGTGCTACGAATCACGAGCGATGGCGTCGACCCGGGGGTTGCAAATTCGGTCTCGCCTCCGAAATCACCCGGAATAGCGATTCTTTTCTCTCGCGCCTATCGAGCTCGTACGGTGCTGGTCGCCGTTCCCTGGTTCTTGATGGACATCGCTACTTATGGTGTGGGACTTTTTACTCCAATTATCCTCGGTGCGATTGAAGCCTCCGCTAACGGGATTGGCGTCATCGGCCATGACTACGCAGACGCGAGAGGAAGCGCTGCAATCGATTTGTTTCTGCTGTTAGGTTTTCTCATCGGAATCTGGGCCGTTCCACGATTCGGGCGCATCCGAATGCAGGCCATCGGTTTCGCGAGCATGGCTTTCGGCATGTTGCTGCTCGTGATCGCTGTTCGTCTATCGAATTCGAGCTTACATATTCCTCTCGTCTTTGCCGGGTTCATCCTGTTCAACCTGTTAATGAACGCCGGACCTAATTCCACCACGTTTACGTTGGCGCCTATCTTGTTCCCGACTGAACTGCGGGCCACCGCCAGTGGATTCGCCGCAGGTATCGCGAAAATCGGAGCGACGCTGGGAGTTTTCGTACTGCCGATTTTAAAAGGCACGTTTGGCATCCCAGCAGTCCTTGGAATGATGGCAGTCGTCAGTGTGCTCGGTTTGGTCGTTACGCTGGCTTTCGGACATGAGGATACTGAAGATTGAAGCGAGTCGCAGAGAAGGGATGACCGCGATATAATAACGGCGACACGGCGTGTCACAGTGATTTATGGATCTCACGACGACCTATCTGGGATTGAAGCTTCGCACTGCGCTTGTCCCATCGGCTTCACCGCTGTCCGAGGACTTGGACAAGATAAAAAAAATGGAGCAAGCCGGCGCGTCCGCAGTCGTCCTGTACTCATTGTTTGAGGAGGAAATCGAAGCCGTCCCGCCAGAATGCCGGGTTGGTCCGACCACCTACCTTGAGCATATCAGACGGGCGAAAAGCGATGTGAAAATTCCGATCATCGCGAGTCTCAATTGTACAAGTGTCGGGGGTTGGATCAGCTATGCACGTCAGATCAGCGAGGCGGGGGCTGACGCGATTGAACTTAACATCTACAGAATTCCGAGCGATTCGAGTGTTACCGGAAGCGCGATCGAAGAGACATATATCGATACTGTCCGGACAGTGCGAGCGGCTACCAAGATCCGCCTGGCAGTGAAGCTCAGCCCGTACTTTAGCAACTTCGCAAACATGGCCCACCGCTTGGATGCGCTCGGCGCAGACGGGCTGGTTCTGTTCAACCGGTTTTACCAGCCTGACATCGATCTTGAGAAAATGGACGTAACGCCCAACCTCACGTTGAGCGTACCTGCCGACATGCGTCTGGCGTTGCATTGGATTGGAATCCTTTACGGGAAAATTCGCGCCAGCCTTGCGGCGACCAGCGGCATTTATCAGGCGAACGACGTGATAAAGATGACAATGGCCGGGGCGGACGTAACGATGCTCTGCAGCGCCCTGATGCGTCATGGTATTACGCACATCCAAAAAATTGAGATGGAAACCGCCGCATGGCTGAAGGACCATGGCTTTGGTTCGTTAAGCGAAGTCAAAGGCAGAATGAGTCAAAAGAATTGCCCGGATCCCAGTGCGTTTGAACGTGCGCAATACGTCCGCGGGCTTTCGAGTTATACGTCGCTGTTCCCAATTCGGCGCTGACAATAGTTGGAGGGCGGAGCTCTCCGACGCCTAACGAGTGCAGCTGAAGTCAGGCTAGGGCGAAGGCTCGAGGAGCTCGCCCCTGGGACGAATCGTCGTGAGTGGTTCGTCGCTGATTTTAAACCGCCAGATCTTCGTTCGTTTCAGCGACGATCTGATCAACGACTGCCTTCATGTCCTGCGTGCGTTCCCAAACCGTCAACTGCCGGTCTGCACCCGTTCCTTCCCGCATAATCCGTTCGATGTGCGCGATCTCAGCCTGGTTGCCGAGTTCCTCGACTTCGGTAGAAACAAACTCCAGCATCTCATGGAGCAACTCGCGCTCCTCGACTTCACATTTGCGGCCAAAATCGATGAGCTTGCCGTCCAACCCATAGCGCGACGCACGCCAGCGGTTTTCGTCGAGCAAACGTTTCGGATAGCTGCGAAAGGTCACATTAGCCCGGCGCAGCTTTTGCAATTTGCAAACGATGGCTTGCATAAGAGCCGCCAGCGCGATGGTGTCATCGGAGCGCGATTGCGCATCGCAAATGCGGAACTCGATCGTATCGAAAAACGGATGCAGGCGGATGTCCCACCAGATCTTCTTCGCGTTATCGATGCAACTCGTCGAGATCAGCAGTTTCAAAAAATCTTCGTACTCACTGAGACTTTCGAAAGCGTCTGGGATACCAGTGCGCGGAAACCGCTCAAAGATCATTTGACGATACGCCTTGAGTCCGGTGTTTTGTCCCAGCCAGAACGGTGAATTGACCGAGAGCGCGTACAGATGCGGAAGGAAATAGCGCGCCTGATTCATGATGTCGATTCCCTCTTCGCGATCGGGGATTCCAACGTGAACATGCAAACCAAAAATCAGATTTGCGCGCGCGATTTGTTGCATGTCTTTCACGATGGTCGCGTATCGCTCGTCCATCGTGATCAGTTGATCCATCCAATGCGAAAACGGGTGCGTGCCGGCGGAAGCGATCTTCAATCCGTAGCGCGCCGCCAGTTTCGCCAACTCCGTGCGAAGATAGACAACCTGTTGCCGGGCAACGCGCGCATCTCCGCAGACTTCCGTGCCCAGCTCCACCACTGATTGATGCATCTCCGGCTTGACGTGCTCTTTCAAAATCATTTTTCCGTCAGCCAGAATTTGCTGGATGTGGGAGCGCAGTTCGCGCGTCTCGGGATCGATAATCTGAAATTCTTCCTCGATGCCGAGAGTGAAAACGTGATCCTTAGTCACCATGCTGTTTGATTTCGTTGATTACTTCCTCAGGCTTCCAGCCATTTCCCCGCCAGTTTTCTCGATCCTACCGTGCTTGGCTACTAACGCGGTGGCAAGGCTGTGTGAAATGGTGCCGCCTTCAGTCTGCCGATAAACGGAAAACGCGCGAGTTAATCTCTCGATTTCTTGTTCGTCTCCAGTTGCAAAATTCCGCGATCAGAAATTTTTGCGCGTCAAGGGCAACACCGTTGTGGTGACGAAGCCACACGAGCTCAAAAAACTTTTGCAACGAAATTTGGGCGAGTTGTGACTGTCATCGGCGGAAGGCTCTCCTCGCCAGAGCTTTTTTAAGACGAAACCAACCAGCACGAAATCACAGCGACTAGATTTTCGTAGTTTTCAAGCGGTAGCCGCTCGGCGATTGGCCGGTCATTGCTTTAAATACGCGATTGAAATGGGTGAGCGATTGGAAACCTACCTCGTAAGCGATCTCGCTGATGCGATGATTGCGGTCAAGCAGGAGTGTCTTGGCTTTCTCGATTCGCACACGGGCGAGGTAATCGGTAAAGGTGAGGCCGGTCGCACGTTTGAAAAGTTTGCAAAAGTAAAATGTGCTCGTGTTCACCGCTTTCGCGACCGTAGCCAAGCAGATCGCATTGTCCTGATTTCGAGCAATGAACTCTTTGGCGCGCGTGACCGCCAGCGGCTCAGCGGTTGAATTTTCGACCGCGAGCTGATTGCTCAGGATTGAGAGGTGTCGCCCGAAGATTTCGAGCAGCCGCAATATCGCCCGATATTGCTTCTTCGTCAGTACCTTGGTGTGAAAGAAAGCTTCGCGCGCTTTGCTCAGATCAACTTCTACTCCCCAGTTAACTAATTGTTTCGCTACGCGATCGAATCGAAACTTGTCAGGTTGTTTGAGCAGGACCTGACCGGTTTGCAAAAAGCCAATCAATTGGTCGCCCACCTGAATTGGCACGGCGTTCGGCGCGCCACGCAACGCCGGTTGCCAATGTTCGACCGCTCGCAATGCGAGCGGCATACCGGTTGCCGCGGAGAACGCGTGCACATAATCGCGATAAATCGCGGATCGAGTGAGCTTTTCGACCAGCTCCTTATTGCCCAGCTTCACGAATGGCAATCATAACCATTCGCCACTCGCTGTCGAAAGCTTACTGCCACTCAGGTTCTCTCAGGCATCGCCCGATGATCACCACATAGAGTGCCATCATCGCGACCACGCTGAATGCAATTACGTATTCCATATTTGTTCACCTCACTTGTTTTACAGAAGAAGCTCGTCGGCCGCAGCGCAGAGTCCCGGCTTCCGCTTGCAATCCGGGCACGGATGGCCCCACCGGTCGCAGCGGTAATCAAGCTCCTCGTTTCGTGGATCGATATCGTCTTCACCCGTTACCGGAATGTGACGCGCGCTGTCGGCCGGCGGATTCATGTGCTTTGGAACGACACAACACGCACCGAAATATTCGTTCATTGTCAGAACTGTATCTGTTTTCATAACGGCTCCTTTCACGTAGTCAGGCTACGACTCCTCAAAAAGGCCGCTCCACATTGGTTGGTTTTTTCTTTGCAAAAATTGCTGCTGCCCGTTCCGACAGCTTGACTGCGATCGGGCAAAATTAGCCGACTAATTGGCAAGGGACGGAGAGCACCATCGTGTCAGTCGCGGTTGATTATCTGCGGGGTGGTGAAGATGACACCTGCATATGAGTTCAAACCAGTTGGTTTTCGAGACTGCAGTCGGGCTGAGCCGGTCGAAATCTGGAAAGCGAGAAAATTCATCCACCAGTATTCGGATGACGAACTTTCGCTAACGAAAGTCGCTAAGTTCGCTCACATCAGCGCCAATCACTTGAGCGAAAAGTTCAAAGAAGTGGCCGGCATAAATTTTGTCGATTACGTCGCACAAATACGCGTCGGCAAAGCGCGTCATCTCCTGCAGACCTCAAATCTTCGGATCAGCGAAATTGCGTTCGCCGTCGGTTTCCAATCGTTGTCCCAGTTCAATCGCGTTTTTAAAAAGCTCACGCGAAGATCGCCAACTCAGTTTCGGACCGCTCACAATAAGCGCGCGAAGACTCATTAAGTATAGAGACTTCGCGGCAAAATAGCTTCGAAATTTTTTCCGTAAAAATGCGCAGTCAACTTCGGCGACTCCTGAGATAACAATGCAAGTTGAGCTCTCTGAATCGATTTGCGGATCCAGTTTACTGCGTCTTGCGACTGATCGTTGGCTTGGCGTACGCATGTCATGGCGGACAAAAGCTTTTCGGGTATCCCGGTGGCGGTCATGGGATGTCAGGACTCGCATTTGTCGCGGGCATTATCGAACTCGTCTGCGGATTTCTGATTGCGTTTGGGCTGTTCACGCGTGTCGCGGCGTTTCTCGCGAGCGGCGAGATGGCAGTCGCGTACTTCATGTTTTACGTGGGAACGGTGCCCACGCTGGAGGCGAAGTTTTTCCCGATCATGAATGGAGGCGAACTCGCCTTGGTGAACTGCTGGATTTTCTTTTTCATTATTTTTAACGGCCCGGGACGATGGAGCATCGATGCGTTATGGCGCAAAGACAGAAGCAACGCACCGCCCACCTGATCGCTATGAAATCAAGAAAATTCGCTGCGAGTTGTTCAAGAACACTGATCGTACTGGCCGTTTTCTCAATGAGCGGGTCGCTGCTGGCGCAAGGCAACTCAGACTGGAAAGTTCCGCCCACCGCTGCCAATCGTCCAAATCCAGTTGCCGGAAACGCAAACGCGACTGCACTCG
>WNGC01000250.1_pt1 | contig 29606 bp, 25 predicted proteins | sample 5400051 | NCBI WGS metagenome assembly WNGC01 (sample SAMN13153368, study PRJNA577476) | soil metagenome | isolation source: 20 cm soil or saprolite under grassland replicate 2 | place: USA:California | collected 2016-06-15
CACAAATGGCGGTTGATGAGTGCGTGCTGCAAGCGCTTGGTGCCTTGGAGTGGGTACTCGTACAACTCGTTTTGAATGTCCGTACCAGAACTGCAGTTGCGCTTCGACAAGATTTGGCCGAAGCCGGAATTGATATTCCTGTCTCCATAATTGAATCCCGGAAATGGTTCCGAGCATTCGGTCGCGCTCCTTCGATTGCCAAGCATCAGCACGGATTCGGGGGCTTGCTCCGCGATCGGCTTATTGAGCTAGGTTTTGAGGAGCACCTAGTTGGGGAGGCAATGACGGGGCTGGAATATGATCTCGAAGAGTTGTGTCTCGACACGCAAAGTGCAGTCGCCAGGCAATTGCGACAGGATTTGCAGGCAAATGGACTTCGTGTGCCGGCGCTAATTCTGGGAACCAGCAAATGGCGAGATGTTTTCGCCCGAGATCAGGGGGCGTTACCGCCAGGCGCGGCGTCAATAGTTCGAGATGGGAGCTACCACAGCGTCTTCCACGCAGTCGAACAGCGAAGGGAGCCTAGGTGTCATGGCGAGCAAAGCTTCCATTAGCCGAATCTCCGAGGCAACCAAAGAGAAGATTCGGGAACTGTATGTCAGGTATGGTGTTCCCAAGTATGCGCTCGCGCAGAGATTTCATATTTATCCGGCTGATGTGACTAGGATCACCAAGGGATTGAAGAGCGTCGAAGCATCTCGAGAAGTTCAAGCGCTAGGCTTGCAGAAAAGGTCCCCGCGAAGTACAGCTATCGTTCCACAATGGGATGTTTTCACAAAGGTAATCGTGCCTGCGTCCCCTGATCGCGAAGAATCAATGGCGCGTTTTCGTTTCTGAATTCCTTTCTACACGTCTTCGATTGTAATTCCCAAGCATCTGCAATTTTCAGAAGCATGGCTAATGCAAGCTAGCGTAGCTAGCGTTTCCCCTAACCCTTTTTCTTCAGGTTTTTTGCATGACCATTGGCGGACAAAGGTAGCCCGCTTACATACAGTGGGTGGTGAGGGCATCTGAATCGGGTGAACACGGATCAACGTCTTTCAGTACTATAGAGTACTATAGACAATTGTCGACAAAGGACTTACGGTCGGGCTAGCGAGAGAGCACGGATCCAGCGCGCTCGAGAGCGTGTTGATAATTTCTCTCCTGCTTTGTCTTATTTTGCTGCGGGGACTCGCAGGCGCGTGTTTCGATGGCATGCTCCGAGGGCGCGTGGAATTCTTCGCATTCGACAAGCCGTATGTGGAACGACTGCGGGCCGGGGATCCCGCGACCGAGCGCCATTTTGTCGTCTATTTTGAACAACTTGTGCGAATGAAACTGAGAGCCAGGATGCTGGCCTCCGACGAAGTGGAGGATTTACGGCAGGAGACCCTTATTCGCGTCTTTGCGGCCCTTCGTAAACAGGGCGGCGTCCGCCAGCCGGAGCGCTTCGGCGCCTTCGTTAACTCCATCTGCAACAACGTTTTGCTGGAATACTACCGGTCTTCTGCAAAGAACAAGCCGATGGACGATTCTCGTCTGGAGATCCCAGACAAGGTGCTCGATCTGGAGGGCATGCTCGTCACCAAACAGTCTTCCGAGCGCGTTCGCCAGATCGTAGAGGAAATGCCTGCACGAGATCGCGAACTCCTCCGCGCGATCTTCCTTGAGGAACGAGATAAAGACGATGTTTGCCAGGAGTTCAAAGTGGACCGCGACTACCTGCGTGTCCTGCTCCACCGCGCCAAGGATAAGTTCAAGGTTTTGTACAAGAAAGAACAGACCCAGGCCGCCAGAGGCGCCGTTGATAGCCCATGAAACGATTTCGCTCTATCGAGCACTATATATCATATCGGATGGCTAAGATGGACCACGGTGAGGCCATACGGCTCGGGGCCACAGAAAAGTATGTGCTTGGCGAACTCCCGCAGTCCCTGCGCGACGAGTTTGAAGAGCATTACTTCGAATGCTTGGAATGCGCGCTCGATTTGAAGGCGGCTGCGGGATTTGTGGACAACGCTCGCGCGGTTTTGCGGCAAAACACCGACAAGTCCGCCGTGAAGGTCTCTAAGCCTGCTCGCGGCCGGTCTGCCTGGTTCCGGTCGGTTATCGTAGTCCCAGCTTTCGCGACGCTGTTGCTCATCCTTGCTTATCAGAATACGGTGACGATTCCGAAGCTCAAAGAAGAAGCTGGTCGCGGAGGCGGCCATCTTTTCACCTCTTCTTTTTCCTTGCAGATGGCCAACACGCACGGCAGCAATGAAGTGAAGGTGCCGGTCCATCGGAATGAAAGCTTTGGCTTGGACTTCGACTTTATCCCGGCGCACATATACGACAAGTACGTCTGTCAACTACAGGACGAATCAGGACGCTCTTTTCTGCAGCAGAGTATCCCCGGAACCAGTGCGAATACGGAACAGCACCTCGTTATCCCGGGAGGTCTCATCCATCCCGGCAAGTATCATCTCGTGTTCGTGGGCGGCTCTGGCACACAAGTGCACGAGACAGAGGACGAAGTCTTGCGCCTCAGCTTTTCGGTCGAATTTCTGGAGTAGGCGAATCGATGCTGAATCGGGAAATATGTTACGGAGGTGTCTTTGATGAGCGCTCGACCCCGCATCCCGTTCCACTTTCAAGCGCAAGCCCATGCATTTAGCGGCAGTTTTCAACGTCCCATTGTTTGCCCAATCGAGGCGCAGGCAGCTACTTCATTGCCGACCATAGGCGGCCATGCCTACTCGCGCATAGAAAACTTCTGCGCGGTCCATCTCGTGCGCTTTGCCGTCGCCCACTGCCATGTCTCCGGGAGTTGGCAGGACGACGAGGTCGTCACCACGCACTCCACGGCCGCCATCGAGGGCCTCAACATCCTCGACTTTGTGACTGCCGATCGCATCGTGGCCCACCTCACATCGGAACTTCACCGCGGCGAGGTGGAGGGGCACATTGTGGCGCTCGGCAGCACGTTCGACGGCTTGAAGATTGGCGGTCACGATGTCAAAGTCACTCTGCGTCACGATTTGCTCCTCGAATGCAAGGACTTTGATTCTTTGCGGAAACGGGTTGCAAAAGACAAGAAACCCGGGAAAATATCTGCAACCACGAATGGGGTCGCACTTTGTTCCTTGGTGGAAGAGATCAAGACGGATTTGCCCGGCCTGGAGAAGCGCGGCCACATTCTGCGCATCCCTCATTTTGGCGAAATCGCTGTGGCCGAGGTCTTTGCCGCATTCGGTACCCGCACGTTAACCATGCTGCGCCTGAAATTGGGTTCCCCTACGAGCGGCACTGCCACCGTGACGGAATGCCTCATCAACGGCCTGCCTTCGCCACCCATTGGCGGCTGAGGTTTTCGCGCTTTTTCCTTAGCGTCCTGGCCACGATGCTGGTTGCGATGGCGGGCTGCTTTCGAGAGCCGCCTCCGGAGAGGGTCTACGAGCGCATTTCGAGCGAGATCAACCGTGGGGATCTTAGAACAGCACTACTGGACACCGACAATGCGCTGCTGCGATACGGGGTTAAAAGCCAGGAGTGGAGTTGGCGCTTTCGCGTCGTTAAAGCGCAAATTTTGATCTCTCAGTTTGCTCCCAAGGAAGCTCTTGATCTCCTCAAGGGCGAAGTTCCCTCTGAATTTGCCACCAGGGACTTTGCGGTGCGCAAGGTCCTTTTTGAAGGCATCGCTCGAAGAGTCGCACAGGAATTTGCAGCCGCAGAGAAGAAGTTCGCCGAAGCAGAGCATCTCGCCGCTTCCTTCCAACCGCAATTGACATGCGAAGTGCTAAACGCACGTGGCGCGCTCGAGATTGCCGAAAAGAAGTATCGCAGTGCGGAGGAAACCCTGCACCGGGCTCTTGTGCTCTCGCGGCAGCAGGAAAATCTTCGGCAACAAGCGAGCGTGCTCCTGAACTTGGCGTTGGTCGCGACAAGCCAGGAGCACTACGATGAAGCGGTTGACCGTAACCAGGAGGCGCTTCAGCTCTCCCGCTCCCTGGGGATGCAAAGTTTAGTGGCTACGATTCTCGGTAATCTTGGATGGGCGTACTTTGAAGTTGGCGACTTCGAGAATGCTCTTGATCTCTTCAAACAGGCTGCCGAGGCATCCGAAAAGCTTGGTTTCACAGGGCATGCCTTATATTGGCTGGCTGGAGTTGTAAATTCCTACGAAGCCATGCACGACTACGCGTCGGCAGAGGAGATTGCGAAGCATACGCTCAAGCAAGCTCGCGTCCTGCACAATTCTCTAATAATTACCCAGTGTTTGAATGATTTGGCGCGACTGAGCCTCAGATTCGGGCGGCTGGACGAAGCTGGGCAGTACAATCGCGAAGCCGTAAAAATGGAAGAGGCAGGGCTCGATCATTTGGGCCTCCTTGAATCGACATTGATATCGGCCCGCATCCAGACCGAACAGTATGATTTTGCTCAGGCCGGCAATCTCTTCAAGGAAGTCCTTCGGGCCGCCGATGCGGAAACTCTTTTACGATGGCAAGCGGAAGCTGGACTCGCCAAGCTGCACGCTGAGCAGGGTTTCGCGAGTGAAGCAGAGCGGGAATACCGTAAATCCATCGATACGATAGAAGCGGCGCGCGCCTCCATCAACCGGGATGACTTGCGTCTGAGTTTTCTCTCAGGTGCAATCGAATTTTATGACGATTACATCGACTTTCTGATTCGCCATAACCGGTTCGCAGACGCGTTGCGAGTTGCCGAGCTGAGCCGTGCGAGGACGCTGGAAGAAGGCTTGGCTTATACGGTTGAGGCTGCTTCTTTATCTCAAAAGAGAGTTCGGCCGCAGCAGATTGCGCAAAAATTAAGGGCGTCGCTGCTCTTTTACTGGATCGGCCACAACCATTCCTATCTGTGGGTGATCACCCCGTCAGAGACTGCCTATTTCAAATTGCCGAAGGCATCGGAGATAGAGCCGGTAGTGAAATCGTATCGGAAGGCCCTCTTAGGAATGCACGATGCGCAGGACGCGGGTGGTTCGGATGGGAAGCGGTTGTACGCCATGCTGGTCGAGCCAACCAAGAAACTGGCTCCTCCAGGCTCGCGCGTCGTTGTGCTGCCGTCTGAGAGTTTGTACGGGCTGAACTTCGAGACGCTGATCGTCCCCGATCCAAAGCCCCACTTCTGGATCGAAGACGTCACCGTGACAACCGCAGACTCGCTGACTCTTCTGTTTTCGTCGCAATTGCGGCCCGGATCACGAGGGGAAAATATTCTGCTCATCGGAAACACGGAGCAACCCAACGAAGAATTTCCCGTTCTTTCCCCTTTAGAGATGCAGAAAATTGAGGGCTACTTCCCCGATTCGAATCGCAAAGTACTGGAAGGGAAGCAGGCCACGCCGTCGGCCTATCTCGGCAGCAACCCCGAGCGTTTTTCCTATCTCCACTTTGCGACTCACGGCACTGCCAGTCACACGCGGCCCTTGGAGTCCGCCGTGATCCTCAGCAAAGAAGGTGACTCTTACAAGCTCTATGGGCGCGACATTGTCCAACATCACCTAAACGCTCGCCTTGTCACTATGTCCGCCTGTAACGGCGCTGGTACGCGCGCTTATTCGGGCGAGGGACTGGTCGGCTTATCGTGGGCGTTTCTGCGCGCCGGCGCTCACAACGTCATTGCCGCTCTCTGGGAGGTCAGCGACTCATCTTCTCCGCAGCTGATGGATTCGCTCTACCGCGGATTGAGACAGGGCAAAGACCCTGCAACCGCCCTCCGTGACGCCAAGCTTTCGATGTTGCATTCGAGTTCGAATATCCTTTTCAAGAAGCCTTTCTACTGGGCCCCTTTCCAGCTCTACGCTGGGTCCTAACTGACCTACCGCGGTTACTTGGCCCCCTGCAACGGCAACTCTTCTGCGTTGCTTAATTTGCGTAATTTCCTCCACCTGCAAAACATGCAGTAGCCGCGTTCTATCGAAAATAGGACCATACCAGGTGAAACGATTCGCCCTCCTACGCCATTCTTAATGCTGGCGAGCAACCGCCATTGCTGCCCTGGGGATGCTGATGTCGGATTTAGTGATTGAGCCGAAGCCCCATTCGGGAAGGTCCTGTCCGGTATACCGGCACTGGCACCGTATTGGGGAAAACCTGCCATGCGGCATCTTAGGGAAACGAAAAAACGCCGGCATCATCCGAAGCCTGGTCCACGCCACCATCCTACCTGGCCCGCGCCACCGCCTTACCCGACCCTCGATCGTGTATCCGAAGTAAAAGAGAAGATTCGGGAACTGTACGTCAGATATGGTGTTGCCAAACATGCGCTCGCGCTGATAGACCAGAGGATACCGGAACGGCGGGAGATGGCGAACAAGTTCGATCTGGTTATTTCCCACACTATGCCAGCTACCGTCCGGCCACAGTGAAACTGTTTGACTTCTTCGAGAAGTCACAGACCGGCAGCGCCACCTTCCGGTCGGGTGAATCTCATAATCAAGCGTCGTGATATTCCTTCGAAGGCAAAAACGTATCGATAGACAGACTCGATTGCCAGCCGGGCCTGCTGCTTGCTATGCCAAGCAGGCATTCAGCAGCCTATGGCACTTCGGGTGCAACAAATTCCTCAGATCAGTTCTGGGTTTTCCCCGATATCATCCACCGGATCGGGCTAACAGATACTAAGTCTAGAGTTTCACGCGTGGTCGCCAGGAGTGGCGCGCGCAGCTCAAAACGTGCAGCGGAAGAGATTGTCTCAATCTTGCACCTTCAAGGAACTTCTTTTCAGCAAAGGGACGAGTTCTTTCCCTTATGGCTCACTGCCCAGGGAGGTCTGATGGACGGGCAAGCCAGAAGAAAACGGGAAGGCGGGCCTATCAAATTGACCTCCGACGGCCCTTATGACAAAAGGAATGAGGAGTCCAAATTGAACTCAAGCGCCGGCCGAGACTGTGGAAAGTTCGAAGTGCGTTGTCATGCAGGAGATGCAGGGCATCTGGAAGTTGCCAGCGATTCCGTGTCCGTGCGGGTTGGGCAACGGATTCGCAGGGAAGGCAAAGAAGAGTTATGGGGCTCCTTGCTCGTTGAGTGTAAGGAAAACGACGACGGGTCGTTAGCTGTCGAGGTTGTGGTTTGCCATCCCGACTGGGACGAGCCAATGAGGATCGCATCCATTCAATCCAATCCTTCCGATGAAAAGGCAGCGGAGCCAACTCTTCGCTGTGACTTCGAACAAAAGCAGTTGTGAATCTGCCGGAATTGTCTCCGCCTAATGCCCGCCACGGATCAACAACGAAGCGGTATTACAGATCGTCTCAGGGAAAAGGTCAAAAGCAACAAACAACTCGAGAGCATCCTTAGGCCAGAGTGCTGCAGCTCGGACTTCTGATTCCGCGAGCGCCAACAGTAGAAAACGAGAGTTCCCGATCAATAGCAGGCTGAAGATAGCGTTGCGTGGGTCGATCTGCTCTGCTTGGGCTAGCAAGCAGCGCCGTAGAAAGGTCTTGGACGAGTCCCCGTCAAGTTTGTTTGTTATAGCAACCACACGCCCCTCAAACTGAACTTCTCGCAGGCGACGGAGCGCGAAATTAAACGAGGTAATGAGCCTCTCACAGCTTCCGACCCGGGTGAAGCGCAGTTCGGTACGGCAACCACGCTTCGTTTAACGTGCTTCCAGCGCCTCGGCGAGTAAGCCTGACGCATTCGAGATCAGACTGAATTCATTGCACTCAATTGCAGGCTGCTCCCTTCACTAGGGAGACTGCTTGCTACACCAAGCAAAACGTGCTGTCACGATGTGGCTACATGCCAAATATTGTCTAGATCGATGTGTCGAAGCATGACGTGTACCAGCGGAAGCTGGCGCTGTTTTTGGCGAATGCCCTTAGGTACTATCGACAGTACCTAAAAGGGCTCTTACACTGCGTCCTGGCCAAGGCTCAGACGCTGGGGGCGCGGGACGGTGACGTGCGGAGGCCGACCACGGCCGACACTCTTTGTCTCTTTGCAGTCCAGTACCCGGCGCAAGGCCCTTTAAACGCGCTATCTCGTGTCTCCGGGACAAGAGCGTCCATTGAACAGTTTCGTTCCAGTGAAACGAAATTGCCCGCAGATTCACTATTGTTGTGTGGTGTGGCCTGCTTGAATCTGGCAATGCCGATAATCTAGCAAAGACCCATGCACCCTGGAGCACGCCTCAAGGAGGTTCGTAGCAAACTAGGGATCACCACGCGCGAATTTGCAGCCTTCAGCAAGGCCATTGCCGATACCGAGGGAAACGAAGAATTTCTGATCTCCGATACATGGTTGACCCAAATCGAAAACGAAGAAAAAGCATTGCCCAGCATCTATAAACTATTCACTCTCGCGAGTGTCTACGGTTTGAGTTACGGCGACGTTCTCGCGCTGTACGGGGTTGACACAAAGAAGGTAAAGAAGTATCACGCCGAGCTGCCAATCGCGAAGACCCATCTGGCCCAATACGATTCTGCAGAAGCACCTGAGTCCCTTGAGGTCCCCGTCCGTTTTGATGCAGGGCTGAATCTCAGCCAGACAAATTTACTTACGCACATGATCGAGTCTTGGGGAAGAGTCCCGCTCGAATTTATTCAGCACTTTGACTTGCGCCATCGACTATACGGTTTTATTGGCCTCAAGGACTACACGCTCTACCCGCTGATTAGGCCTGGATCCTTCGTGGAAATTGATCCTAATGTCAAGAAGCCAAGTGAGGGAGTGGCCCGATCCGAATTCGACCGCGCCATCTATTTTGTTGACCTTCGGAACGGATACGCCTGTTCGTGGTGCGACCTGGTTGAAGACAAGTTGGTTCTTCTCGCCCATCCGCTCTCCCCGGTCAAGACACGTATCTTTGCATTCTCGCAGGAAGCGGAGATTATCGGCCAGGTGACAGCCGTGGCGATGCGGATGGTGCTTTCTCTAACTCAATCGGGTGAGGACATTTCAAAACCGCCATCGCAATCCTAGCGCTCGACCTGAATGACGCAACATCTAGTTGATCCGCATGTGCCACGAAAAACTCCAACGGAGAAAGCACGAAGCGATAAAAGACTTCTTGGTGGCGGGGGTCTGCGACTGGGTCTGCGGGTGCGCGCTGGCTACGGATGCTGAAAAGGAATGAGCCAGACCACAGTGGTAGCGTTCAGGAATACTGAAGCTGCTCAGCGAGAATAGATAACATCAAAAAAATATCCCCAAGCAACAGGCAATGATGGATTCTCTTCTCCGCAGAAAATGGATAACCGCTCGCTGAGTTGCTTGCTATAGCAAGCACCGACTTCGGGAAGCCTTGAGCGCTCTTTCCGTCTGGACCATTTACTGGCTCTGTACGTGCAGCCAAAATTTTGGAAGATCAAAATTTAAGAGTCGGACATCTCCCACCAGTAAATTTCCGTTGACAGCTGCAACTGGTTCCTGATAAATAACTTATACATAAGCTCGTCTAGTCCTCCGGATGAGCTCGATAGCTCTGGATCTCAGACAGAGATGAAATTCATCGGGCGTTCATCGCAAGGAAGCCGCAGAGCTCAGGTGCTTGCTATAGCAAGCACCGTCATCCAAACGCAGTGGTCCGAAGACCTTGCAGCCACGTACCTCCATGCACCTACGATGGACGCCTTAGCCTTTGTTCGAGGCAGCTGGGGAGAGTAATTGAGCATACCTCTCACCACACGTCTGCCGTATGCGCAAATCCCGGTCGCGGAGAAAAGCGAAGCCCCCTCCACCAGCCATCACAGCCCGAACATAAACCCTTCCGATGACGAGATCCTTGAACGCCTCGGAGCCGGCGATTCCAATTCACTCGTGTATTTGTTTAACCGGTACTACCGTTTGGTGTGGACGATCGGGATGCGCGTCCTGCGGGATAACTCTGAGGCAGAAGATCTGACACAAGACGTATTTTTATACATCTTCCAGAAGTGCCGGCTATTTAGCGCCTCTAAGGGTCATGCACGAAATTGGCTCGTCCGGGTCACTTATCATAGAGCCTTCGACCGTCGTGACTATTTGAAGGCTCGTTTCTCTCAGGGGCATGAGCAGTTGAAGGAAAGTAGCGCACATGATGGTTCATCGATGAGGAAGCCGTTTTCAGATTTTAGTGATTGGATATGTCTGAAAGTCCACCTTGAACAAGGCCTTAACGAATTATCTGAGGCGCAGCGCACGACGGTCAGGTTGCATTTCTATGAGGGTTACACTTTTCGAGAGATCGGCGAACAACTTGGCCAGACTCACGGGAATGTTCGCCACCACTACTACCGTGGGATCGAGCGACTCAGACAGTTTGTTTTTGATAGACGAGTGCGAGAGAATCCGGGCGCATAAGGTAAAAAATGGAAGGGATGGATATCAAATCGGGAGAACATGAGGAGCTGCGCGAGTTGTGTGCGGCCTCGGTCTCCGAACGGTTGTCACCGGAAGAAGAGGAGCGCCTGAGCGCCCATCTCGTTGTCTGCGGTGACTGTAGGACAAGGCTCGGTCAATATAGGGCAATCGAGCAGTTCGGCTTACCAATGGCAGCGTGCGAGGACTTTAAGGACGAGGAGCTTGCAGTAGTTCCGCGCGAGCAAGAGCTGAAGATATTGAAGAGGCTGCTCGACCAATGCGCCGTGGGAGCAGCACATATTCCACTTCTTGGAAAGTCCCTCGGGGCGGAAGAGGGAATGTTCCGCAAGCGGGCTCGCACGTTCACTCCAGCCTTCACGGCTATTCTTCGTTACGCTACAGGAATCCTCATCGCTGTGACATTGTCCGTCATAGGCTACCGTGTGGCTGTTGAACGTGCCAGCAAGAACGAACTCGCATTTCGGGCTGCGTCTGAGGAGGTAGTGACGTCAGCGCGAAAGCAGGCGGCTTCCTTGTCGGCGGAACGTGACGATCTGAAGCGCAAGCTCAAGGAGAAGAATGCCAGCGACGTTAAACTCTCAGCTACAATCCACGAACATGAACTAGAAATTCAAGGCCTGACGAACGAGAAACGTGATCTCGAAGAGAGGAACGCGCAGACCGAGATCGAGAGAGGCAAATTAAACGACGACCGTGATACGCTCCTAAGTAAACTCGCTGGTGCGGAACAAGATGTCGCCAGTCTAAAGGGAGAGCTAGACTCGTTGCGCCGCGAAGGCGAACGGGAGTCCTCACAGGTTGCTGCTCTCGACGCGCGGGTCGCACAGTTAACAAAGCTCTTGAACGCGCGCGATGAAACGATTTCGCAGGAAAGAGAATTGCTTGCCTCCGACCGCGATATCCGCGAATTGATGGGAGCGCGCGACCTTTTGATTAATGAAGTCCACGATGTGGGGCGAAATGGAGAAACACAAAAGCCTTTTGCCCGCGTTTTCTACACTAAGGGAAAGTCCCTAATTTTCTACGCCTACGACTTGGATCAACAGCCAGGGATTAAAACTGCTAGTACGTTCCAAGCATGGGGGGTGCGCGATGGAGATCAAAAGCAGCCCCTGAACTTAGGAATCTTCTACTCGGACAGCGTCGCCAAGAAACGGTGGGTTCTTCGCTTCGATGATCCGAAGACCGTGGACGAACTAAATGCTGTCTTCGTAACAGTGGAACCCAGCGGGGGTAGTCCGCTGCCCAGGGGCAAACAGCTGCTATTTGCGTATCTTCGCGTCAGTCCAAATCATCCATAAATCATCTTCAGTGGGGAGCGGCCATCCACGATTCAACATTCGGCCCGAGGTGTATTCAGGCAATCCTCTGGTACACCAAAGGCCAAAGCGACGATTGTTTGGTACAGAACCCCTGGCTTCGCCGTATTTCTTTCCAGTTCGAGTTGAGATCCGTTCCCCATCGAGGAGATGATTGAATGCGCCCAGCGCTATTTTCACTTGCCTGCATTCTTGCATGCTGCGTTTCCCTTAACGCTCAAGATCCCAACGCAACGGTTAGCGGTCGTGTCCTGGATCCTTCTGGCGCCGTTGTTCCCGGGACCCAGGTCAGAGTGATCAACGATACTACTAACATCGAACTTTCAACGACGACGAACGATGCGGGGATCTATTCCATCCCCTCTGTTCCTCCTGGGAAATATCACATTCAAGTCTCAAAGAATGGCTTTAAGAATATGGTTAAGCCCGACGTCATTCTCCACGTGCAAGACGCTCTGACGATTAACTTCACGCTGGAGATTGGCGCTGCGTCTGAATCGGTGACAGTGGAAGGTGGCGCGCCACTTGTCAACACAGAGTCCGCTGCAGTGAGCACGGTAGTGGATCGGCAGTTCGCGGAAAACCTGCCAATGAACGGCAGGAGCTTTCAAACACTAATTCAGCTCACGCCGGGTGTCGTTCTCACGACACCCAGCATGGAGGACGGTGGGCAGTTCAGCGTAAATGGCCAGCGGCCAAGCTCTAACTATTGGACGGTAGATGGCGTAAGTGCGAATGTCGGCGCGACTGCAACTAACCTTCCAGGCAACGGATCCGCGGGGGCGCTACCTTCCCTAAGTGCCTTCGGCGGGACGAATAGCTTGGTATCGGTGGATGCGCTGCAGGAGTTTCGTATCTTGACTTCCACATATGCTCCCGAATTTGGCCGCGTACCGGGGGGACAGATTTCCATCGTGACCCGCTCAGGCACCAACCAGTTTCACGGTACCGCATTCGACTACCTGCGGAACGATCTGTTCGATGCCGACGATTGGTTCGCTAACAGTAAGGGCCTCGCAAAGCCGCGAGAACACCAGAACGATTTCGGTGGCGTTTTGGGCGGTCCGATTATCAGGGACAAGACGTTTTTCTTTTTCTCCTATGAAGGTCTTCGCCTTCGTTTGCCACAGGTTGCTCTCACGGGTGTCCCGGATCTCAGCGCGAGGCAGAATGCCATCGCTGCGGTGCAGCCTTTTCTGAATGCTTTTCCTCAGCCAAACGGGCCCGACAACCTCACAACGGGCGTCGCCCAGTTCAATTCCAGCTTTTCGAATCCTGCAACGCTTGATGCCTATAGCGTCCGAATCGACCAAAAGCTGACTGGCAAACTCACTCTGTTTGGGCGGTACAACTACTCACCATCTGAAAATAGTCAACGGGGAATCTATGCGTTAAGCACAGTCGTTCACTCTGATATCAACACGTACACGGCCACGTTAGGTGCTACGTGGTCCGCGTCCCCTTCGATAGCTAACGATCTGCGATTCAACTACAGCAGGACACATGCGGCTGGCAATCGGACTCAAGATAAGTTCGGGGGTGCTGTCCCGGTAGCATCACTGCCGTTCCCCAGTCCATTTACTACTCAGAACGCACAATTCGGATTCGGTATCGGCTCGTTGGGAAATCATCCTACCTACTTCGTTGGGCTGTATGCCGACAACCTGCAGCGGCAAATCAATCTGGTTGACAATTTATCTGTGCAGAAGGGGCGACACGGCTTAAAGTTTGGCGTCGACTTTCGGCGTCTGTCGCCGGTCTTTGATCCCAGCGAGTATTTGCAACAGATTCAGTTTGGTAGTGTGGCTTCCGCCGGAGCAGGGAATGTTAGCTTTAGCGTAGTAAGGGCGGAAAAAACGTCGTCATTGTTGTTTCATAATCTTGGTGTCTTCGCGCAGGATATCTGGAGAATCGCTCCCCGTCTGACCGTGACCTATGGCCTCCGATGGGACGTGGATTTTGCACCCTCATCCGCGAGTGGCCCCAGTCTCCTGGCGGTAACTGGCTATAACTTGAACGACTTGTCGAATCTCGCGCTCGCGCCGGCAGGGACTCCCCCCTTCAAGACGACGTATGGCAACGTAGCGCCTCGCGTTGGCATCGCATACCAGCTCTCACAGCGTCCCGACTGGCAGACCGTGATTCGCGGGGGGGGCGGCGTTTTCTATGATCTCGCGAGTTCGCAGGTAGGTAACATGGTTGCAGATAGCTACCCTTTCGGGGCGGCCTTAGGCTGCATATCGTTCTTTCAATTGCCTGGTTGCCCGAGCAGCCTGACCTTCCCTTTAGATCCTTCAACGGCAGCACCACCGCCGATTACGGTTGCAAGCCTCATGCAAGGGATTACGTTATTCGCATCCGATCCCAATTTGAAGCTGCCCTATACTCTTCAGTGGAATTTTGCCTTTGAGCAAGGAATGGGGCGAGAGCAGACTCTGTCTGCTTCCTACATTGGCGCCATTGGAAGACGGCTCCTGCAGTCGGCAGTCTTGACCACTTCCCCGACCTTTCCCGTTGTGGATCTAGTCGGTAACACGGGAACCTCAGATTACGGCGCGCTACAATTGCAATTCCAACGTCGAGTGTCTCATGGTCTCCAGGCACTGGTCTCGTACAGTTGGTCTCATTCTATTGATACGGGCTCAGCTGGTTCGAGCTTTAACCAGGCCAACACGCTGGTGCCTGGGGCGAATCCGAACGCGAATCGCGGGCCGTCAGACTTTGACATACGGCACACGTTCTCCGGGGGTCTAACCTATGACCTTCCTGCGCCCGAGATCAATGCTTTCACAAACGCGATTCTGCATGGGTGGTCCCTTCAAAGTTTCATTCTAGCGCGTTCTGCTCCGCCGGAGGATATTCTCTACAATAATCTCTTCTTTCCTTCGGCAATCAGGGGTGCCTATACAAATGTTCGGCCCGATGTGTTTCCGGGAATACCTCTATATCTCTTCGGATCACAATTTCCAGGAGGAAAGGCATTTAATAACACTCTGGGTGCGGTATCAGGCGGGTGTCCAGATGGTTCTACCAGCGTCGGGCCGTTCTGCCCTCCGCCAAGCGACCCGATGACGGGCCTTCCCCTTCGGCAAGGAAACCTGGGGCGAAACAGGTTAAGGGGTTTTGGCGCGACGCAATGGGACTTTGCAGTGCATAGGGATTTTCTGATACGCGAATCGCTGCGACTGCAATTCAGAGCGGAAATGTTCAATGTCCTGAACCACCCAAATTTTGGCCCCCCCAATCCATTCCTAGATCAAGGTGTCTTTGGTGTAGCGACTCAGATGCTGGGACAAAGCCTTAGCGGGGGCGGTGTGGGTGGCGGTGGATTCAATCCACTGTATCAGATAGGCGGGCCGCGGTCGGTCCAATTCGCGCTGAAGGCTATGTTCTGAAAAATCAGCCCTCACTTGGAGAGGCACGTCCAAGGGTTGACCACAGGAATCTTGGAATCATTCTCCCACTTTACGATCAAGCCGCACGCAGAGCTACGGGACTGCCTGACTAGCTTCGTTAGCTCCCTCACGGGTGTTTAATGGTTGCAAAGAGCAAATCGTGATCCCGAAAACGACTGCCAAGCTCGCTCTTTCCTTCACACTCGCTTGTCTCTGTTGGGGTATCGCCGAACAGAATGCAGCAGTGGCGCAGAAGGTGGCGGCTTTGCCGGTGGAAGACGCGCTCAAGGTGCGATATTTCGCTGAGTACTCACCGATCGGTTTCTCACCGGATGGTAAATGGCTCGCTTACGCCGTCAGGGATAATCAACGCAGCAAGGATGTCGGCATGGATGCGTACGCCCGAACTGGGGTGCCCACCATCGGTGTCGGTGCAGATGTGTGTATCTCGAATACGGAAACTCGGGAGGCGCGATGTCTGACGGATGGTAAGGGCAACAACTGGATGCCGTCTTGGTCGCCCGACGGACGGTATCTCGCCTTCGTGTCTGATCGCGATGGGAGCGGTCAAGCAAGAGCGTGGGTGTGGGATGCGACCAAGGACGAGCTGAGAAAAGTGTCCGATGTGAAGGTGCGCGCGGATGGGACTGAAATCGGGTGGACGGCGGACGGTCAAAACCTACTTGTTACAACTCTACCGGACGAACTCTCCCCTGAGGGCTATGCCAAGAGACTTTCATCAGGTCAGGAAAGTGAGAAGCGCGCTGAAACAGAGACGGACGGTTCTACCGTGTTCCTTTACGAAGGTAATCGCAAGTCGCTGGAGAACGAGAGGCATGGAAAGTCTGATCCATGGAATCTGGACGTCTCTTTGCGCGACCTGACCTCGATGGATATTGGTAGTGGGAAGACCAAGAGAATCATCAGGAGCCAGAGAATTGCGAGATATTTGCTTTCGCCAGATGGCGCACGGATCGCGTACACGATTCCCAAACGGTTCGAGAAGCCAGGATCGCAACAGATTCTCTTCGACCTCGCGACGGTCAATCTGCTCGACCAAAAAGGGCGTGTCCTCGCATCCGACATCCGCCTCGATCACGAGGGCTTTGCTTTCAGTTGGTCCCCTAACGGTTCCCAACTGGCATTCCATACCGGTGGGGTCGAAGAAAGAAGCTTCGACTGCTATGTCGTTGATGCAAATCGAGGAAATCCACGCAAGATCACTAGCCTCGCGCAGCAGGTGCCGTCTCATACAGCGACGCCTCCTTTGTGGGATGCGAAGGGGGAGCACATCTATTTCCTTAGTGATTTAGCCTTGTGGCAAGCATCTGTGAACGAGACAAAGGCAGTTAAGATTGGTCAGGTAGGAGATCGCCAGATAACCCGCCTGATCCCACAATCCACGAATCTGCTGTGGACACTAAACGGTGGCAAATCAACGGTGGTCGTCACGCACGACAAACTGGGGATACAGGATGGACTATTCAGAGTCGACCTGGAAAGTGGTGAAAGTGTGAGGCTCCTAGAAAACGGTCAGTGCTACTCTTGCGCTACCTTAGCGGAAGAGTTTGCAGTGACGAAAGATCGACAGCATGTCGCCTACTTTGCGGAAGACTCTCAACACGACTCGGATTTGTGGACGAGTGATGCTAGCTTTAGAAGCCCCCAGCGCTTGACACACCTCAATCCTCAGTTCGACAAGTACAAAATGGGCGCGGCTAGGCTGGTCGATTGGCTAAGTGATGATGGGGAGCGGCTGCACGGAGCGCTCTTATTGCCCTCGAACTATCAGGAAGGGAGGCCCTACCCGCTGATTGTGTGGGTGTACGGCGGTAGTCTTCTTTCCAACTACATGGACCGCTTCGGTCTCGCAAGCGCCGGGCCGTTCAACCTGCAATTGCTGGCCACGCGCGGCTACGCAGTGTTGCTGCCAGACGCACCCCAGCATCTTGGCACACCCATGTTTGACTTGGCCAAGACAATATTGCCCGGCGTGAATAGGGTGATCGAAATGGGGATTGGAGACCCCCACAGGCTCGGTGTGATAGGACATAGTTACGGAGGATACAGCGCACTGAGTTTGATCGTTCAGACAAGACGCTTCAAGGCTGCAATCATCGCCGATGGAATCGGAGATTGGGTTGCCGCCTACGGGCAAATGTCGAAAGACGGGACAGCTTTTGGTGTACAGTCCGCAGAACAAGGGCAAGGGCTGATCGGAGCAGCGCCTTGGGAGCTTCCACAGAGATACATCGAGAACTCACCGATCTTCTATCTCGACCGAATAGAAACTCCGGTATTAATTATCCATGGCGCTGATGACCCCAGCGTCGCCCCGTTCCTCGGAGACGAAGTCTTCGTGGGATTGCGCAGACTTGGCAAGGAGGTCGAGTATGCAAAGTATCAGGGAGAGGGGCATGCCCCGCCCGATTGGAGTTACGCAAATCAAGTGGACTCTTGTGTAAGAATGATCGAATGGTTTAGTAAGTACTTGAGAGCGGAAGATCGCTAGGAGGTCGCGCAAGGGGGCACCTATCGACATTCGCTTCCGGATGCGAATAGATACATTGTATTATTCAAGCTGTTGAACTACGAGGCTTCCAGTCCCATCGAGAGTTGCAGTCCTATTTGTCTTTCTAAGGCCTGTTGAGGCGGCGGATTCTTGGACGACACACTGTCCTGCCTCTCCCCCGGAAGGCGTGGTACGTTTGAATACCAGCACAGTTCTCTACTCACTCGTCGGCTTCGTACGCTGACGGAGTGACGTGCGGAGATGTCGAGGGACAATCGATAGTCAAACCACCTTTGGCCAACCCCCCGACCGCGTCGATGGCAGAGCAAGGCATTGTGATCTCTGGTTTCTCGTATTTCATCGTGTGTCAATCCCTTTGTCGTGAGCCGCCTCGTAGGGCGTGGTCGTAGAAAGGTTCATGAAATGTGTACCGCAGAGCTCGACACTCCCCGATGGTCTGGCATCTTTTCCTGCCTACTCATCCGCTTCATACGCAAAGGGAGTGAGCTTCACCCAGATCCAGATCATGTCCAGCATGCACCCGTTGATCTTCGCTGCCTGATATTGAATAGCATTGATGGCCGGGGACATTCGCACAATTTCTGGCTTTTTGTATCTCATCTCCTGCCGCTCCTTTCTCATTGGAATATAACGTAAAGCGCGCTAACAGAAGAGGCCCGCAATAGCTGCGCCGGAGTGCTCGATGCTCTCGAACGCTCTGGACTTTGTTCCCAGTTACTCATCCGCTTCGTACGCATTGATGGTGAGCTTCGGTAGCGTCGATGGGCTGTCCATAACGGTTCCGAACTTCGACACAAGCCGAATGGCGTTAATGGCCGTAGTTGCCTGCACAACTTTTGGCTTTTTGTATTTCATCCCGGTCATCCATTTCTCATTGGATTTCACGCAGAATGTACTAATTGAAGATGCAGCGTGATGTGTGCCGGAGTGCTCGATAGTCTCGAACCCTCCGGCACCCTTCGCTGCTTACTCATCCGCTTCATACGCATTGATGGTGAGCTTCGGTAGCGTCGATGGGGTGTCCGTAACGGATCCCTGGTCCTTCGACGAACGCCGAATGGCGTTGATGGCCGCCGATGCCCGCAAAACTTCTGGCTTTTCGTATTTCATGTTTTTCACCTCCTTTATCCTTCTGTATTAGTTTAGAAGTTCATGGAATGTGGGCCGGAGTGCCCCATACTCCAGAGCGCTCCGGCACCTTTTCCCACTTACTCATCCGCTTCATACGCATTGATGGTGAGCTTCGGTAGCGTCGATGGGGTGTCCGTAACGGATCCCTGGTCCTTCGACGAACGCCGAATGGCGTTGATGGCCGCCGATGCCCGCACAACTTCTGGCTTTTCGTATTTCATGTTTTTCACCTCCTTTCCCTCTTAACGCTCTTGCACACAGCTAGCTAGCTGAACTCTTCTACCGGAGCGGCTCCGTCAATACTTTCTCTGTCCCGAAGGAAGTAGCATCTCGAGTGATAATCGATCGGTCGCTCCTTAGTTTCGCCTGATCTCTGATGCCCCTTAGCCAGAACTCCAGACCCAGTGTGCGCATCAGAGACACTATTGGTTTCTCCTGGCCGTGTCGAACGTCCTGCAAGACTTCCGAGAAGCCATTGGGGTCAACGATGCCGAGAGAACCGCTGATCAAGTGCTTGCTAGCGTCAACCAAACTTACCCATTCCCTCGAGATGGCTGCCATCGGTGAGCGAGCAACAAATGCCTTGCGCTTTCTATTGAGGAGCTCCGCGGGAACGATGCCGACGAGGGCGCGACGCATCAGGGAGCGGCGCTGGCCCGGGCGGACGAGTTGCTCTCGCGGGATTGCGTACAGGAATTCCAAGAGGTCGCGGTCGAGATAGGGATAGCGCTTTTCGTAAGGCGGCCGTGAGGGAAGGGCATCGCATTCCAGTTGCCTTTGTAACGCTTCCAATGTGGAGACGTTTCCCTGAAAACTCGGCAGAGGACCGAAAAGCTTTAACCTGCTTTCATAACCCTGCAAAGCTGCGCGATTGCGTTTGACGAAGCTGCAGTTCAACCAAGGCGCTGGCCGCTTGTGTTTCGGGACCCCGACCAGCCCAGGTGGGAAAAACTCTCTGGCGGCTTCAAAGAATAAGTGAAACCAAGGCTTTCTCTTGTTCAGCGCCCAAACTTTCAGCTGATGAGCGAGAGTCCTGAATCTGGCTCTAACGAGGAGATCTTCGAGTTCCGGTGTGGGCGTGGGCACGCCGCCGGTGACTTCGTCGCCGCCGATGCCGGAAAGCACGGTGCGATTTCCTTGTGAAACCATATAAGTAACGAACTGCTGGTTAGAAGGCCCGCCTGAACCTGGCGTGACCGCGAAGCGGCCACTATTCGATTCGAATTGGGCTTGTCCCTGAGAACCGACATCGATGTGGCAGCCCGTGCGGCCGCGCTTCTCTTCGACTTTGGTGAAATAGGGGCGCTCGTTCCAGTTGGGTTCAGAGTCGTCGTAGTAAGACATCGTATCGAGCCGCGGGGTTTCGGCCGTTCCGCGGGCGATGATGGTGTCCGCCATACAAACGATGGAAGAGGAGTCCATGCCGCCGCTGAGTTCGGCGAGGATGGGACTGTCCGAACGGAGCCTGCGCCGTACGGCCTCAGCAAAGACGGCGCGGAAGTGCTCTTCGTATTCACCGTCAGTGCGGTAGCGGATCTTCTTGTCAGGATCAAAATCCCAATACTTGCTGATGGTGTGCTTTCCCGCTCGGATGAGAACGGAGGATGACGGCGGCACAGAGTGAATCCCGACGTAGGGAGTCAGGTGAGCAGCAGGAAAGAACGAGAACCAGCCGGCGATGTACTCTTCGCAGAGCGCGAAGGTTTTTCCTGCAAACAGGACGAGTGGATCAAGAATGGTGCTCCACGTGACCTGATTCTCATCGAGCGAGTAGTACAGATGGCGCGTGCCGATAGGATCTTTGGCGAGGATCAGTGAGCGCGTGTTTGCATCCCAGATGGAAAGAGCCCAATCACCAATGAGCTTGCCAAAACAATCCTTGCCCCAGTATTCGTAGGCGACCGCGACGATCTCGACATCCGTCGAGCCAATCGTTAGCACGTCGCGCAACCGTCGGATCAAATCCGCGCGGTTGTCCAAACGGCCGTCCCAGGTGAGGATGGCGCCGGATGAGGTGACGTGAGGTTGCGCTTCGCGGCGGGATTCTTTCGTCGTGTGAAAAGCGCCGTACAGGATGCTGATGCTCTCCCTGGAGTAGGAGCCATTGTCGTCCGTGCCATAAGGAGCAATGGATGACCGCGCCTTTTCGAGATACTCGTGGTCCACCGGCTTGCCGTCGAAATTCCATCTTCCAAACTGAACGCTCACGGCTGATCCCCTCTCCTAGCGAACCGGTTCAGCACCGATCGAGAACGGCGTACATCTCCGGGGTATACGGTTTGTCGTTGACGACGCGACCATCCACTTCAACCCAGGCGTGGGCTTTGAACGGGATGTGTTGTGCCCCGATGACCATCTGCGCCGGCACGCCATATTTCTTCAGAAGGCATGCCGTGGCCGCGGACCGCTGCAGGCACAGCGCCTCTTTCCAATACCAGATACAGGCCATGTCCACGGCTTGACAGATTCGTTCGACTGCATCGGGAGCCATCGTCCGCGTTCCGATCGGATATTCGCGGACCTTTTCATAGAGGGCCGCGAAGTTGCCTCGGGCCAAGTAGAGGTCGAAATGGATCAGCTTCAAGTACGCTTCGAAGACAAGAAACGACATAAGAAAAACCTCCAATTTTCATGCGGGCAACTGCAACTGATCACAGAGAAACGCCATCCGATCCGTCAGGGCTTCGATCCGCTCGCCGAGCGGAAGCACGGGGGAATGCCCGCGAAACTTGCTGTAGTCGAGAAAGATGGGGCGTTCAGAGACATTCGCGGCCTGCAGCCGGGCGGTCATTTTGCGGGCGTGCAACGGATTGCAGTTGCGGTCGGCATCGCCGGAGACGATCATCGTTGCGGGATAGGCCACACCCTGCCGGACCTGATGATACGGGGAGTACTTTGCTAGAATGGGGAAATCGTCCGGGTCGTCTGCAGTGCCAAACTCATCTTTCCAGACGTGGGCGTTGTCGAAGAGGTGGTAGCGGAGCATATCTAGCATCGGAACCATGCACACAACCGCGCGGAAAAGGTCCGGCCGCTGCGTGAGAGCTGCGCCCACGAGCAGGCCCGAATTGGAGCCGCCAAAGATGGCAAGTTTCCCAAGAGATGTGCGTCCCGTCTTGATGAGCCATTCGGCGGCGCAGAGGAAATCGTCGTAAGCGGTTTGACGGTTGCGCCGCTTGGCGGCGTTGTGCCACTCCACCCCGAATTCCGATCCACCGCGAATATTCGGCAACGCGAAAAGGCAGCCACGTTCCATGAGGAATGCAACGAAGATGCTGAACTGCGGCGTCATGGAGACACCGTAACCGCCGTAAGAAGTCATGATCGTCGGATTGGTGCCCCTTTCGAGAACTTCGCGTCGGCCGACGAGGTACATCGGGATTCTTGTGCCATCCTTGGACATGTACCAGATCTGGGAGTGGCTGTAGTTTGCGGGGTCAAATGGAATGTTTCTCTTGGCCCAGAGCTCGCGCTGGTTGCTTTTTGCGGAGTAGCGGAAGATGCCGATGGGCTCGGCGAACGATTCCGTTTCGAGGAGCAATTCGTTGGTCTCTGGCGAACCGCCAATGATGCGAAGCGTCTCATCGCTTCGAATCGGCATTTCGCCTAGCTTTTGTCCAGAGAAGTCAAAGATGAAGACGCGATGGGTCATCTCTTTCGTGTAGGAGACAAAGATGCGGTCGCCGACAATGAGCCAATTGCTGATAGGGGTGTCGCCCTCGGGAACGATGTCAATCCACTCGTGTTCTCCGTTGTTGCGAAGACGGATTTCGACGATGCGGCGATGCGGTGCGTTACGATCTGTGATGGCGAGAATCTTTTCATCCAACAGTTGCAGACCGAGCATGTAGTCGATCCCGCCAAAGATCTGTTCTGGAAGGCCTTCTCCTTCGAACCGTTTCAGGTAGATGTCCGTGATGGTCTTCTCCAGAAAGCGGTACACGAGAAAGACAAGACGTTTGCTGTCAGAAAAAAGACCTAGCCGAATCTTCTCGTCCTCACCCGCGAAGAAAATCTCCCGGTCTTGACTAGAAGATGTTCCAAGCACATGCTCGTACGCAGCACGATAGAAGGGCTTTTTCGCGTCCAAAGCCTCGTGGACGTAGTAGAAACTCTGGCCGTCCGGTGCGAAGGCAAATCCCCGCAGGCACCCGCGGGGGAGGAGATCGGGGAGGCGCTTCCGAGTTTCGATTTCGAGCAGCTCAAAGGTCCCCGTTCTCTCTCCCCCTTCTTTCACCTCATACAGGAGCAATCGACCGTCAGGTGAAACACGAAGTGGTTTGACCGCAGTGTATTTGCCTGTCCCCCTTTCGGTGGGATCGATCAAAAGTTGATCCTCGCCGTCTGCACCCTCACGCATGCAAATGCAGGGCTGCTCTTGGTCGGGAAGGCGCTTTCGGAAGAAGTAGCGGCTACCAACCTTCTGCAGGGAGTCATAGGTTTCGACGGCGAGGAATTCGCGGATACGCTCACGGATGCGCGCGCGCCCTGGAATGCTGTCAAGGTATGCGCGGGCGTAGCGGGTCTGTTCTGCAATCCAAGCACGGGTGCGAGGTGACTCCTGGTCTTCGAGCCAGCGATAGGGGTCGGTCACGGGAACCCCATGGAAAACGTCCGTCACCGGCTCGAGGGTCGAATGGGGCGGTGTCATCGTTAGTTGATGCATTCGACCCTCCTTCGCGGGACGGAGTCCGCTTCTTGCTTCATTCGACGGGTGAGACTCCGCAGATAGCCGGGCAATTGAGGAATCTTCAGGCGTTCTGGGTCTCGCCAGCTGTTCCCCGCGACCGCGTAGGCAAATACGGCCACCAGCGGCGAGAACAAGAACGCCTCGGAAACATGCTCGGGCAAGGAGACGGACTGCCAAGGCTGTGCGTAAGACGACCGGATGGCGTCTTCGAATCGAGTGAGTCCGGGATAATCTTTCCGCAGATGCGAGATGAGGTATTCAAATGTCAAGAAGGGGTGACTTACATGGGCTTCGGCCCAGTCGATGAAGACGCAGCGCTGGGAACCAAGGAGGATATTGCCGGGATTGAAATCGCTGTGACCCAGCGTGTCCGCAATGCCCACGGACTCCAAGCAACACAGGGCGTTCTTTAGTGTTGCTCCCAGATCGGAAAGTTCTTGCCAGGAGAGAATCGCCGGCGGCACTTTCGTTTGCTGCTGCATCAGGTCGCCAATGACTTCGAGAAACGGGTCAACCAATTCGAGCAGCGTCCTAGCGCGCAAATCTCTGCAGCCTGCTTCGAGGAGATCATCAATCGCGCCGATGGATTCGATCTGAAGACCAGCCAGCGCAGTCGCGGCGTCTTTCCAGGCTGAGGAGTCTTCCACTTCATTGAGTGAAGGCCCGCCCGCATCCGCCATCAGCCAGCCGTGGCAAGCGGGTTGAGCGGCCAGCAGGGATGGCACATATTCCGGAAACAATTCTGCGAGTGCCACAGTGATCGGGAATTCATGTAGATTCGGTTTGCCGACGGCTTTGAACCAGACGGGAAGCTTTGTCGTATCGAAACGGATGAGCGAGAAGGTCTCGCAGCCATTCAGCTGCTGAAAATCCTTCAGCTCCATGCCGAGCGGACGGATTGCCGTTCTCACCCAATCCTGAAGGTTGGCCACCCAGCCGAGCCTGCTGAACGGTTCCGGATCATCTCCGGCCATCCTATTCGTGGTCCTCAAATAGCTGGATTCGAGAATGCCGTGCTTCTTGTCCTTCAGAAGATGCGAGATGGCATGATGTACGGGGAGCCAATCCATTCCCTCGGGTAAGCCACAGGTTCGCACCTGAGCCTCGAGGGCGGCGTAGCAGACAGTGTCCGGGGCCGGGTCCAGCACACCGGAAAACAATAGAACAGAAGGTATATGCCAGCGGTCTCGAAGGAGTGCAGTAATTTCTTCTGCGGGTCGACTGAACTTGGAGATGTTCACTAATGGCAGCTCATATCCCAAAGCTCGCGTCTTGAGCAGCACTGCTGTTCCCGACTGATTGAACACGATGAGCCGGTAGGCGTCCTGCTGACCTGCTTCTGTCGATTGTGTCTGCGTTCCCCTGGAGAGTTGCATCGCTTGTCCCTGAACAGCCTTTTGCTGCGAGCCCGCCTTCTCTCGTACTTCTTACCTGGACCTGCGATCCTGCGCTGCGTGAGAGCTACGTCTCCCGAACAAATTGCAGAAAAGACCCGTTGGCTTGGGGCCGAGACTTACACGGAAATCCTGCCACTCCGAGGGTTCAATCAGATGTTGCGCTTGGAGCTGTTCCACAAATTCATTTACGTCGGTGAGGGCCTGTTCGCGCGAAATACCAAATTCCAATGCAAGATGTTCGGCGATCTGCTCGGGTGAGCGGCCGTCACTTAGTTGCTGCCAGATGATTGATCCGATCGGGTTTAGAGTGAGCATAGAGCCCCCTTGGATATCCATGAGCACTGCGCCATCCTGGTTGAATGAGGTTCGAATGTTCTCCGAGATGCGCATCAGTGGTCCCCCTGAATGTGTCTCGTCTCGGTGCTCCGTGGAGCGGTTTGAGTCGAGACACAACTACTCCGCCATTGGTATCGTCCAACTACCTAACCAAGCGCCCTACGCAGCAAGTCTTTTAATCAGAGAATGCCGCTCTGTAATCGGCTGGGTAACGGCGCGATGATGCAGCGTGGTATTGATGCAGTCAACAAAAAACAGGGGTCTTTTTTGGCCATTTGGGGTCTTTTTTGGCCATTTGAAGTCTGGCTTGGCCATCAAGCCATACTGTTGGCATACGTCCTGAAACTTTACCGCGAAGGCGGATAGTGTGTCTGAGTATAAAGTGCTGGCGTGACCGCGCCTTGCAAGCAGGAATACAACCCGCGCCTGCCGATTAGTTGATCGTGTGTGCCCTGATCATCGACCATACCCTCATTCAAAACAACAACGAGGTCCACCCACTTAGGCGCGGGGATCCGGTGTGAGATGAACACGATCGTTTGATTCGGGACGTGCTCGGCCAATACGCATCACCCAATTCACGCGTCGCGGAGGCATGTGCCGCATGAGATCGGCGGCACACTCTATATCTTAAAAAATGCACGGCTCAAAAGGCGCAATTCACTTCTGCTGCAATTCGATATAAAGCTTGGGCGCCCCGAGTCCATCTTCATCGGGCAACTGTGCAATCCGTCGTCCCGAGCCATGCATGAGAAGCACGACGGCATTGCCGGGCCGCCATCCTGCTTGGGCGAAGACTTCTTCAAGGATTGGGGCTAGGTTGGGAGACCGTTCTTGCTCGCCGACGGTGGTCCACGGGTTCGGTTCCCAAATCACACTCGCAGTGGTGCGATGCCGCCTTGAGAGGTCGCCCTTCGCGAACTTCAGTGCGGGCGCGTTCTCGGACAGTTCTGCTTGGATTTCCAACGTTGTGGGCTGCGACTCAGGACGAGCCGCCGTAAATTCCAAATAGGAATTGGCAATGTGCACTCCTTGAGGCACGTTAAGCTTATCAAAGTGAATACCGATAGCGCTCTCGCCCGTTGTCATTTCCAAGACTTCGTACGGGGGCCAGACGTAGCCGTCCTGCACTTCCAAGGCAAGATCGCCCGTCGTTTTGGCTGTGCGCTCCAAGGCCGGAATTCCCACATAGATGACCGATTCAGAAACCAGAGCGTCTCGTTCTCCATACCTCACCCGCGCCACGATCTGGTGGCGTCCTGGCGTGGGGTCTTGCCAGTTCAGTTCGAACGGTTGCTCTCGATCCGAGCCTAATATCTTTTCTCCTTCAATGAATTCTACAGTATTGACTTTCAGGCGATCTCCGATGGTGACCTTCGCCTGAAGCCGGATCGGATTCCTCTCTTTGACGAAATCGCCTGACACAGATACAAGTTCTACAGAAATCGGATCGAGACGGAATAGTCCATATCCCACGGTTTTCACTGTGCCCCAATTTGGTGCTTGCCAGAGTCTATCGGGAGGAACGCCCGACCAGAACACCGTCAGAAAAACCGGTCCGGGAGAAGCTTGAATCTCGGATGGCTGCAAAACATACCGGATGTCGAGACCTTTTTTTACCCCTAGATGTTCAGCCAAGCCATGGGTGGCAGTCTCGTAGTAGTCCGATGACCAATAGAATACGCTGCCCGCCGGTACTTTGGCATTGATTGCCTCAATCTGCTTCTCGAGTGCGATCTGTACGGGGAGACGCAGATTATCCAGCCATCCGCCCAGTGGCTCGTACCGGGCAGAGACTTTGGCCAAGATAGGGTCAAGCATTTTCTCTACCGGAGCGAAATTGAATCCCAATACGAGAATACAGGCGATGGCACCATATGCTCCCAGGATTGTTCGCCGCGCTATCGGCCCGCTCGATCGGGCGCCCGCTGCGAGTGCCGGCACCAAGAAAGGAAATGCAGGTAGAAAGTAACGCATGTTGTAGCTAGTCCCGGGGAACGTCAGCAACCCGAGTAAGTAGGTCGCGGCGAATACTGTCGGCGGTGGCGCCCACGCACGCCACGCAGCACGCGTCGCTAGAAAAAGTAGCGCGGCTTGGAAAATCAGCAGTACGGCAAACGCGAGCATGGACAGAGAGCCGATGACGTCGCGGATTTTTGGACCGACGACAACACCCACGGAACCGACAAAACCTCCTCCCGGGGCGAAGTCCAAAAGGGGGTTGATATCCAACTTCGCCGCTACCAGCACCATTGCGAGCGCCGCGAATACTGCTGCCAGAATTGCGAACTTGGACCCACGATGGCTAGAGCGGAGGACAAGCTGGCGGCCATGCATGAGTAAGTAGAGAGGACAGGTGAGTAGCAGCACCGCGCCGTAGAGCTTTGTATGGATCGCGAGGTAGATCGTGACACCCAGACCGAAAATGTACCAGCGGGTGTCGCGCTCCGGTTCGGTGGCGATGACATCGGTGAGAATAAAGGCCAACATCACCAAGCCGGCGAACAATGAATCCGGATAGGCCGACCAGAACTGATAGAGGACCAACGGATTGGACGCGACCAGCACGAACTCGAGAGGCGTGAGAGTTGGATCGAGGCCGCTGAGTCTATTCAGGCGAGGGAGGGCGAGTGCAACCATCCAAAGGAAAAACGCGGTTCCGATAGCGGAAGCGATGATGGTCCCGGCATTGACGTCGAAGAGCCACACGAACGGTGCCGCAAAGGCCGAAAAGAAAATCGGCTTGCCGGAAGTCCACGCCCGATCATGGGCTACCGCGAACAGATTGAAACGGTGTTCAATGATGCCAAGGGCGGCTTTCGCGTAGCAGAGCGCATTTCGGGCTATTGGCCAACCCAGGTTGGCCAGTGTGAAGAACGTTCCGGCAGCGAGAAAAATCCAGAAAGTCACCCGCAGCTTCCGATCGCTGTCTGCTGTGCTCGAAATATTGGATTCGCCGACGCACGTCGGTGCGCCTGACTCTTTCATTTATCGCCTCCTTATCGTTTACAGGGCAGGCGGCCCGTAGCCGCGCGCCGAGTACGGTCGCAGCGCGTTGTACACTACCCTCCATTTCTCGATCACAACCTGTACCTCCTTCAACGAGTAGAAAATCTCTCCGTTCAAGCACTCATCCCTCAACTTCCCATCGAAGCTCTCGCAGTTTCTGTTCTCCCATGGACTCCCCGGTTCGATGTACGGTCGTCCCTTATGACAGGCGCGGCACAACACTACTGTGTAGACGAATAGCTTGCCGGAGCAGAAGCTGGCGGCGTGACCGTGCTGTGCAAGCAAGAGTACAAGCCGCTCCTGGCGATCAGTTGCTCGTGTGTGCCCTGATCTTCGACCATCCCCTGATTCAGAACAACGATTCGGTCCACCCATTTGAGTGCGGAAATCCGGTGCGAGATGAAGAGGATCGTTTCGTTTGAGAAATAGTGTGCCAAACTCGCAAAAATCCTTCGTTCTGAAGGAGCATCGAGCGCCGACGTCGATTCATCAAGCAAAAGCAAGGAAGGGCGTTGCAGCACGGCGCGCGCCAGGGCAACGCGCTGTCGCTCGCCACCCGACAGCGCATTGCCTCTAGGTCCTAGTGGCGTGTCCCAACCCATAGGAAGTCTCTGGAGCAATTCTTCGAGACCGGCGATTTCGATGGCGCCACGAAGCTCATTGATCGTTGCTGCCGGTCTCCCCAGCAACAGGTTTTCTTTGAGCGTCCGATCGAAAAGGATGCCCTCCTGCATGACGTAACAAATTTTCGTCCGAAGACTCTCAAGCCGCACACTTCGCACGTCTGTCCCATCGATGCACACGGTTCCGCGCCCCGCGTCATACATCCTGGCAATCAGCTTTGCGACCGTGCTCTTTCCACTGCCACTGATCCCGACGAGTGCGACCTTCTCGCCTCCCTCTAGTTTAAGGTCGAGCTTCTGCAGGACGGGTTGTCCCGTGCAGTACGAGAAAGAGACATCTTTCATGTCCACATATCCCCTCACTGGGGAGGGGAGGTAGACCGCGTCCTGTCTTTCATCAACGTTTGGCGTCGCCTCGATGACTTCCAAGATCCGCCCAATGCTTGTACTCATCCGATTCAGGCGGGAATAGATCTCCACAGCGGCATTGAGGGGGTCAAATAATCTCGCCATATAGCTGTAAGACGCGACGAGTCCACCGACCGTCAAAGCGCCGACGAACACCTGGTAGCTCCCGTAGCCAAGAATAGCAATTGTGCCCAACGCGATGACCGCCATATAGGAAGTTCTGAAGAGTATCTCGATGAGGTTTCGATGATTCAGTGCTTCCACTCTTGCTGAGGCCCGTTCCAAGAACGCCTTCGTTTGGCTTCTCTCCTGGTGCAGGAGTTGGATTTGTACCACGGAGGCCAAATGTTCTTGCAGAAAACTGCTTTCTCTGCTGGACTGCCGCTGGGCTGAATCCGATGCTCCCCGCAGCCGCTTGTCGAAATACCTTCTAAACACAAAGAAAAGAGGCACGAGTGGAAGGACCATGCAGG
>WNGC01000251.1_pt1 | contig 29605 bp, 26 predicted proteins | sample 5400051 | NCBI WGS metagenome assembly WNGC01 (sample SAMN13153368, study PRJNA577476) | soil metagenome | isolation source: 20 cm soil or saprolite under grassland replicate 2 | place: USA:California | collected 2016-06-15
GGATCTGCGTCTTGAGCGGGACGCCGGGGAACTCCTGCGCCATGACCTCGGCGCGCTTCAGGTTCGCCTGGCACAGCTTGAGGAGTCCCTTGTCGATGATGTTGTTGTGCAGCTCCTCCTGCTCCTCGAACTTGAAGACCTTGGACGCTTGATACGAGAGCACATCCTTGATGTTGTGGAACACGACGTGGTGGTACTCGACGTCGAACGCGCTGCACACGAACAGCGACCCGCCGAACGCCTGGGCCAGCTCGAGTGCCAGGCGCATGGCGCGATAGCCGTACGACGACCCGTCCACGCACACCAGGAAGCGCCCACCCTCGAAGGGCCGTTCGTCGCGCACCAGCAGCACGTCCCTCTCGATGCCGCGCAGCACGCGCGACACGACGCCGCCGAGCTGCGAGTAGGGCTGGCGGCCCAGCCCGTGCGCGCCGATCGCGAGCAGGTCGTACTCACGGCCCGACGAGCCGGCGAGCCGTGCGGCGGTGTCCTCGTCTTCGGCGATGAGCCGCCCATTCTCGCCCACCTTCACGTCCGAGCGGGCCTTGTCGCCCCCATCGTAGCCCGCGGCGCGGTCGGGGTCGAAGCCGATCAGCCCGGGCAGCCGGCCCGCGCCACGGTTGACCTCGTTGACGATCTCCTCGTAGTTGATGCCTTCCAGGAGCTGGCGGGTGAGACGCACGCCCGCCGTCTCGCAGCGCTTGCCCAGCTGGTCGAGAAAGCTGTCCGCGATCAGCTGCAGGCCTTTTTCGATCAGCTTGTCATGGATCTTGCGCTGCTTCTTGATCTCGTCCGGGGTCTGGAACCGGGCGGGGAGCCCGGTCTCGAGCTGGCGAAAGCGTACATCGTGGAGGCGGGCGGCGTAGACGTGATTTCCGGTGATGCGGCCGTCGGTCTTGCGGCACAACTCGATGGCCCGGTCCACCGCCCAGTCCGACGGGCTCGAGTTGTCGACCGGAACGAAGATCTCGCGGTACACCAGCACCTCCCCCTTTTGGCGGGGCGAGTATGTGAGCGACTGAACAGGCTGTCAAGTAAGCGGGGGCACCAGTTGCCGACCCTCTGAATCCCAGACGGTGATCGCATCCACCGGACAGGCGTCACACGCGCGCAGCAGCCGCTCCCGCTCCACCCGCTCCGGCTCGGAGAACGTGGCGATCGTGTCGGCGTCCAATTTGAAACCGTCGGGGGCCTCCGTGGCGCAGTCGCCGAATCCGACGCACTGGTCGCGGTCGATCACGATGCGTAGCCCATGGACCGTTCGCTCGTCCAGGCTCACATGCCCTCGAGCCCGAGCTCGCTCCGCGCGCTGTCCATCACGGCCGGGGTGATCTCGGCGATGCCGCGGTCCTTGGCATAGTCGGCGTAGATCTTCTTCACCATCCCGCGCACGAAATTCGGCACGCGAGCGAGGCGCTCCTGAGCCTCCACCGTCCACGCGACACTCGCCCCTCGTCCCCCGTCCCCTGTCCCCTCCGCGAACGCGTCGTTTCTCCCCGTCGCCACCATCCCCCGCACCGTTTCGAGCGGCTGCGGGTCGATGGTCGTCCCGCCGATCTTCACGCCCAGCGACGCCACCAGCTGCGTCTCCATCGGATTGGTCAGCAGCCCGACGGCGCGGCCGCACTGGGGACAGCGGAACGCGGCCGCGAGCGTGCCGTCGCCCGGGAGCTGGCGCTCCTCGAACAGCATCTGCCGGTCGCACTCGACGCAAAGAAACTTCATAGTGCGGAGTGCGGAGTGCGGAATGCGGAATGCGTCATGACGAGCTCCCCACCCGGTGTGCGAGCGCGTCCCATACCGTCGGGCTGGGATTGAACGGCACTCGGGCGACGAGCGGGATCGTGAACTCGCGAGCGAGCGCTTCGCCCGCGTCGCCCGGGAACGGACCGTCCACCATGTTCTCCACCACACCGAGCAGCTCGGCGCCGCGCTCCCGCGCGAACTGCATCGCCCGGCGCACCGCGTCGCGCGACTCCGCCGTGGGGATCGTCACCGTGAGCACGGCGGGCGGCGCCGGCAACAGGTCGACGAGCTCCTGAAACCGTTGAATCCCCGGCGGCAGGTCGACCAGCAGGCGGTCCAGCGCGCCCCAGGCCACGTCGGCCAGGAACTCCCGCAGCGTCGCGGCCTCGAGCGTCTCGCGCCACACATGGCTCTCGGTCTCCGGCCCCCGGAACCGGAGCGGCCGGCCGTCCTGGAGCAGCAACGCCATCGAGAAGCAACGCACGCCGTCCGGACTCACGGCGGGCACGATGGCATCGTCGTGCACCGTGCAGCGGGTAACGGGCACGTGGAGCAGGGCGGGGATCGTCGGCCCGTTGAAGTCGGCGTCGAGCACGCCCGCGGCCCCCTCCCCGCCGCGCGCCAGGGCCCGGGCGAGGCCCGCCGTCACGAAGCTCTTGCCCACGCCCCCCTTGCCGCTCATGACGGCGACCACGCGGCCCACCCTCTCCAGCCGCGCCGCCACCCGGCGCCGCTGCGCCGCGATCTGGTCCGGTAGCCCCGAGCGATCCGGCTCGGTCAGCTCGTGATAGGTGCGGATGTTGAGGGGCACGCCGAAAAATGCGTCGTACGACGCCAGGACGCCACGTTGCAAGGGAGTTCGTGGAACGTAGCGTCGTGGCGTCGCACAGCGCTATTTTTCGCTCCCATGCTCGCCGAACTCCGAGACAAGCTCCAGGCCGAGGTCGAGCGCCTGAACCACGAGATCAACTTCGTGCTGCCGAAGGAGATCGAGCGGGCGCGTGCGCACGGCGACCTGCGGGAGAATTCCGAGTACAAGGCCGCGCTCGAGCGCCAGCAGTTCGTGACGTCGCGCTTGAGCCACCTGCGCCTGCGCCTGTCCAAGCTCTCGAGCGTCCAGGAATCCGATATCCCACGCGACCGCGTCGGCTTCGGCTCCCGCGTGACCGTGCAGGACGTCGATACCAAGAAGCGGGAGACCTACGCGCTCACGCTCGGCGAGTTCATCGAGGGCGACGAGGGCGACGAGATGCCCGTCTCGATGGCTTCCCCCCTGGGCAAGGCGCTGCTGGGCGCCAAGGTGGGACAATCGGTGACCACCGCCCTCCCCACGGGGCAACGCCGTCTCAAGGTCTTGGAGCTCGAGACCGTTCACGACCTGGCGGGGAAGCGACCCTAGAGCTCCAGGCGGAACACCGTGGGCCCGCTCGGACTCGGCGAGCCGGCCCGCGGCTCGACGGTCATCGCGGCGCCCCGCACCTGTTCCCCCGCTTGCGGCAGCGGCAGCGCCATCACCATGGGCTGGTCTCGATCCATGGCCATCACCGCCGCGGGCCGCGTCCCCTGGTCGGTGACGAACCAGAGCTGGTAGGCCTGGTCTCTGGCGTTCGGGGCCAGGCCGTCGCACCGCACCAGCCAGCGATGCCGCACGCTGTCGGCGAAAATCGTCACCGATCCGACACGGCCGCCCGTCGAGACGGGAACCTGGATGAGCCGGGTCGCCGGGTCGTGGATGAAGCTCGACACGGTGTCGTCGAGCGCCGCCACGCGTGCCGCGAGCCGATCGCGCTCCGCCATGAGCGCGTCGATCGTGCGGTGCGCCCACCAGGCGCCTCCCACTCCGGCCGCGACGACCACGAGCGCCGCCGCCACCGCGAGCGGCCAGCGCCGCCGGCGCGCCAGGGCGCGCGCCAACACCCGCCCCTTGAACTCGGGGCGAGGCGTCCGCGGCGGCACCGACATTCCCAACCAGTCCGTCATTCCACCCAATCCTTGAGATGTCCCAGCTGGTCCGTAAGCTTGCGATGGGCGGCCCGCAGTCGCGTTTTCACCGTACCCAACGGCTGCTGCAGGCGACGCGCGATCTGGCTGTGCGACAGCCCTTCGAAATACGCGAGCGTCACCACGCGCCGCAGCTCATCCGGAAGCGCCGCGAGGGCGGCGTGCACCTCACGGTGCAACGGCCATCCCGGCACGGCGGCTTCGTTCGGCGCACGGTCCCCGGCCTCCTCGTCGGTCCCCTGCGCCTGCTCCCAACGGTCCGCCTTCCGCCACCACCGCCGGCGCCGGCGCAGCTCGTCGAGCGCCCGATTACGAGTGATCGACAGGATCCACGGCACCAGTGGTCCGCGCCGCGGGTCGTGCTTGTGGACATGACGCCACACCTTCACGAAGACGTCACCGACGACTTCTTCGGCCTCGTCCTCATCGTGCAAGATGCGAAACGCCAGGCCGAGCACCCACGGTGCGAGCGCGTCGTACAACTCCTGCAGTGCGCGCTCGTCTCGCGCCTTGAGCCGGCGCACCAAGGAGCCCTCTTCCTCTTGACTGAGACGTCTTAGCAAGGTCACTTAGATGCCCATAGTAGATCGGGCGTGGGGGCGAGGCCAGGCCCAAGGGGGTAACTTCCAGCCTTGGGGATCGACGCGGTGCGGCCGCGATTGGGAGGGCCCATGGCAATTCACGAAGAGGGCGGCGACGAGCGCTTCTCGTTCGAAGCGTTCACGCGGCACCCGTTCTTTAACGAGGTCAACCGCTGGATCGTCGAGCGGGTCATTTGCCCCGGTCGGCGCAAGATCGTCGACTTAGGTTGCGGTCCAGGAGCCGTCACCAAGCTGATCCTGGAGCGCTTGGACGACGCACGCAACGCCAAGGTCATCGGCATCGATCCCTCCGCATCAGCCCTCTCCAAAGCCCGCGCCGCGATCCACTCCAAGGTCGTCGAGTTCATCGAGGGCAGCGCGGAGTGGGTGTCGCGCATCGTCTCGTCGGCCGACGCGGTCGTGTTCCTGAACGCCATCCACCTCGTGCCCGACAAGGCGCTGGTAATCGGCGAAATCCGCAAGGCGCTGAAGCGCGACGGCGTGTTCGCGTTCAATACGACCTTCTTCAACGGCGCCTACGTCGACGGTACGGCGGGGTTCTGGCGCCGCTGGGTGGTGCGGGCGGTGCAGGTGCTGCGCGAGCGCGGGCTCGAGGTCCAACACCGGGCCCACGCGGTCGCGCGTCAGTTCCTCTCGGCCGAGGAGTACGGCGAGTTGTGCGTTCAGGGCGGCTTCACGCGCCCCGCGGTCGACCTGGTGCGCATCGAGATGACCCCGGAGGCGCTGGAAGACATCGGCCGCTTCTCGTTGTTCATCGAGGGAGCGCTGCCGGGCGTGCCGCTGGAAGAAGGCTCGAGCGCGTTGAAAGAGGGCCTGCGCCGCACGATCGACGAGACGGGCATGAACCACGTGCCACGCAACTGGCTCGAGTGCGTGGCCACGGCGGCGTAAGGACGCAGCATGCTGCGCCCCTACCCTAGTACGAACTGCAGCCGCTGATGCGCCGCACGCAGCGCCGCCTCGACCGCGTCGGGCGTCTCCCCGCGGGCGAAGATGAATCCCGGATAGCGCGCGCCCTCGGGCCACGGCACGAGCTCCTGGCCCGGATGCGCGGTGATGACGACCTCCTCGACCTGCGGCACGGCTCGCGCGGCTTCCACACCCCGCACCTCCCGTAACACCCCGGCGGCCGGCACCGGGATCATCATCACGCCGGAAGCCTGTGATTCGCGCTCGAGCGACGGGATCGGCATCCCCAACGCGTGGCGCAGAATGATCTCTTCGAGCGACGCATCCCGCATCCCGCTTCCCGCATCCCGGCTTTCGAAGCGCAACGCCCCGCTGCACCGCCCGCCGATCGGCCGTGCCGCGAGCTCGATCACCCAGGGCCCGCTCGCGTTCACCCGCAGCTCGGCGTGCACCGGTCCCTCCCGCAGACCGAGCGCCTTGGCCGCCCGCTCCGCGCACGCCGCGACCGCGCGCTGCTGGTCCGCCGGGAGGCGCGACGGTGTGACGTAGATCGTCTCCTCGAAGTACGGGCCGTCCAGCGGGTCGGGCTTGTCGAACAGCGCCAGCACTCGAAGCTCACCCGCGACGAGCAATCCCTCGAGCGCGCACTCGCGACCCGGAACGAAATCCTCGACGAGAATCGACCGGGATGCGCATCCCGCTTGCTCCACGATTCGCCTCACCCGCTCGAAGGCGGCGACGAACGCCTCCGGGGTGTCGGCGCGGATCACGCCGCGGCTGGCGGCCAGGCGCAGCGGCTTGAGCACGCACGGATAGGACATCCCCACGGCGAGCCGCCGCGGATCGTCGTCCACGTCATATCGCGTGAAGCGCGGCACCGGCACCCCGACCGCGGCGAGCAACGTCCGCTGCTCGTGCTTGTCGCGCGCCGCGTGCGCCGCGGCCACATCGTTGCCGACGAGACCGAGCTCCCCGGCGATGGCCGCGGCCACGACCGCCGTGTCGTCGTCCACGCCCACGACGCCCTGGAGCGGGTGCTCCTGCGCGAAGGCCCGCGCCTCCCCGGCGGCGCGGGCCGGATCGGACAGGTGGAGGGTCAGGAGGCCGCGGGGATTGGCGTCCTGGAACGTGCTGGGGCGCTCGGAGGCGACGGTGAGGTCGACTCCCAGTCGGCGCGCGGCCTCGACGAAGGCGGCCGTGCGGTAGCTAGCGGTGGGGAGGAGGAGGAGGAGCCGAGGCGTGTCGGGGCGCAGCATGCTGCGCCGTTACTTCTTGGCCGCCGCGAAGTACGGGTTCGAGCCGGCGGTGTGATCCGTGATGTCGACCACGCCCTTCACCTCGGGGACGTTCTGCTGCAGCATCGCCTCGATGCCCTGGCGCAGCGTGACGTCGGCCATGCCGCATCCCTGGCACCCGCCTGCCATGCGGACCATCACGACGGCGTCCTGCACGTCGATCAGCTCGATCCGACCGCCGTGCCGCGCGACCATCGGATTCACCTGGCTCTCGAACAGGTCGGCGACCCGCTCGTACAGCGCGTCGTCGTCCGCACCGGGCGTCGCGGGCGCGGCCGGCTTGGGCGCCACGGCCGGGCCGGCTCCGGCGAGGGTGGCGCGGATTACCTGTCCCACCGCTTTGCCCACCGTCTGCCACGGGGCGGGGCTGCGCTTCACCACCGTCACCAGGTTCCCGGAGACGATCACCTCGGCGACGTCCGCGTCCGCAATCGCGAAGATCCCCTCGGCGAGCGGTGAACCGCTCGCCTCTTCGGGCGACGCGAACCGCCGCACCCCGCCCCCGTGCACCGGCTCGCTCACCATGAACTTGCAGCGGCCGGTGTCGATCGGCTCGGCGGTGATCCGGATCTCCGAGGGGTTCACACTATGAACATAACCCCGGCCGTGAGGCCGGGGCTAATCGCGGGGGGCACCACTGACCCCGGGCGCGAGCCCGGGGCTCGGCACGGGCCTCATCTGGCGCGCCGCGTGCACCAGGTTGCGCAGCGCCGCCAGCGTCTCCTGCCAACCGCGCGTCTTGAGACCGCAGTCGGGGTTGACCCAGATCTGGCGGTTGTCGAGCACCTCCTGCATGCGCTTCAACGCCTGCACGATCTCCGCCGTGGTGGGCACCCGGGGAGAATGGATGTCGTAGACGCCCGGCCCGATCTCGTTCGGGTAGCGGTACTCCTTGAAGCCTTCGAGCAGCTCCGACCCAGAACGCGCGTTTTCGATCGAGATCACGTCGGCGTCCATTTTCTCGATCACCCGGATGACGTCGTTGAACTCGCTGTAACACATGTGCGTGTGGATCTGCGTGGCATCCGACACGCTCGCCGTCGCGAGCCGGAAGGCGTTCACCGCCCACTCGAGATACGCCGGCCAATCCGCGCGTCGCAACGGCAGGCCTTCGCGCAGCGCCGGCTCGTCGATCTGGATTACGCGGATCCCGGCCGCCTCGAGGTCCTTGACCTCGTCGCGGATCGCCAGCGCCAGCTGCTTCGCCGTTTCGGCACGCGGTTGATCGTCGCGCACGAACGACCACTGCAGGATCGTCACCGGGCCGGTGAGCATGCCCTTCACGGGGCGCGCCGTCTTGGATTGGGCGAACGTGCTCCAGCGTACCGTCATCGCCTTGGGCCGGGATACGTCGCCGTAGATGATGGGCGGCTTCACGTAGCGCGTCCCGTACGACTGCACCCACCCGTGCTCCGTGAAGGCGAATCCCTCGAGCTGCTCGCCGAAGTACTCCACCATGTCGTTGCGCTCGAACTCGCCATGCACCAGCACGTCCAGCCCCAGCTCTTCCTGCAGCTTCAACGTGCGGCTGATCTGCTCCGCGATGAAGGCGTCGTACTCGGGCCCCGTCAGCTTGCCCTCGTGCAGCTGCTTCCGGGCGGCGCGGACTTCGGCCGTCTGGGGGAACGATCCGATGGTCGTCGTGGGGAAGAGCGGCAGCCGCAGCTGCTTGCGCCGGCGCTCGGCGAACGGCGACACGCGGCGCATGTCGTGCTCCGTCACGCCCCGCGCCCGTTGCTTCACCGCCGGGTTGTGGATGCGCCGGGAGATGCGGCGACCGGCGAGCACGCGCTCGTTCGTCTCGAGCGCGGCCGCCACGGAGTCCCGCCCATCGCGCAGGGCCCGCGCCAGCGCGGCCACTTCCACCAGCTTCTGCTTCGCGAACGCCAGCCACCCTTTGAGCTCGCTGTCGAGCCGCCGCTCGAGGTCGAGATCGATGGGGACGTGGAGCAGCGAGCACGATGGCGCCACCCACAGCTGGGCGGCTCCGGCCCGCTCCAACGCGTCCTCGAGCTGGCGCAGCGCCGCGGTGAGATCGGCCTTCCAGATGTTGCGCCCGTCGATCACCCCGAGCGACAGGATCTTGCCTTCCCGCCCTCCGCCCGCCGGCCACGCCTGGAGCAGCGACGCCAGCCGCGCCCCGGTGCGCACGGCGTCCACGTGCAGCCCGGCCACGGGAAGATCCAGCGCCGTCGTCAGGTTGTCGTCCAGCGCGCCGAAATACGTCGCGACCAGGAGCTTCTGCTTGGGCGCCTGATCGGCGAGGAAGCGATACGCCCGCGCGAACGCCTCGCGCTCGGCGGGCGTGCGGTCGAGGGCCAGGCACGGCTCGTCGAGCTGGACCCAGGTGGCGCCCGCCGCGGCGAGACGCGACAGCACGTCGGCATACACCGGGAGCAGCGCGTCGAGCAACGCCAGGCGATCGAACCGGGCGGTTCTCGTCTTGCCGAGCAACAGGAACGTCACCGGGCCGATCAGCACCGGCTTGGCCTGGATGCCGAGCGCCTTCGCCTCGAGGAACTCGTCCACCGGCTTCGAGGACGACAGCCGGAACGCCTGGCCCGGCTCGAACTCGGGGACGATGTAGTGGTAGTTGGTGTCGAACCACTTCGTCATTTCCATCGCCGTGACGTCGCGCCCGCCGGTCTGGACGCCGCGCGCCATCGCGAAGTAGGTGTCCAGGTCCACGGGCCCGCCGGCCCAGCCGTACCGCTTGGGCACGGCGCCCACCAGCGTGCAGGCGTCCAGCACGCGATCGTAGTAGGAGAAGTCGTTCGTCGGAACGAGGTCGATGCCGGCGTCCTGCTGCAGGCGCCAGTGCCGCTCGCGCAGCGCGGCGCCGGTCTTGAGCAGGTCCGCCTGGGAGACCTTGCCGCTCCAATAGCCCTCGGTGGCGCGCTTCAGCTCGCGGGCGGCACCGAGGTGCGGGAAACCGAGATTGTGCGAAATGGGCATAGGACGTGGAATCTACCTATACCCGGGCCCGGAGGGTACGCGCCCTGCTGCGGCCCCCGACCCTAAGGCTTGTGGGGGTTCGCGGGGCGCTTGTGGGGCTTCGACTGACCCGGCGGCACGAAGTCGGGTGGGCGACCAGGCGGCGCATTGCCCCTCCCCTGGCCGACATGCTCGGCCGCCTGCGCCGGCGTAGCCCCGTTTGCGACGCCGGCCTGCACTGCGCCCGGCAGGCCCAGCAGGTCGCTGGGCGACCCACCGTCCTTGATCAAGCCTTCAACCAGCTGGACCGTCTGCTTTGGGGGAACGCCGAGGGCCGCCAGCGTGGCGGCCACCCGCAGCACGAGCGCCGGATCGTACGGAGCGCGGCTGGCGCGCACCAGTTCGCTCACGTACCCGGCGGTGAGACCGGCGCTGAGCCCGTCCGCCCCGCCTTCCACCACATCGGCGGTGGGGCTTTCCAGGCCACCCGCGCGGACCGCGTCCCAAGCGCCCGCCAGCCGCCCGGCGAGCGCGCGCACCGCCGCGATCAGCCGCTCGGCCGGGACCCGCTTCGCGCCGCCCTCGATGGCCTTCTGGACGAGCGGCTCGGTCGGCAGCCCGTGCGCCGCCGCGTCCGCCGTGATGTCCTGCACGGCGCGCCGTACTTCCGGCGGGACGCGTTCGTCGAGGCGCGCCCCGACATCCTGCGCCACCAGCCGCAGCGCCGTGGAGAGCGCGAAGCCGAGCGCCAGGAACGCTCTCACAGGGTGTGCGCTCCGTGGACGCTCACGGCGACCATGCTGTTGCGGCGGCCGAACCCATCGTCGATCGCGGGCGCCGCCGGGTCCGCAACCCAGCGCTCGCCGTCCACGACGAAGGCGTACTGGTGCTGGCCGACGGGGAGCGCGAGGGTGGTCGTCCACACGCCGCTCGTGCCCGCGCGCGCCAGCGGCGCGGCGTTCAGGTTCCACTGATTGAAGGTGCCCGCTACCGCGACGTGCCGGGCGCCGGGAGCGTACAGCACGAAACGCACGAACACGGAGTCGTGCGCCCCGCTGCGCGCCACCGATGCCGGGACGGGGGTGGTACCCGGGGCCCGCGCCAGCAGCAAGAGCGCGACGCCCGCGGCGAGGGCGAGAGCGCCGGCCCACACGGCGGGACGCAGCCGCAGCCGCAGCTCCACGTCGCGTGGCGTCGTGAGCCAATGCAATGCGCGGCGCGTGCGCGAGGCCGCGTGACGCCGCACCACGGCCATCACGCGCTCGTCCAGTGCGGGCGACAGAACGACCGGCGTGCGATCCACCGCGCCCACCAGACGCACCGCCTCTGCTGCCTCGGGGCGTAGCTCTGGCGGGAGCTCGTCGAGCGACAGCTCGCCATCCAGCAGCTGCTTCACGAGCGGGTGATAGCCGAGGCTCATAAGTGCTCCTTCATCAGGTCTCGCAACCGGTCGTACGCACGATGCATCCGCATCTTGAGCGACGCCACCGTCGCCCCCGTCCGCCCCGCGATTTCGTCGTACGCCAGGCCTTCTACGTGCTTCAGCACGAATACTTCGCGCTGTTCCGGCGTGAGGTGCAGCAGCGACCGCTCGAGTGCCCGCATCCGCTCCGTCTGCTCGAACGTCCCATCGGGCCGGTCCGCGGCCGCGACACCGTCGTCTCTCTCATCGAGCGGGCGGCCTTCCCGCTGCCGGCGGCGCCGCTCCGCATAACAGCGATTGCGCAGGATCAGGAACAGCCACCCCGCAAACTTGTCCGGCTCCCGGCAATCCGCCAGGCGATCGAACGCCCGCACCAGCGCGTCCTGCACCGCGTCTTCACCGGCGTCGAGCGAGCCCAGCATGCGTGCGGCGTAGCGCGCATAGCGGTCGCGGTAGCGGTGCACCAATACCGCGTACCGCTCCACTTCGCCCCCTAACACCGCCCGCACGACCTCGCTGTCCGATGCGTCGCCCGCGAGACCCAACGTCGCCCTCGCTGCCCGAAGTTGTGCAGTGATGCTAGGGGCCGCTGCCGGCGGGGGCAACCCGTCCGCCCCTAAAGAGTCGCCCGGGTCAGGGTTGGTAACGCCGGACTCTGCTGCAACTTGCGACACAAGGCGTTACCTCGCTGAGGGGCCGGCACTCTTCTTATGGCAACAATGGAGGGTCGAGCGATGCTCCAGCCCAGTCGCACCATGGCGGATCACACCCTGCTCGGGTGGGTGGCGAGCGGTGATGCGGCGGCACTGCGCGAGCTCGAGCAACGTCACGGTCGCAGCGTGTACGCGCTCGCCTATGGCATCGTCATTGACCCTGGAGAAGCGGACGAAGTGGTCGCCGAGACGTTCGCATACGTCTGGCTCAGCGCCGCCCGCTTCGTCGAGACGGCCAACACGTCGGTTGCAGCCTGGCTGGGTGAAATCACCCGCAGCCGGGCCCGTGCGGTCCTGTTGTCGCGGGAGTGGGCGAGCGGAGCGCTCGAGCCGGTCACCGACTTCACGACGTAAGGAGAACTCTATGATTGGTAAGCTCTTCGGGCTCGCAGCCGTATGCGCGGTGCCCACGCTGTTGGCGGCGCAGACGCCGCAGATTCCCAACGAGCATGCGTCCGACCAGGGCAAGGCCATGGTGGCGTTGCACTCCCAGGGAGCCATCCACCGCGCGAAGCACCGCCGGGGGGCCGTGCTCCAGCCGCTCGTGGACGTGACGCGCAACCCCAACGCCGCGACACCGGCGACTCGCGCCACGCCCGCCATTCCTGGGCACGGCGACGTGCCCACGGTGCCGGCTCAACGAGCCACGCCGGCGACGCCGGCTCACAAGCAGGGTCAGTCGAACAACCCGCACCGGCCGTAACGGCAGCGGAATTCAGACGGGCACGTGGGGGCGCAGCATGCTGCGCCCCCACGTGCTTTCTGTCGACCGTATCGGTCCGTCCCCGGGCGCCGTAGCTTTGGTGCCGTGAAGCGGGGGATTCCTGCGCTGCTGGCGGCGGTGATCACACTGCCCGCCCCGGCGGCCGCGCAGACCGAGATGTCGGTCGGCCTGGGCGTCGGCACAGTGCGGTATCCCGCCGGGGCGGGCATCGGCACCGCGGTGCTCTCGCCCGCGGTGCGTCACACGTCTGGGGCGCTGACGGCGGATTTTTCCGGCTCGCTCGCTTCCCTTCCGAGAGGGGCGTGGGCCGGCCAGGGGTTGACGGACCTCTCGCTGGTCAGCCCGCCGCTCGCGGGCTCCGTGCGCTTCAGCGTCGAGCTCACACTCGCAGGCACCGCGCGCAGCGACAACGGCTCGACCGCGGCGGCACACGGCGTCGCGGAGCTCTCCCGATCCTTTTCCACGTGGGGGCTGGGGATCGGCGCCGGCCCGTCCATCGGTGCGATCTCAGGCGATTTTCCCGTCACGGCGCTGCACACCCGCGCCCGCGCCTGGTGGCATCCCGAACGGGGGCCAGGGACGGGGGCGGAGGGCCCGGAGATCCAGCTCAGCGTCGAGCCCACGCGGTTTCCGGCCTATTGGTTCACGGACGCGAGCTTGGCGGCCACGCTCGACCGCGGGCGAGCGATCGTGTCGCTGTGGGTCGCTGGGCGCACCTCGCCGGCCTTGGCCTCGGAGGGCGCCGGGGGCGCGTTCGTGCAGTACTTCGCGACGCCCCGCGTGGCGCTGGAGCTGGGCGGCGGCAGTTACCTCCCGGACCCGTACCAGGGTCTGCCGCGCGCGGGGTTCTTCACCGTGGGGGTTCGGCTGCACCACGCGGCGCGTGCACCACGCGCGCGGTCGGCGCCGCTCGTGCCCGCGGTACGGGGCGACCGCCTGGTGGTGCAGTTCCGGATGCCCGGAGCCCGCTCCGTGGCGATGGCGGGCGATTGGAACTCCTGGCAAGAGGTGGCGTTGCGCCCGCTGGGCGACGACGTGTGGGAAGGCACGCTCGGCCTGCGGCGGGGCGTCTATCACTTCAACCTGCTGGTGGACGGGTCGGACTGGGTGGTGCCCAACGGCGTGGCGACGGTGCCCGACGGGCTGGGCGGAATGGTGGCCGTGCTGATCGTTCCGTAGGCTCCATGTCTCCTCATCACGAGGTGCGTTATGGGCAAGATCAACTGGAGTCGGGTGGTGGTGGGCGGGCTCCTGGCGGGGGTGGTGCTGAACATCGTGGACTTCGTGTTTTTCGGCGTGATGATGAAACAGGATATCGCCGCGGCCATGCAGGCGCTGGGCAAGCAGCCGGGGGCGATGGACAGTCTGGTGCCGTGGTTCGTGCTGCTGGACTTCGTCACCGGCATCGGGGTGCTGTGGGTGTACGCGGCGATCCGGCCGCGCTTCGGCGCGGGGGCGAAGACCGCGGTGATCGCGGGGGTCGCCGTGTGGTTCTTCGTCGGCCTGCTCCATGCCCTGGGTGAGGCGCCGATGGGGCTGTTCCCGCAGAAGATGTACACGGTCGGGACGATCGTCGCGTTGGTGCAGTACGCCGTGGCGGGGGCGGTGGGGGCGTACGTGTATAAGGAAGTGTAGGGCCGAAAAAAGAGGGGCGCAGCGTGCTACTGCGCCCCTTCTGTACGTTCCGACCTTCCGAGCTCAGGGATTCAGTGGCGTGCAATCGCTCGTGAAGCCGCGTGCATTGCACTCGGCATCGGGAACGGGCATGGCCACGGGAACGCTGCCGCCGCTCACCTGCAGCGGGATGGAACTCAAACGGCCGAAGCGTCGCGCGTCGATCCACCGCGTGCCCTGCTCCCACAGGAGCGAATACCGGCGGTTGTAGAGTAGTTGGGTGACGAAGGCCGTATCCGGGCTCGCGATCGTGACCGTGGTTGGCGCGAGCTTCCCCGCATTGGTCCGGACCTGGTTCAGATCAGTCACGGCTTGCGCCTTGCTCCCTGCGAACCACTGCGCCTCGGCATCGAGCAACACCAGCTCTTCGTTCCGGATGATCGGAATCTGGTGCGCCGGATCGGCCTTGCCCGCGGTGAAAAACACCTTGAACTTCAGGGTGCCCACTATGGGAATCCCGCCGAGCCGCTGCGGGACGAGCGCCGAATCGACCTTGTCCAGGACCCGCTGGTCCCGGACCTTTCCGGGCACGGGTTGCGTGTCCGCGTTGGCGACATTCGAGTCGAGCGCAAAGTAGGTGTCCCCGTTCAACGGCTCCGAGAGCCCGTTGGAAATGTCTCCCGCCCCATTCGAGAAGTCGAAGTAGGCGCCGGCGGCGAATCCGGCGGCCGTCGTCGCAGTGCGATCGAGGAACGAGCTGTCCAAGTCGGCGACGGCCCGTGTGTAGCAAGGCGTCCCGCACGCCGCAGCCGTCGCCCGCAGAATGGCCGCCTTCGCCGCGAGGGCGCGATTGAATCGCTTGAACGCGCCCGGAGTCTCGAGACCGGAAAATCCAGGGGGCGTCGGGAACGGAAACGCCGCGCTATCCGCATCTGCGACCCGCAGGTCGGCGCGTGCGCCGTCCAGGAGTGCGAGGACGTAGCCGTATACGCTGTCTTTGGTGACAAAGGGCGCGGTCGCCGCATTCAGGGCGCGGTCGACGTCGACCGGGGCGCCCAGCGAGTCGCGCGTGAGAACGACGTACAGGAAGGCGAGAGCCTTCATCGTGTTCGCCATGCCGCGCGACGCGGCCTTCTCCCCCACGGACAGATCCGTGTTCGTAGCAACGGCGGTCAAGTAGATGTTGATGTTGCGGATATTCTGGTACCGATCGGCCCACAGCGCGCCGCCGAATCCGCCGCCTTGGAGCGGTCCGTAAAACGGCTCCTGGTAATCGGGCTGGTTGTTCCCCGAGAGGTTGATACCTTCGCGGCCCATGGAGCCGAGACGCCAGATGTAGTTCTGGATCCCGCTGCGCGCGCTGCCGAAGATGCCGATGGCAGCGGCCGACAGCCGATCGCGCGTCGGATTGGCGAGCAGGGAGTCGAGCAGCGGCTGGTTCGTGTTCGTGACGTTGAAGAAGTCCGAGCACGCGGCGCCGGCAAGCAGCGCTCCCAGGACGGCGCCGACCGTGGCCAGCCTGCGCAGATGCAGTATGGTGGTCATGGTCAGAACCCCGCCGTGATCGAGAAAAAGACGCTGCGCTCGGGCGGATAGGGACCCAAGTCGATGTTCCGCACGATCGCCTGCTGGCCATAGTTGCTCACTTCGGGATCGTACCCGAAGTAATTCGTGAACAGCAGCAGGTTACGCCCCGTGACACTCACGCGCGCGGAGCGCGCGCCGAACCAGCCGGCGATTCGCTCGGGCAGGTCGAGGGCGATGCTCGCTTCCCGGAGCTTCAAAAACGTGGTGGATTGGATGAAGGCGCCCGCGGTCCCGTACGTGTTGCAGGCGTTATACCGCGCCTGACCCGCGACGGTCGCCTGGTCGGGGGCGAGGCCGTTGCAGTCGTACAGCGAGAGCGTCTGGTTCTGCGCCACGCCGCCCGCCTGCCAGTCCCACAACATGGAGAACGACAGCCGTCGGAATGTCACGTCGTTCGTAAACCCCATTCGGAACCGCGGGTTGGCCTGCCCGAAGTAGCGGTTGACATACGAGCAATCGTCGGGCGTGGGCGTGCACGAGCCCGGCACCGTGTCGGTGCCGATGATCTGCGTGATCGGCTTGTCTTTTTGGACGAAGAATTCGCCGTAGGCGAGCCCAAACCCCGCATTGGCCGGCCGGAAGCCGCAGATCTTCGCGTTCGGCTTGCACACTTCGGGCACCGGCAGCTCCTGGACCCGGTTCTTGAGCGACGTGAACGTCGTCCGGAACACCCAGTTCAGATCCTTCCGCTGAATCGGTGTGATGCCGGCCGCTATCTCGATGCCCTCGTTCCAGAGGACACCGCCATTCAGGATGACCGTCGTAAATCCCGTGTAGGGCGCCGGTGTGCTCTGCAGCAGGAGGTCGTAGGTATGCCGCGTGTAGCCCGTGACTTCGACCGTGGCCCGGCCGTTCCACAACTGGCCGTCGACGCCGACCTCGAACTCCTTGATGCGTTCGGGCTTGATGTTCGGCGCGCCCGCTATCCCTGAGACGATGGTCCCGATCTGGCCGCCGATGACGGTGTTGGCCAGCGTCGTGAATTTTTGCCCGAACAATGCCTGGTTCCCCGTCTCGCCGTACGCGCCCCGCAGCTTCACCTCGGTCCCCTCGCCGAGCAGCTGCGGGAAGCGATACGACGCGGACGCTTTGGGATAAAGGAAATACTTGTTGATATCGCCATTGGCGCTCGACCGCTCCGCGCGCAGCCCGGCCGACAGCAGGAGCCGCTCCCGCAGCGCGAGGAACTCCTCTTGGCCGTAGAACGCCAGCGTGCGGTCCTTGGTCTTCAACTCGAACTGTTGCCCGAGCGCAGATCCCTGGTCGACGTTGGACTGGCCGGGCAGCAGACCCTGGGCCACCACGCGCCAGCGTTCCAGCTCACGATCTTCAACTTGAACGCCGGCCGAAGTCGTGGCTTTGAACGAGCCGCCCGCGGGCGCGTAGGCGTGAATTGCATTGAGGTTCCAGTTCCATAGTCGACTGTTCGCATTGCCGAGGGCCGATGTGCCCGGAGTGGACGACGTCGCCTGGAAGAACAGCGCCGGCGGCGCAAACACCTCGGTGGTCTGGCTCAGCAGGTCCACACCGCCCGAGGCGACGAATCGAAGATTGTGGCGATCGGTCTGAGCCGCTTGGAACGTAAGGGTTCCACCGCCCGTGAAGCGCGTGACGACTTCGTCGTTCTTGCCGAGAGCGATCGTCTGGAGCGGGTTCGAGGACTTGTAGGTGATCGAAGGCTGCGCATACCCGGCGCTCGTCGGCTCGATGGGAATGAAGCCGGGGATGTACGCGATCGCGTACGTCGCGCTCGCCCCATCGTTGTCGTTGTTGGTGAAGCCCTTGTCCGTCTGATTGCGTGTGAACGCCGTGCTGAAGCTCAGCTGGAACTTGTCGCTGAGCGATTGGTCCAAGTTGGCCCGCAGGTTCTGCCGATCGTTGAACGTGTTGTCGATGATGCCGCCATCCCGTTTTGTGCTCCCCGAGAGAAAGTAGCGCGTGTTCTCGGAGCCGCCGCTCACGTCGATATTCGTCTCGTACGCGATCGGCTTGTTGCCGGCGATCTCCTGCAGGTGGTCATAGGTCGGCAACTGGCCGTTCACCTCGTACGACTTGATGAGGGCCGTATCCGCAGCACTCGACGCGTAGAGATCGAGCGCCTCGGCCTCCGTGAAGGAGCGCGTCCCCGGTCCGCGCAGCAGCCCGAAGTAACCCAGCCGCTGGGTGACCGTCGCACGCGCCTTCCCGGCCTTGCCGCGATTCGTCTTGACGATGATCACACCATTCGCCGCTTTGGAGCCGTAGATCGACGCCGCCGCCGCCCCGCGCAGCACCTCGACCGACTCGATATCGCTGGAATTGAGATCCGCCAAGCGGTTCACCGGATCGTCTTGCAGCTCGCCGTTGCCGCGGTTCGCCGAGCTGCCGGTCACGGTGAACAGTCCGGTGGGCAGCGACGCATCGCTGTAGAGCACACCGTCCACGACGAACAGCGGGTCGGGGTTGCCGATGACGGTGTTGTTGCCCCGGATTTGGATCTGGGTTCCGCCGCCAGGCGCGCCCGAGTTCTGGTTGATGATCGCCCCGGGCACGCGGCCAGCGAGCGCGCGGTCGAGCGACGGGGCGGGCACGGCGGATACCTCCTGACCGCTCACGTTCGTCGTGGCGATCGCCGCGTTGCGCCGCTCCACGCCCGTCGCCTGGCCCGTGACCACCACCGCCTCGAGGTTGAACACATCGGCCTCGAGCGTCACGTCGGCCGCGTTCTGACCCCCCGGGACCGAGACCTCGCGCCGCTTAAACGCGATGCGGCGGAACACCAGCGTCGCGGCGCCCGACGGCGCCGCAATCGTGTAGCGACCGTCGGCGTTGGTGACGGCCGCGAACGCGGCACCGGTCACGGAGACGTTGACGCCCGCAATCGGCTCGCCGTTCGTGGCCGAGGTCACGCGGCCGCTGATCTGGCGCTCCTGGCCGGATGCGCCGGCCGCGCCCAGCGCTACGAGCGCTAGGGCGAAGAAGGAAGTACGCTGTGCCACGAAGCCTCCTGAGCGGTAAGCCGCACGAAAACCCTCCATATGCTGCGGCCCGTGCGGCACCTCCGCAAGAAGGGGCCGCCAGGCTAAGTTGAAACGCGCCCTCGCCCCCCTGCCCCGACCCCGAGCCCTGGAGGCCGTTCATGAGCGTGGACCGCCGCACCTTCCTCGAGCGCACCGCCGCCGCCACCGCCGCCCTCGCGTGGCCCAGCGCTCCCCCCGCGACGCGTCGCATCGACGACCTCGCCCCGATCTTCACGGAGATCGACAAGCACCACGACGAAACCGTGGCGCGCCTGCAGGAGTGGATCCGGCAGCCGTCCATCGCCGCCGAGAACCGCGGCGTGAACGAGGGCTGCGAGCTCACTATGCGCATGCTCAAGGACGCGGGCTTCGACCAGGTGACGAAGATCCCCACCGACGGCCAGCCCGGCATCTTCGCCACGCTCGACGCCGGCGCGCCGCGCACGCTCGGCCTGTACTTCATGTACGACGTCAAGCAGGTCGATCCCGCCGAGTGGTCGTCGCCGCCGTGGGAGGCCGCCATCGTCGACCGGCCCGGGTTCGGCAAGGTGTTGATCGGGCGCGGCGCCGTGAATCAGAAGGGCCCCGAGGCGACGTTCCTCGCGGCGCTGCACGCCATCCGCGCCGCGGGCAAGAAGCCGCCGCTCAACTTCGTGCTCGTCGCCGAGGGCGAGGAAGAGATCGGCTCGCCCCACTTCCCCCAGATCGTGCGCCGACCGGAGGTGCAGGCCGCCCTGCGACGCGTCGCGGGGATCTTCATGCCCTCGGCGGCCCAGGCGTCCGACGGACAGGTCACCATCACGCTCGGCGCCAAGGGCGTGATCGAGTGCGAGCTGGTCTCGAGCGGGGAGCGCTGGGGCCGGGGGCCCAAGAAGGACATTCACTCGAGCAACAAGGCGCGCGTGGACAGTCCGGCGTGGCATCTCGTAGAGGCGCTGGCGACGCTGGTCTCGCCCGACGGCAACGAGCCGGCGATCGACGGCTACGGCGCCAAGGCCCGCGCGCTGTCGGCGAGCGAGAAGGCGATGGTGGCGACGGCGGCGCGCCGCCTCGACGAGGCCGTCGCGAAGCGGGAAATGGGCGTCGATCACTGGGTGCACGATGTGAGCTGGGTCGAGGCGCTCGAGCGCCTCGTCTCGCGGCCCACGGTCAACATCGAGGGGCTGGTCGGCGGCTACACCGGCCCGGGCGGCAAGACCATCCTACCGCACCGCGCGGTGGCGAAGCTCGACCTGCGCCTCGTGCCCGACATGACGGCGGCCGAGTCGCTGGCGGCGCTCAAGGCGCACCTCGCGAAACGTGGGTTCGGCGACATCGAGGTGAACATGACGGGCGGCTACGATCCCACGACCACCTCGGGCGACGCGGCGCTGATCAAGGCGCAGGTGGCCGTGTACCGGCGCTCGGGGATCGATCCCGTGATCCTGCCGCGCATCGCCGGCTCGTGGCCGGGCTACGTGTTCACGGGCGATCCGTTGCGCCTCCCCGCCGGCCATTTCGGGTTGGGGCATGGCAGCGGCGCGCACGCACCCGACGAGTACTATGTGATCGAGTCGCAGAACGCCGCAGTGCGGGGGATCGACGGCGCAGCGCGGTCGTATGTCGAGTACCTGTACGAGGTGGCGCGCGGCTGAGTCGGGGGGCAAGAAAAACCGCCGGGCGAGTAAGCCGCGCCCGGCGGCGTATCAGCAAGAATCGACGTCGACTAGAATCCCGTCTCCGTACCGCACCCCGCGGGGGCGGGGCTCCGCGCATCGCATTCGAATCCCGGGAATGGGAACTTGCTGAACCGTTTGGCCGCACCGCCGCTGGTCGGATCCTGAGGCAGCGTGTTCAGCCGCCCGTAGTGCCGCAGATCAATCCACCGGTGCCCGCCCTCGAACATCAAGGAATAGCGCTTGTTGTAAAGCAGTTCATCCAAGAGTGCTGTCTGCGTCACCGCACCCGCATAGAGCGGCAACTTCCCGGACTTGACCCGGATCGTGTTCAGATCCGTAACCGCGGCGGCCAGGCTCCCGGCCGTGGAGAGTCCGACGTTCGCCTCGGCACGCAGCAGGATCAGCTCCTCGTTGCGGATGATCGGGATCGGAGCGTCGACGGCGTTGTAGATGACAAACTGGATATCCGACGTAAGCCCCTGGGTGCTCTTCGCTGCCGACAGCGTGGCGATTTTGCGCACGAACCGATCGTCCTTCGCGCCGCCGGTCTGCAACTGCGCGTCGGTTTCCAAGGAAGGATGCGCGAGGATTGCGCGGGCGTTCGGGTCGAACAAGGCGTTTGTCTCGTCCCCGGACACCGTGCTGTAATCGTAATAAACGCCCAGGTCGAGGGACTTGGTGGTGTCAATGAAGGAGCCGCCGAGCGCGGTCAACGCGCCGGCGAAGTCGTCGGTGTACACGGCGACCCGGGCGCGGAGGGCCCGGTTGAACCGCAGAAACGTGCCGGGCGTATCGAACCCCGCGAACCCCGCGGGGAGGGGGAACGGGAACTTCGCGCTCGCGGCCTGCAGGTGGGTCTGCGCTTCGTCGAGCAATTGCACAATACGGGCAAACACCGCGGCCTTCGGCACAATGGCCGCGGGTGGCGCGGTCAAATCGATACCGACGTCGATCGCCGCGCCGTTGGCATCGCGCGTGACGATCACCTTCAGGAAGTCGAACGCCTGGATGGTTTTGGCGAAGCCCCGCACCGCTTCCTTCTCTGCGTCGCTCATTGCGGGAACCCGGTCGGTTGCCGCGAGTACGACGTTCGCATTCAGGATGTTGCGATAGGGGAAGCCCCACAGATTACCGCCAAACGCGGGGCTACCGCCGTCGAGGGGTCCAACCATCATTTCCGTCACGAAGCGAGGATCGGCCGGGTCGAAGTTGTAGGATTCTCGGCCTACGATCCCGAGCAGCGATACATACCCGTTCTGCGCCGCTATCCCGGCCCGCGTGCCGATCAACAACCCGGTCGCGGCGGTCGCAATCTTGGACCGCGTCGGATTGTTCAGAAGGTCGTCGAGCGCCGGCGAGTTCAGGTTCGGTACATTGAGATCCTTGCAGGCAGTGACAAGCCCCAGCCCGACTAGCACGGCCAGAAGGTTCGTCGTTCGCATGGGTCGAGTCCTCGGGAGTGGCCGCATGGTCAAAGCCCCAGATCGATCGAGAACCAGAAGCTCCGACTGGGCGGGAACGGTGTGACGTCGATGTTCCGCGCAATCGGCTGGTTGCCGAAGTTGCTCACTTCGGGATCGAGCCCGGTGAACGGCGCGATCGTGAAGAGGTTGCGGGCGCTGGCGCTCAGCCGGACGTAACGCGCCCCGCGCCAGAAGCTGGTCATCGCTGAAGGCGGCAACGTATAGGTCAGCGTGATCTCCCGCAGCTTCAAGAACGTCGCGCTCTCGACGAAGTTCTTCGCCACCTTGCCGAACCCATAGATCCGCTTCTGACCCACCGTCCGCAGGGTGTCCGCGGTGGTGTCACTGGTGGGAACGACGACCGTGTCGCGCAGGGGTACGGCGTAATCCGCCGTCACCTGTCCGAAGTCGTACAGGAGTCTGGTGAGATTGAGAATGCTGCCCCCATGTTGCCAGTCGAGCAGGACGTGGAGGTCAAAATGCTTCCATCTGAAGTCGTTGGTAAAGGCCATCCGGAAGTCGGGGTTCGCGTCGCCGATCTTGCGAACGACGACCGTGCCCGTTGTGTCGGCGGCTCCCAGGTAGTCGTACGCGGTGCTCGCAACGTCGGCCGCCGTCAGGGTGTCGTTGCCGACGATCTGCGTCGCCGAGGCGCCCTTCTCCACGCGGAATTGGCCGAGCGAGGCCCCAAACCCACCCGCGCGGAACAACGGCAGCCCGGCCAAATCGGTGATGACGCTCCGGTTGAGCGAGAAGGTCGTCCGGAAGATCCAGCCCAGGTCACTTCGCTGCACGGGGATGAGCCCAAGCGTCACCTCGAGGCCTCGCGTGCGCAGCTTCCCGCCATTCGCGATGAGCGTATTCACACCCTGGACCGGCGCGAGCTGCCGTGGGAGGAGGAGGTCACTGACGTTCTTCTGGTAGCCCGTCACCTCGAGGTTCCCGCGCCCACCCCACAGCGTGGCGTCGAAACCACCTTCGATTTCCCGTTCCCGTTCCGGCCCCAGGTCGGGTGCTCCCGTGGTGTCGCCGGCCACGGTGCCGGGAAGGCCGCCGACCTTGCTGGTGGCCCGGAGGGATGTGAACCTCTGTCCATACGCCGGCTCGTTACCGGACTCGCCGTACGCCCCCCGAATCTTTAGTTCATCCACGAAGGCCGTCGGCTTGAGAAAGCGGTAGGAGGCCGACGCCTTGGGGAAGTAGTGCAGTTTGTTTGGGTCGGCGTTGAGGCTGCTCTGATCCGCCCGAATTCCGGCTGTGAGGAGAAGGCGCTGATCGCTGGCCAGGAACTCTTCCTGCGCAAAGAAGCCGAGGTCCTTGATTCTCTCCCGCCGCTCGGGGCCGATCACGATATTGGTCCCGGCATCCACGTTCTCCTGCCCGGCCGTGAGGTTGCGGCTCGTGATGCGCGAGATGTCGAGTCTGCGCCAGCCATACTGGACGCCCACGGACGTCGTGGCGGAGAAGGCGTTGCTGCTCGGCGTAAAACTATGGACGGCGCTCGTGTTCAGATTCAGGTTCAGGCTCCCGCTGTTGGTCAGCAGTGACGTGCCGGGCAAACCGTCGTTGGGCTCGAACTGCAGCTCGGGCGGGAAGAACAGCGCGTTATCCTGGTTGAAGTAGTCCGCGCCGCCGAGCGCGATGAAGCGGAGGTAGTGCCCACCCGACCGCACGGCGTCCCACTGAAGATTCGCTCCCCCGATGAATCGATACACGTCCTCGCTGTTCTTCATCAGCGCGGCGGTCTGCACCGGATTGCTCGGCACAAACGGGTTGCGCGCGAACGTGTCGCCGGGCTGCAGGCCGAGGTTCACGAAGCTCGGCGTGGCGGACAGTACGACGTAGAAGCTGGTCCCGGTGTTGTCGTTGTTCGTGAGGCCGCGCTGCGCCTGGGTGTGCATGTAGCTGGTGTTGAGACTGGCCCGCACCGTCGACCCGAGTCGCTGGTCGAGGTTCAGCCGCAGCGCTTGCCGCTTGAATCCCGTGTTCTGTATGATGCCGCCATCGTCCTTCACCGTTCCTGAGGCGAAGTACTGGGTGTTCTCGGTGCCACCCGAGACGCTTGCCCCGGACTCGAACGATAGCGGCCTGAGCCCTGCCAACTCGCGTTCGAGATCGAAGAAGGGACAGCCGCCGTTCGGCAAGGCGCACAGGCCCCTGATGAGCCTGCGCGTCGCCGTATCTCGGGTAGCGCTCGGAGCGAAGGCGCCGAACGCATCGGTCGTGTCCCGGAAGACCCGCGAGCCCACCGTGTTCGAAATCTCGGAGAACCCGAAACGCTGGGTGAAGCCGACCTGCGACACACCTGCCTGCCCCCGCTTGGTCTTGATGATCACGACACCGTTCGACGCCTTCTGTCCATAAATGGCACCCGCCGACGCTCCGCGCAGGACCTCGATGCTCTCGAAGTCGCTGGGGTTGAGGTCGGCGATGCGGTTCACCTGTGCGTCCTGATCGAGCGAAGGATTCGATCCCCCAGCCGCCGCGGTGACCGCGTTCTGATTGGACGGAATCGCAACGTCGCTCACGATCACGCCGTCTACGACGTACAGCGGCTCGGCGGTTGCGTTGATCGACGTTACACCGCGGAGCCGGACTTGCAGACCGCCGCCGGGCGCGCCACCGTTCTGCTGGATATCGGCGCCCGCGATCTTACCCTGGAGTTGCTGCTCGAGGCTGGCGGTCGGAACGAATCCCAACTCGGCCGCGCTGACGGTCGCCACCGCGTTCCCCGCGTTGCGCCGCTCGACTCCGGTCGCAAGACCCGTGACCACGACGGCTTCGAGATTGAACACGTCGGGCTCGAGCGTGACCTCCACTCGCCCCTGCGATGCTGACACGGTAATCTCCCGCCGCCTGAACCCGATGTGTCGCACCAGCAGCGTCGCGTTGCCCTCGGGACCGGCCAGGGAGAACTCCCCTTGATCGCTGGTCAGGGCGCTGATTGCCGTCCCCTCGACCGATACGTTGGCTCTCCCCACCGCCTCGCCGCTCGTCGCGTTTGTAACCCGACCGGTTATCTGGCGCTGCTGCGCCCACGCGCGTGGCGCTCCGACGGCCGCCGCAAGCGCGAGCGAAACCAGCACGATGCGCTGTACCACGGTTCCTCCCTACTGGTGCACAAGGGTAGCGGCCGTGCCGCAGAAAAATTCAACGCCCGCTACGTTGCGCGCGATTACCGAGGTCCGCAAGGAGGGGAGGTCAGGGCGCGACCGCCGACGCCGATGCCCGCCGCGCCCGCAGGCCCGCGTACACGGGCGGCCCCGCCAAGGCGAGCAGCACCGCCACCAGCACGCCCGGCAACCCGATCGCGCGGCTCCGCACCTCGAGCACGACGCCCGCGACCAGCACCAGGAGCGGCAGGGCGGCGAGCGCCACGAGCCACGGCACAGCGAGCGGCACGCGGAACGCGCCCCGCAACGTCGGCTCGGCGCGCCGCAGCTGGATCAGCGCCGCGAATTCGAGCCCGAGCGCCGCCGTGTACAGCAGCACGTCGCCCGCGAGCAGGCCGCCGAACGGCAACAGCGAGAAGAGCGAATACACCACGGCCGAGACGAGCACGGCGTTCGCCGGCGTGCCGCGCGCATCGGTGCGCGCCAGCGCCTTGGGCAAGAGACCGTCCTGCGCCAGCACCAGGGGAATCCGCGAATACACGAGCAGCAGGGCGTTGAACAGCGCGAACGCGGACAGCATGCCCGCCAGCGCCACCCACACCCCGAGCCACCCGCCCACCACCGTGCGCGCGAGCCCCGGCCACGCACCGTCCGTCCACGCCGTCCAGTCGGTAAGCGCCAGCACCGGAATAATCGTGAGGAAATAGACGAGGGTGACGAGCGGCAACGCCCGGGCGAGGGCCCGCGGGTACGTTGCCGACGCCTCCTCGATCTCACCGCCGATGGTCGAGGCGTTGTCCCAGCCCGAATAGTTCCAGATGCTCTGGGATACGCCGATGCCGAGAGCGCCGAGGAAGGACGTGCCTGCAGCGTGAAAGGGCGTTACCGGGAAAGGCGTTGCGGAAGCCCCGAGCCAACGCACCAGCGCCGCTACGGACAGCACCGCGAAGGGCGCCAGCACCGCCGCCACGAACCACCCCGACGCCGCGCCGACGACGCGCGTCCCGCGCAGGTTCAGCCATGTCGCTCCCCAGATCATCGCCAGCGCCACGATCCAGCGCTCGAGCCAGCCGAGCCCCGGCAGGAAGAAGCCGAGATACTGGATCAGGAGCACCGGATAGATCGCCATGTCGAGCAGCGAATAGGTCCATGAGAGCCAGCCGTTCCAGAAGCCCCAGAACCGGCCGAACGCCCGCTTCACCCACTGGTAGTAACCGCCCTCGACCGGGAGCATCGAGGCGAGCTCGCCCACGAGCAGTGTTTCGGGAACGCTGTAGAGCAGCGGCGTGGCGACGAGCAGCAGCAGAGCAACGCCGGGCCCGACTGAGCCGACCAGCCCCTCCAAGCCGAACGGCCCACCCGACACGGTGAAGAACATCACCGCGACGAGTGGGCCGAGGCGCAAGCGGGAGGGCGTCACGAGTGCGCGTGGTCGTGCCCGGCGCCCCAGATGACGTGCGGATCGTCGCCCGCAAATGCCAACACGTGCACCATCCAGCCGAACAGGCGCGGCAGGAACCGCCCGCCCACGGCGGCGCACGCGTTGGGGGTCGCGATGGTCGACTTGGGGCCGAAGACGGGCCGGCCCGCGAGCGTGTCGCGCCACCGCCCGCCCTGACCCCGGGGCGGCACGCACCAGTTCACGTGCTCGTGCCACCGCGCCACCGACAGCGGGACGCGGGCGTCCAGCTGATCGAACGACGCGATCCCCGGTGCCGCGTACATCGCCCCCACGAGCACGAACGTCCCGTCCGGCTCCTTCCGGTACAACAGCGATGTCGGCTTCGCCGCGTCGAAGCGCGCCATCTCGGCGAGGGCCCAACGGCGGTTGGTGAAGTGATAGACAGGCTGTGGCACGCCGGGCAAGAACTGGCGGAAGCCGTCCGCCTGCGCGACGCGCACATCGCGATACTTGCCGAGCGCGGCACGCATCTGCGCTACGATGGCGGCGGCGCGCGTCGAGTCGGACCCGCTGCCTGGCCGCAGCGGTGTGAGTGTCATGTGCGGGTCGGCGGGCACCGGCCGGCCCATCGCTTCCTCGGCCGCGAGGGTGGCGTGCTGCTCGGTCGAATCCATCGCCTCCATGTCGTGCGACGCCGTCGCCTCCTGCCGCGTGCGACACGCGCCGGCGGGGCCGACGACCAGCGTGGCGATCAGGCAACACCAGGCGACCGACGCGGCGCGAACGCGCATTGTGACCTCGCAGGGGGGTCCCGGAGGTAATCTAGAAGGATCGTGGCGCAAGAAACGAACCTGCCCGGAAGGAGTCGCACATGAGGTCGATCGTCCGTTCCCTGCTGGCAATCGCCGGCGCGATGCTGGTGGTGCAATGCCACGAGGCCTCCCTCACCGCCCCGCGCCCCATCACCGCGCTGCCACGCACGCTGAGCGCGGCGGAAACCGGACTGATCAGCGCGGACAACCGGTTCGCCTTCAGTCTGTTCGGCGAAATCGCGCGCCAGACCAGCCCCGACTCGAACCTCTTCATTTCACCGCTCAGTGCCGCGATGGCGCTCGCCATGGCCTACAACGGGGCCGCCGGCGCCACGCAGGCCGAGATGCAGCAGGTGCTGCAGCTCGACGGCACGACGCTCGACGACGTCGACCAGTCCTACCGCAGCTTGATCGGGCTGTTGCGCGGGCTCGACCCCCAGGTGGCGTTCACTCTCGCCAACTCCGTATGGTACGACTCCGACCCGCGATACGCGCCGACGCCCGAGTTTCTCGACGCCACCCGGACGTACTTCGACGCCCGGGTCGAAGGCCTCGACTTCGGAAGTCCCACCGCGGCGCCGACGATCAACGCCTGGGTGAGCGATCAGACGCACGGCAAGATCCCGACCATCGTGCCGGATCCCGTCCCTCAGGACGCCGTGGCATACCTCATCAACGCGATCTATTTCAAGGGAAGCTGGACCGCGCGGTTCGACCAGAGTCTGACTCGGCCCGGGACGTTCAAGCTGGCGAGCGGCGCCGCTGCCACGGTGCCCATGATGCAGCACGGACGCACCGTCCCGATCGGCATTGCGATTGTGAACGGCGTGACCGTGCTCGATCTGCCCTATGGGGGCGACGCCTTCAGCATGACGATCGCGCTGCCGCACGACGCGGCCGGAATCGACTCGCTCGTCCAGGGCCTGACGGAAGAGCGCTGGCGCGCCTGGATCGCCGCGCTCGATTCCCGGTCGTTCGAGGTAGTCATGCCGAAGTTCACGCTCAGGTACGGGCTGACGATGAACGACGTGCTCGCGACGCTCGGCATGCCATCGGCGTTCTGCGGGTCCGCAGGCACCGACTTCACGCGATTGAACCCGGGCGGGGGTCTGTGCATCTCGGCAGTCAAGCACAAGGCCTTCGTGGACGTCAACGAAGAGGGCACCGAGGCGGCGGCCGCGACCTCGGTGGAGTTCAGCCTCACGAGCGTGGGGCCGCCGCTCGTCGTGGTGGATCGGCCGTTTGTCTTCGCGATCCGCGAGCGGCTCTCGGGAACGATTCTGTTCCTCGGCCGCGTGATGAATCCCGCGGCGACCTGACGCGGGGCTCCTCAGGGACTGGTCGAGGCGAGCTCCGAGGGCCTGCGGGTCGGACGCCGCGCCGGCTTGGCACTGCGGCCCAGCACGCGCTCGTACACCGCGAGCTCCTGCCGCGCGATGCGCGGCCATGCGAAGCGCTGCGCCTTCTCGATCCCGGCACGCCCCATCGCCTCGCGCCGGGCGGGATCGCCCAGCAGCGCGATGGTCGTCTCCGCCCACACGGCGGGATCGTCCTTGGGGATGACCACCGCCTCGGCGCCGCCCGCGATCACCGACCGGAAGCCGTGGTTGTCCGACACGACCATAGGGGTGCCGCACGCCATCGCCTCGAGCAGCGTGACACCGAACGACGCGATCGTGGTCGGGCACAGGTACAGGTCGGCCGAGCCGTAGTAGGCGGGGCGATCCTCGAACACCTGCCCGGCGAACCGTACGCTCGCACCCAACCCCTCGGCCCGCGCGCGCCGCTCGTAGTAATGCCGCCACGGCCCGTCGCCGGCCACGGTGAGCACCGCGCGCGGATAGCGCGTCAGGATCCGGGGCATGGCTTCGAGCAACGTGCCCAGGCCGTTGCGGGGCTCGATGCGCCCGAGGAACAAGAGCCGCGGATGGTCGGTGAGGGCGTCGGTGGGCCGGCGCCCGTTGGGCTTGAAGAAGGTCGTGTCCACGCCATTGGGGATGACGTCCCACTCGAGCTCGAAATAGCGTGCGTTTGCCTCGACGACCGGCTGACTCACCGCGATCGTCGCGGCGTGGCGGTCGAGGATCTTCTGGAACGGGCGCCGGAACACCCGGCAGCCGAGCGAGCGCGCGAACCACGAATGAAAGGTGGCGACCACGGGAATCCCGGCCCGCCATGCCGCGAACGGGGCCACGAGCCCCAACGTGGGGGCCAGGCCGCCGTGGACGTGCACGAGGTCGTAGCGCCCTGCGCGGAACAGCTGCTCCAGCCGCCGACGCAGCCGCCATCCGGTGGTGATGCGCGACACGCCGCCGTTCGCGTAGATCACCCGGCTCGTGCCCACCCGACGCACGAACGGGGCGTCGCGATGGTCGCCCATGTGGGAGGTGACGACCGTGGCGGCGTGGCCCCAGGCGTTGAGCTGCAGGGCGAGATTGTGCACGTGCTCCGGGACCCCCCCGAGCTGGGGGTAGTAGTCCTCGGCGACCAGGGCGATGCGCATGACCAACCTGTCAGGCGAGTGGTGGACGGGCGAACGGCTTCGTCACTGTGACCCCGGAGCGCGCGCCGCGGTCACGCTCGCCGCGAGCCGGGTGACGGCGGCGAGCA
>WNGC01000343.1_pt1 | contig 29578 bp, 30 predicted proteins | sample 5400051 | NCBI WGS metagenome assembly WNGC01 (sample SAMN13153368, study PRJNA577476) | soil metagenome | isolation source: 20 cm soil or saprolite under grassland replicate 2 | place: USA:California | collected 2016-06-15
TGAATCACCGGGGGCGGTGGTGTTTCATCCCACTGGGAGCCGTCTGCTGATCGCGTCGGCCCGGGAGGGCATCCTCGAGGTAAACACGTCCATCCGCGCCGTGACGCGCGCGCCTGGCAACGGCATCAATCCAGGTGGCGGCGGCATCAACGGTCTCGCGATCGACCTCCGCGGCCGCGTGTACGCGGTCGGGCCCGGTGGATGCAACGGGCCCGGCGCGGTGCATGTTCTGACAGCGCCGCCCGATTACCGCGAGATCCACACCGTGACGGTTGGGATCTGTCCGACCACCGCCGCAGTGGCGGCGACTCCGTAGCCATGGCGCTCGTCACCACACCCGCCATCGTGCTCCAGACGTACCGCTACAGCGAGACGTCCAAGGTCGTACGGCTCGCGACGCGCGATCTGGGCGTGCAGAGCGCGATCGCGAAGGGCGCGCTCCGTCCCAAGAGCCGCTTCGGGGCCGGGCTCGAGCTGCTCAGTGAGGGGACGGCGCAGCTCTACTTCCGCGAGACCCGCGAGCTCCATACGCTGGGGGCGTTCGATCTCATCAATCTGCGGCGCGACCTGGCGGCGGACGTCGACCGCTTCGCCGGCGCCACGGCGCTCACGCAGGTCATGCTCAAGATGGCGCCGCCGGCGCCATTGCCCGTCGCGTTCGACACGCTCGCCGGCGCGCTCGACGCGCTCGAGCGGGCGCCCGCGGGACAGGTCGACGCCGCCGCCGTGCGGGCGCTGTGGTGCCTGCTCGCGGTGCTGGGCTTCGAGCCGTCGCTCGCGCGCTGTGCGCGCGACGGCGCCGCGCTCGACCCGGCGGCGGACGAGCCCGTGCCCTTCAGTGTGGCGGACGGCGGAGTGCTCTGCCGGCGCTGCGGACCGACCTCCGCGCAGCCAGCGAGCCGCCTGCCGCCCCGCGCCTACCGCGATCTCGTGGCCCTGAACGACCCGCGAGCGGATCTGCCGCTGCTCGACCCCCCGCACGCGGCCGCTCACCGCCGCCTCGTCGCCCGCTTCGTCCGCTACCACCTGGGCGAGGCGGGCCCCCTTTCGGCCCTGGACTTCTGGGAGCGTCGCGCGTGGGTACCCCCCACTCCAACTCCGATTCCCTCCGCCGCTTCGTAATCGGCACCGCGGGGCACATCGACCACGGCAAGACCGCCCTGGTGAAGGCCCTCACCGGGGTCGACACCGACCGCTGGGAAGAAGAAAAGCGCCGCGGCATCACGATCGACCTCGGGTTCGCGCCGCTGCCGCTCGGGGACGACGTGCAGGCGAGCGTGGTGGATGTCCCCGGACACGAGGGATTCGTCCGCAACATGCTGGCGGGCGCCACCGGCATCGACGTCGCCCTGCTCGTCATCGCCGCGGACGAAGGGATCATGCCCCAGACCGAGGAGCACCTCGCCATCGTCGAGCTGCTCGGCGTGCGTCGCGGCATCCCCGTGATCACCAAGCGCGATCTGGTGGAGAGCGAATGGCTCGACCTGGTGCAGAGCGAGGTGGCCGCCCGGCTGGCCGCGAGCCGCGTCCGCTGGGAGCGCGCCGTGTCCGTTTCCGCGCTCACGGGCGAGGGACTGGACGAGCTGCGCAGCGCCCTGGGCCGGGTCGCCGCCGACCTGGTCGAGCGGCCCGCCGACGACCTGTTCCGGCTGCCCATCGACCGCGTGTTCGCCGTGGCGGGCGCCGGCACCGTGGTGACCGGCTCGACCTGGAGCGGCAGCGTCGCCGTGGGCGACTCGGTGTCGCTGCTGCCGCTGGGACGGGAGGTCCGCGTGCGCTCGATCGAAGTCCACGGCGAAGCCGCGGCGCGGGCCGTGCCGGGACGCCGCACCGCGCTGGCGCTCGTCGGCGTGGACAAGAGCGAGCTGGCCCGCGGGGCCGTCGCCGTCACCGGTGCGGGCTGGCGCGCCACGAGCATGCTCGACGCCGCGGTCGAGCTCCTGCCCGGGGCGCACAAGCCGCTCGCCTCGCGCACGCGCGTTCGGGTCCACTTGGGTACCGCGGAGATCCTCGCCCGCGTCGTCCAGACGCGCACGATCGGGCCGGGTGAAACGGGCCCCGCGCGCCTGGTGCTCGAGACTCCGCTGGTGGCGCGGGGCGGCGACCGCTTCGTGCTGCGGTCCTTCTCGCCCGTCACCACGATCGGCGGCGGCGTCGTGCTGGACCCGTTCCCGCCGCAGCGCACCCGGCTGCGTCGGCGCCGGATCGCGACGGACCAAACGCCCGCGCAGCGACTCGACGCCCTGGCGGCTGAGGCGGCGCTCGCAGGCGTGGGCACCGACACCCTGGCGGTGCGGCTCGGTGTTAGGCCGCGGCGTGTGACCACGGTCATCGCGGGGGCAGGGGAGGGGCTCCTAGTCTTGGGTGAGACGGTCGTCGCGAGTGCGGCCGTCGCGGCCGAGGCGGCTCGGTTGGTGGAAGTGTTGCGACGACACCACAGAGAGCATCCGCTCGACCCAGGCATGTCGCTGCAGGCGTTGCGGGCGGCGGTCGGCGCGGCGGGCTCTCCGCCTCCGGGCGGCGTGATCGATGCGGTATTGGCGCACGGCGCGCGCGGGCGCAAGCTGGAGATCGTCGAAAGTGTGGCGCGTCTCCCGGGGTGGCGTCCCGCCTTCGACGCCAGGGCGAGCGGGGCGCGTGATCAGGTCGCGCGGCGCGTCGCGGAGGCGAAATGGCAGGTGCCGACCGTGGCCGAGCTCGAGCGTGAGCTGCCCAACGCGCCGGTGCGAGCCGTGCTCGCGCACCTCGCGCGGGAGGGTGTCGTGGAGCAGATGGATCAGGAGCGCTACGCAGCGGCGCCGGCGCTCGCGGAGTTTCGCGCCGTGCTGGAAGCGACGCTGACCGAGCTGGGGTCGGCGACGCCGGCGGAGTTGCGCGACCGGTTGGGGCTCACGCGCAAGTACTTGATCCCATTGCTCGAGTGGGCGGATCGCCGCGGCGTGACGCGCCGCGCGGGCGACGCCCGGGTTTTGGGCCGGTTGACAGCGGGGAAAGGCGGACCCTAGTTTCACGGTGCGCCCTGTATCGGCATCACATCAAGGAGAGCGGTCTAGGGTCACTATTTCGTGCGCTAGAGGAGCGGTGGATGAGGCGGTTCGCCTGGGCGATGCTGGGGCTCGGGCTGTGGGTGTTGGACGGGGGGGTCGAGCCGGCCGCGGGACAGGATCCCCAACCCACGATTGAGCTTCAGCACAATCGTTTCAATCCGGTGACCACGATCCCGTTCAATCCGGTGACCACGATCCCGTTCACGTTGCGCGGGACGATGTTCCTCAAGGGTCACCGGCCCGTCGTGTCGCTACGGATTTACAACGTCCTCGCGCAGCTGGTCGCGATTCCGGTGCTGCGCGGCACGGGCAAGGCCCTGGACGGCCTCGCCCTCACCTGTCCCACCCCGCTGGGGTGCCGCTACAACGCCGACTGGGTTGGCGTGATTGCCAATACTGGCCAGCCAGCAGCGTCCGGCGTGTACATCTATCAGCTGGTCATCGACGGTCAGCGGGTGACCAAGAAGATCGTCGTTAAGCAGCCCCAATAACGAGTTAGCACGGCTCGGCCTGGCCACTGCCCGGCGCGCTGTGAACCCGACGGTCGAACGCCGTGCATCCCGCTATGTCCACGAGGATAAGGCGCGCCCGCCCTGCTTCGGCCGGGGCTCCGCGCGGGAGCTTGGGGACGAGGTAAAAGGCCCGATAGCGCGCGCCGTACCAGGAATCGAGCGTGGGTGAGAGCGAGCCCCCGCGCCAACCCCGCCGCAATGCCGCCCGGATCGAGTCACTCGAGATGGAATCGCCCCCGCTCTCCGGATTGAACCACACCGTCACGGCGACGACGGAGCGGCCGACGGCGAGTACCAGCGCGCGGGCGTGGTCATCGAGCAGGTTCACGGTGCAGATCGTGGTCTTGTCGAGCGCGGCGCGCACGGCCGCCGTGTCGCGATGCGGGTGGGGCAGGGCGAAGCCGAAGGCGAACTCGGCGACCCGCACGGGTGTGAACCCGGGATTCGCCGGCTGCGCGCTCAGGGGTGGCCAGCATTGGGCATTGCGCGCCAGCACGTCGTCGAGCGACTGGCTGAGTTCCAGCCCGGCGAAGCCGTGCCAGGGATCGACCGGTGCCGGCGCGTGTTGCGCGGCCACTCTCTCGCCGACGAGCAGCAGCGCGATCACGAGCCGGCAGGCGCGAGCGCGCGCCGGGATCATTTCTGGTGCTCGAGCACGATGTAGCGGACGTCGTCCTTGCCCATGTCTTTGAGCCATGCGATGAGCTCCCCGATGCGGTCGGGAGACTCAATCCCCTTGCGGCCCACGAGGCGGCGCGCGATGCGGAGGGCCTGCCCATCCTGTGCGTACTCCGCCGTGTAGCTCCCGAAGGCACTCCTGGCGGTGACGTTTGGGGGTAGTGCCGCGCGCCAGCCCGGCGGGAGGGTGAGGGTGAGCTGCGCTTCCTCCACGTGCGGCCCCGCGACCGCCGCCACGTCGATCGGATACTTGCGCGGGCCGAGGCCCTCGAGCTCGGCGGCGAGGGCCTTCACCGCGCCGTAGTTGTGGAGCGGCACGGTGAGGATGTCGCTCGTGCCGGACTTGGATGTCACCTGAGCTCCGCGCACCACGAACGCCACCCGCGGTTGGGCGCCGAGATCGCGTCCGTCGAACAGCTCGAGGCTGTCGCCGGACGCGCCGGGAAACACGAGGTTCGCGACGGTGCGGGTGAGCCGTTCGCGCTCGTCGGGACCCATCGCCGCGGCAAACGTGCGCCGCAGCGAGTATTGCTGATCGCCCGTCGCGACGTGCACGTAGCGTCCGCTGAACACGCCGTCCGGGGAAAGGTCTCCCGTGAGCGTCGAGACGTCCCGGTTGGCCGTGGTCGAATCGGTGGGGAACGTGACTTCCTCGCCGCGGCCGTCCGGGTGGACGACCAGGCCGAACTCGCCCTGCTCGGCGGGTGGGAGCGAGCCGAGCGGTGTGAGCTCGGAGGTGAGGTCGAGAAACAGATAGCCGGCGGGGCGCTCCACCGCCGCGATCATGTGGTCGAAGGCATGGGCCGAGGGTACGTCGCGCTCGATGCCGCCGCTCGACGCCAGCAGCACCGGATACGCCTTGAGTCCCATCCGCTGTGCGAGGGTGATGAACAGGGTCGCTTTGTCCTTGCAGTCGCCGTAGCGGGCCTGCAGCACGGCGGCGGGGAGCCGCGGCTGGAACCCGCCGATCCCGAGCGAGAGCGAGACGTAGCGGAAATCCTGCGCCACCCAGCGGTGCACCAGGCGCAGCGAATCCTCCAGCGTCCGGGCGGGGCCGACGAGGCTCGCGAGCGACGAGTCGAGCGCGGGAGTCGTCACGTAGCGGTCGCGCGCGAGCTGGCTGTACCATCGGGCCACGTCCGCCCAGGTTCGCGGCTCGGCGACCGTGACGAGCTGATCGATGGCGTTCGAGTCCGCGGCGAACGGCTCGCGCTCCACCTTGGGTACCTCGCTCGTCGCCCAGACGTAAATGCGCCGGCCGCCGACCTCGGACGTACGATGCCGGAAGGAGAGATTCGTCTCCTTGATTCGCACGTCGAGCGCGGCGGGCGTGTCGACGATGTAGCGCGAGCGACGGGTGAGTCGCCCGGTGGTGATGCGCCAGCTGTTCTCGAAGTCGCCGGGCATGACCGGCTTGAGCGTCTCGACCGTATAGCTGTAGTCGAGCAGCGTGCCCGGCGCGATCCCTCCGATCGAGATGCGGCGCACCCGCACGTCGGAATAGACGGGGGCTTGCTGGGCCACGGGGGCGACGCTCTCCTGCTCGTGCGATGGCTGGGCGCTGATCACTTCTCCGCTGGGCCGCACCACGCGCACCCAGTTGAGCGTCAGCCGCTCCCGCCCGCTCACGTATGAGAACGACCGCTCCCCCCACTCCTCCGCCGCCTCCCGGGTCAGGATCTGCACGACCTGCCGGTAGGTGTTGGTGCCGCGGCCGTCCGCTTCCAGACGCACGACGCCGTCGTCCAGCAGGTAGAGGTATGCCTCATTGGGATGGTCGGCCGGGTTCACCGCCAGCCGATAGATGGTGTCGTTCCGGACGCTGGGATCGCCGTTCGGCGTGATGCGCGGCGCCTGGGCGAGGGCGGGGGCCGCGAGGAACAGGAGCACCGACCAGACGATATGACGCACTGAGGGAATCCTTCGGCTTGACGGCGCAAGTTCACCCAGGCAGCCGCGCCAGTCAATCAGGGCTGATTTTGACTTTGCTTCTGCCGATTCGGCATCTTACAGTCGGCACAGAGGTTGCCCGGGGACCGGGTGCCATGATCAATCCAGAACGTTTGACCGTGAAGGCCGCAGAGGCCCTCCAACAGGCGGGCGCGCTGGCGCGCGCGCGGGGCAACCCCGTCGTCAACGATGCCCACCTCTTCCTGGCGCTGCTGTCGCAGGACGACGGCATCGTCGTGCCGCTGCTCCAGAAGTCCGGACTCAACGTCACCCAGCTCCGGGCCGAGACCGAGCGGGAGATCGCCCGCTTCCCGCAGCAATCGGGCACGGCGGCCGAGCCGACGCTGTCGCGCGAGGTGTCGCGCGTGCTCGATCGGGCCGACGACGAGGCGAAGGCGCTGGGCGACGCTTACGTCTCCACCGAGCACATCCTGCTGGGCCTCCTGGAGGAGAAGGGCACGACGGCGAAGCAGCTGCTCGCCGCGGCGGGCGTGGACCGCGCCGCGCTGCTGGCGGCGCTCGAGGGCGTGCGCGGCTCGCAGCGCGTGACCGACCAGGCGCCGGAGCAGAAGTATCAGGCGCTGGAGCGCTACACCCGCGATCTGACGGAGCAGGCCCGCAAGGGCAAGCTCGACCCGGTGATCGGACGGGACGAGGAAATCCGCCGCGTGATGCAGGTGCTGTCGCGCCGCACCAAGAACAATCCCGTCTTGATCGGCGAGCCCGGGGTCGGCAAGACGGCGATCGTGGAGGGGCTGGCCCAGCGCATCGTCAACGGCGACGTGCCCGACTCGCTGCGCAACAAGCAACTCATCGGGCTCGATCTCGGTTCGCTCATCGCGGGCACCAAGTATCGCGGCGAGTTCGAGGACCGGCTCAAGGCGGTGCTCAAAGAGATCACGAGCGCCGAGGGGAAGTACATCGTCTTCATCGACGAGCTGCACACGCTGGTGGGCGCGGGCGCCGCCGAAGGCGCCATGGACGCCTCGAACATGCTCAAGCCGGCGCTGGCGCGGGGCGAGCTGCACGTGGTGGGCGCCACGACGCTGGACGAGTACCGCAAGCACATCGAGAAAGACGCGGCCCTGGAGCGCCGCTTCCAGCCGGTGTTCGTGGGCGAGCCGTCGGTCGAGGACACCATCGCCATCCTGCGCGGTCTCAAAGAGCGGTATGAAGTGCACCACGGAGTGCGGATAACGGACAGCGCGCTGGTCGCCGCGGCCACGCTCTCCCACCGCTACATCGGCGACCGCTTCCTGCCCGACAAGGCCATCGACCTGGTGGACGAGGCCGCGAGCCGCCTGCGGATCGAGATCGACTCGCTGCCGCAGGAGATCGACGAGGTCGAGCGTCAGATGGTACAGCGCCAGATCGAGCTGGCCGCCCTCGCCAAGGAAAAGGACAAGGCGTCCAAGGAGCGGCGCGCCAAGGTCGAGCACGAGCTGGCGGACCTGCGGGAGCGCTCCAAGGTGATGAAGGCGCAGTGGCAGGCCGAAAAGGAGACCATCGGCGGGCTGCAGGGCAAGAAAGCCCAGCTCGAGCAGCTGCGCGGCGAGGCCGAGCAGGCGACCCGGCGGGGCGATCTGCAGAAGGCCGCCGAGATCACCTACGGGCGCATCCCCGCGCTCGAGCGCGAGATCACGGAGATCGAAAAGCGGCTCGCCGACGTCCAGAAGAATGCCAAGTACCTGAAACAGGAAGTCGATGCCGACGACATCGGCGAGATCGTCTCCAAGTGGACGGGGATTCCGGTGTCCAAGATGCTCGAGTCGGAGCGCGAGCGTCTCACCCATCTCGAGGACGAGCTCGCGCGGAGGGTGATCGGGCAGCCGGAGGCGCTGGCCGCCGTGGCGAACGCGGTGCGGCGCGCCCGGGCCGGGTTGCAGGACCCCAACCGTCCCACCGGCTCGTTCATCTTCCTCGGCCCCACCGGCGTGGGCAAGACCGAGACCGCACGGGCGCTGGCCGAGTTTCTGTTCGACGACGAGAAGGCGCTGATCCGGCTCGACATGTCCGAGTACATGGAGAAGCACGCCGTGGCCCGCATGATCGGCGCGCCTCCCGGCTACGTCGGTTACGAAGAGGGGGGACAGCTCACGGAGGCGATCCGCCGCCGTCCCTACTCGGTGGTGCTGTTCGACGAGATCGAAAAGGCGCATTCCGACGTGTTCAACGTGCTGCTGCAAATCCTGGACGACGGGCGGCTCACTGATTCGCAGGGGCGCACGGTCGACTTCCGGAATACCGTGTTGATCATGACCTCCAACATCGGGTCGCAGGACATCCTCGAGATGGGCACGCAGAACTGGGAGCAGGTCGAGACCAAGGTTATGGACCTGCTGCGCCGGACGTTCCGGCCGGAGTTCCTGAACCGGGTGGACGACACGATCATCTTCCGGCCGCTTTCGAGCGGCGACATCGCGAAGATCGTGGACATCCAGATCAAACGGGTGGAGCGGCTCGTGGCCGAGCGCAAGCTGCAGCTCGAGGTGACGCCCGCGGCGAAGCAGCTGTTCGTCGCCGAGGGGTACGATCCGGTGTACGGCGCGCGGCCGCTCAAGCGGGCGATCCAGCGGCTGCTGCAGAACCCGCTCGCCCTGGCGGTGCTGGAAGGGAAGTACTCGGAGGGAGACCGCATCCGGGTCGACCGGTCGAAGGACGGCAGTCATCTCACCTTCGAGCGCACCGCCGGAGGAGTGCCCGAGCCCGCGCGTGCCTAAAAAAGCCGGGATGCGGGAAGCGGGAAGCGGGATGCGTGGGCGTCCTGTTCCCGCCTCCGATCGCGAGGGAATGGAGGCGGCGCTCGAGGAGGCTCGAAAGGCGGCGTCCAGCGGAGAAGTTCCGGTGGGCGCCGTCGTGTTTCGGGATGGTGCCGTCGTCGCCCGGGCACACAACCAGACCGTCGCCCGCCGCGATCCCACGGCGCACGCCGAGCTGCTTCTCGTGCAGGGGGCGCTCGCCTTGCTGCACACGGACCGGCTCACCGACTGTACGCTGTACGTGACGCTCGAGCCGTGCGCCCAGTGCGCGGGAGCGATCGTGCTCGCCAAGGTTGGGCGCGTGGTGTTCGGGGCGTACGACCCCAAGGCGGGGATGGCGGGGAGCGTGGGGGATGTGCTGCGGCACCCCGCGCTCAATCACCGGGTCGAGGTCGTCGGCGGGGTAGACGGAGAGGAGTGCGGCCAGCTGCTGGCCGATTTCTTCAGGGCGAAGCGGTGAGCACCTCGGGACGCACGGTCAGGATCAGCGTGCGGCCCTTCGACTGCGCCTGGACGTTTCCGAGCACCGCGGTCTTGCCGACGGGGATGGTCACGGTCGTACGGAAGCTACCCCCGCGCCCCTCCAGGTGGACGCCCAGCTCGACGGTCGCGCTGTCCGCGGCGCCGGCGAGGCGTTGCACGCTCGTGGATAGTGCGTAGTGCTCGGGCTCCGCGGCGAGCATCTGCGTCACCTCGCTCTTGTCTGTGGCGCTCACCACGCCTTCCCCCACAAGGCGGTAGCCACGGAACCGGAACAGCTGCCGCAGGGTCGCTTCCACGTCCCGGATGGCCGGATCGGCAATCGCTGCGCCGTCCGCTTCAATCAAGTGGAACGTGAGCCGGATGAACGGCCTGGGCCGATCGTATTGGGCCAACACGCGGGCGATTTTGTCGAGGTTGTCCGCCGTCTCCCGCACCGTAATCGCATTGTCCGACACGGTAAACACGCCCTTGGCGTTGGGCCGGTCGGCGTAGACGTACGGCGCGACGATCGGGATCGCGTCTTGACCATGCAAGTACTTGAGCGCGAAGGTTCGCGTGTCGAGACTCGGGCCTCCGGGCGAGCAAGCGATGAGCAGGGCGGCGATGGCCGTCGTGAACGACAGGCACGCTTTCATGGCAGATCCCCTCGGAAGAACCAGATGATCACCACATCAGGATTGTCGGTGCGAAACACCCCGACACTTCCACCCAGGGGCGCCTCGACCGCGATGTCGGCGGGGGCGAGAGGCCTCCGCGCGGATGGCCACGCCTGTTCCACTGCCCGGCGCCGTCCGAGCAGCACTGCGGCGAACAACGCCGCCGCCGCGAGCGGTGCGGCACGCCATACCCAGCGGCGGCGCACGCCGCGTCGCGTCGCGGTGAGGACCGCTTCGTCCGCTGCGCGCCGCGGCGCTGCACCGGCGAGCGCCCGCCCGAGCTCACGCTCCGCCTCGAGAATCCTGTCCGCGGCCGTTCGGCATCCGGCGCAGCCGCGCAGGTGCAGGCTCAGCTCGGAGTCGGTCGCGCCTGCGAGATCGTGGCGATCGGCCTCGAGCATCCGTCCTTGCGCTTCGACGCAGGTCATGACTCTCGGTCCTCGGCCAGTTCAGGGTGGCGCGCCAGGATCCGGGCCCGCAACGCGCGACGGGCGCGGAACAGATGCGCGCGTACCGTTATGGGATTCATACCCAGTCGCTCCGCCACTTCCGCCGCAGTGAGCCCCTCCACCTCCACGAGGTGAAACACCTCTCGCTGGCGTACCGGCAGCTCCTGAAACAGCGTCATGACGATCCCGCGCACCTGGGAGTCCTGTAATCGCCCCACGGCATCCTCCCGGACGGCCCACTCGGTCTGTTGGCCCGCCGCGCTCCCCGCGAGCCGGAACTTGCTCGCGAGCCGGCGACGAAGCCCGAGCGCCGCATTGCGTGTGACCTGGTACAGCCAGGTCGTGAAGCGCGACCGCCCGGCGTAGCGGTCGAGACGCGTCGCCAGCAGGACCAGCACATCTTGGGCGACGTCATCCGCGTCGTCCGGGTCGCCCGTGTACACCAACGCCCAGCGGTACACGGTTGCGTGGCAGCAGCGGAGCAGCTCGTCACGCGCGCCAGCGTCGCCGCTCTGCGCTCGCCGTACGAGCGGGGCCACCGCGAGGTCTAGCTGCGTGGTATCGCTCAACCGCTCTCCGGAGTGGCGCCGCCTGACCATGAGACGCATGTGATCGGACGGGCGTTTACCGTCCGTGCGTGTGGGTTTGAGCATGCACGTATCCCCATTCCCCGCAAGCGCGGTGCTGTGCTCCGCCGGTAGCAGGCGGTAATCGTCGGTAATGGACAGTATGTTTAGCGCCGACCTCTACCGTCCTCTACCGTCCTCTACCGCCTTCTACCGCCCATGTCTTTCAAGACGATCATCGAGCCGTTCCGCATCCACTCCACACAAGCGATCAAGGCCACGACCCCGGAGCAGCGCGAGGCGGCCCTCCGGCGCGCCGGCTACAACCTGTTCGGCCTGCACGCCGACGAGGTGCTGATCGACCTGCTCACCGACTCGGGCACCGGCGCGATGTCGTCGCGCCAGTGGGCGGCCATGATGGACGCCGACGAGTCCTACGCCGGCAGCCGCTCGTTCTACCGGTTTCAGGACGTCATCGCGGGGATCACCGGGCTGAAGGAAGTCATCCCCACGCATCAGGGCCGGGCGGCCGAGCGGATCTTGTTCTCGGTGCTGGTCAAGCAAGGCCAGGTCGTTCCCAACAACAATCACTTCGACACCACCCGCGCCAACATCGAGTTCTGCGGGGCGGAGGCGCGCGACCTGGTGATTGCGGAGGGGCGGGTACCCGCCACGAAACACCCGTTCAAGGGAAACATGGACGTGGCGGCGCTCGAGGCCACCATCCAGGAGGTCGGCCCGGAGCGCATCCCGCTCGTCATGGTCACGGTGACCAACAACTCAGGGGGCGGGCAGCCGGTGAGCATCGCGAACCTGAAGGCGGTGCGCGCGGTGTGCGACCGGTACGGCATCCCGCTCTATTTGGACGCCTGCCGCTTCGCGGAGAACGCGTACTTCATCAAGCTGCGGGAGCCGGGCTACGCGGACAAAACGCCGCGGGCCATCGCGCGCGAGCTGTTCGGGCTCGCCGACGGCTGTACCATGTCCGCCAAGAAAGACGGGCTTGCGAACATCGGCGGCTTTCTGGCGATGAACGATCCCGAGGTGGCGCGGCTGTGCCGCAACCTGCTGATTCTCACGGAGGGTTTCCCCACCTACGGCGGGCTCGCGGGCTATGACCTGGAGGCGGTCGCGACTGGACTCGAGGAAGCACTCGACGAGGACTACTTGAAGTACCGGCTGCGCTCGACCGCCTATCTCGCCGAGAAGGCCGAGCAGGCGGGCGTGCCGGTGGTGCAGCCGCCGGGCGGGCATGCCGTGTATCTCGACGCACGGGCGCTGCTGCCGCACGTGCCGCCGGCCCAGTATCCCGCGCAGGCGCTCGCGGTGGAGCTGTACCGGGTGGGGGGCGTGCGCGGGGTGGAGATCGGCTCGGTGATGTTCGGCAAGCGTCACGCCGACGGCGGGGAGACGCCGGCGCCGCTCGAGCTGGTTCGGCTGGCGGTGCCGCGGCGCACCTACACGCAGAGTCACATCGACTACGTCGCCGAGGTGATCGCCGAGGTCGCGCGCCGCAAGGAGCGGGTGCGGGGCTATCGCATCGTGGAGCAGGCGCCGTGGCTGCGCCACTTCACGGCGCGGTTCGAGCCTATTTAGCGCGCTGCTCGAGCTTCGCGATCAGTTTTTCGATCTCGAGCTTGAAGCGTTTCAGCGCGGGGAGCAGCTTGGGCTCGAGCTCGCGCTCCAGCTCCTTGCCTTCCTTCAGGAAGTCTTTCACGAGGTCGCGGAACCGCTCGGCCAGTTCACGCCAGGTCGGGATCGTGTTCACGTCGGGGTCACCGGGCTTTTTGGTGGGCAGGGTGTTCATGAGGTCGCTCCTCGTCTTCGTGGGTGGCGCCAGCTGACTCGAAGTATACGCGGGGCGGCGGCTGGGGTTTCGGGGCCCCGCCGCTGAATGTCATGGGGCCCTGACCGTAGCATCTAGAGCGGCCCTGATCCGCTCCGCCTGCAGCAGGTGCCGGCGTTCGTGCCTCCACAGGACCTCGAGTCCCGTGCCCACAGTGAAGCGGATAATCCCGATAAACGGGTTCTTGAAACGGATTCGGTTCACGTCGTAGTTACGGGCACGCTGCATGAACTCACGGATGGCGCGGTTGGTCGCATGGAACCGGTCGAGCACGGTCGGCGGGACCTGGGCGCCAGGTCTGATCTTCTTCGGAGCCCGCCGGCGCCGCATCTTGGGTGATGGTTCGATGACCGTGCGAATGAACAAGCGACCGAACCACCCCGGCGCGATCTCCTCAACGAGACCCGCACGCCGTCCTTCCAGCGACCGCGACATCGCCCGCAGGTACACCGCATTCGCAATCGCAAGGTGCTCGAGGCATTGGCCTACACTCCACTCGGCGGGACTGCGGCTCCAGTTGAGCTGCTGCGGAGTGAGGCCACGCGCGACCACGGTCGCTCGCTGATCGGCCGCATCGAGCTGGGAATTCAGACGGAGCAACCAGGCGGGCGCGGGACCGCCGATGGTGTCGGTCACGCCGGGCAAAATAGTACTATTCCTTAGTCTCCACGTACCCAATGGGCCGCGGTAGGCGAAAGCGCCGCCCGTAGCGAAACGGGCACGGTCTTGGTATTTACTACGCGTCTGTGCGTCTAGGCGTCTGTGCGTCTAGTAGTTCGGATAGGTGGCCGAGCGGCTGAAGGCACGCGCCTGGAGAGCGCGTAAACGGGTAACCGTTTCGTGGGTTCGAATCCCACCCTATCCGTGTAAAGCGAGGTGACAGAGAACAGGAACAGACGCACAGACGCACTGTAGGCTAGACGCACAGACGCAGCAGACGCACAGGGGAGAACAGGGCGAGAGCTATTAGGTAGGCCTACCTGGCGACTATTCGCTGTTCACCACTGCTGCGTCTGTGCGTCTGTTACTGTTATCTGTTCTCCAGTCGTTAGTGGACAGGTGCGTGAGCGGTTGAAACGGCCGGTCTCGAAAACCGGTGTGCCCGCAAGGGTACCGTGGGTTCGAATCCCACCCTGTCCGTTGGTTCTTGGTTCTTAAGCGTCACGACCCAGACACCGTGAGAATGCGAACGGGGTCGGCGCTGAGCCGCCCCCGTTCGTTACTCATGGATTGTAGGCTTCGACAATCGTCTGGAGCTCCGCGAAGTCGGGCGTGTATCCCCCCGCAGCGTAGATCACCCCGTTCAGCATCGCCGCGCTCAGATGCCAGCGCGCCACGGACATACTGCTCTTGAGGTACCAGCGATTGCCGACAGGGTCGTAGGCTTCGAGACTCGGGTCGGCGCTATTATCACTCAGCCCGCCTATCGCGAACACCACGCCATTGGCGGTCGCAGCGGCGAGATCCTGACGGCCGTGTTGCATCGGTGCCCTGGTCGACCACGTATCGGTCCTTGGATCATACGCCTCGACCGTTGCCACCTCCGCCTGCCCCAGCGCCGCTCCTCCTAGGGCATAAATGATTCCATTGGAAGCGGCGGCACTCAGCTCGGCGCGCGGAGTTGGCATCGACGCCTTGAGGGTCCACGTGTCGGTTACGGGGTCGTACGCCGCGACCCGAGCCGCGAGACCGGCGCCGGGCGTGAGGCCTCCGACGACGTACAAGACACCATCGACGGCCACCGCAGCGCAAGCCTCTCGAGGCGCGGGGAGCGGCGCCTTCTGCACCCACGTATTGGTTGCCGGATCGTACGCTTCGACCGTCGCGAGGTCGTCGCTGCCGTCGGAGCCGCCGATCGCGTAGATGGTCCCGTTGAGCGCGGCCACGGCGAGGAGGTAGCGCGCGGTCGGCATGTCGGCCCCGGTGCTCCAGGTGTTGGCAACCGGATCGTACACGAAGACGGACGCCAGCGCGCTGCGTCGATCGAGGCTCCAACCACCGACGACGAAGGCCTTCCCATTGGCGGCAGCCATTCCTGCCTGGTCGAGTCCTTCGGGCAAAGGCGCAACCGTCTTCCAGCAGTCGCGACAGACGATCGTAGCTGTGAACGTGGCGAACACCAACGGAGCACCGGTCTCGTTGTCGACGGCACGAACTTCGACTTTCTGCGGCCCCTCCGCGCCGAGCGTCCAACGCTCCTGCGCCACGCCACGCTGGTCCGTGATTTCGGTTCCACCGAAGACACTGCCACCGCCGGCGACGACGCGGAAGTTCAGGACCTGGCCGCGCACCGGTCCGCCGCCAGGGGTTGTGACCTTCACGACGAGTGGGTTGGGCAGCTCCTCCCCCGCACCGCCTGACTGTCCGTCGCCGGAAACCAGCTGGAGCGAGAGGTCCCCAGGCGCAGGTGGGCTGACTGGTCGATCGCAACTGATGAACGACAGTGCTGCGAGCGCGAGTGCGCGACACCTCCAGCCCTTGGTCATAGCTACTCCTGAAACGGCGTTGAACGGGCGACTGCGTAGCGTGTGTCAACGCGGCAAGGAGTATGCCTTCGACCGTTAAGGCTTTATGCCGGATCGAGTGGCGGGCCGGTAGGAATCGAACCTGCGGGGTCGCGATGGCGAGACGCGTCCAGCAAGGGGGTTGCGCGTGGACCGTGCGTACCTAACGCGAGGGGCCGAGTGTGGCGCGAGCGCAGCGGAACGATACTTCGTCCGCATCAGCGCACAACACTCTGTTTCCCTGTCAACACTGTCACAACGAGTCGATACATCACCGCGTAAGCGAGTAGTCCCATCGCTAGGCCCAGGAGTGCGCCGATGGCGGCGCGACCGACCAGAATCTGGAGCGATGAGTAGTCTGACGCCGTGCCCCAGCGCGCCGCATTCCAGACCCCGACCGCCCCCATCACAGTACCTAACGCTGCGAATACGGCGACGCGCCAAGGCATCATCAGCGCTCGCGGCGTGCCCGCGCGCAGCTCGGACCAGAGCCATGCAAGCACGACTATTCCTCCAGTGATCGTGCTGAGATGTTGCAGAATGTTGAACAACGGAAGGTCCACACCGCCTACCGACATCCGAGTGCGTAGCAAGGGGACAAGACGGACCGCCCACCCAAACCCATGCGTGAATCCATCCCACACGATATGAGTCGCCGCACCCGCAAGTATGGCGGCACTCGCCACCAACCACCACCGACCAGAGGTGCTCAATCCCACAGACGGCAACGCCAGCAATCGGCGGGTAGGTTCGCGGACCACGCCCACCCAGAACGCGAGAGTCAGGAGGCTCACTGGAAGGCAGAAGTACAACAATCCGAGCGGGCTGTGGCTCCACTTCCACTCAGTACTGAGCCGCCAGAGATACTCAAAGTCGGGAGACATGGCCCCGATCGCGAACGCACACACCGGCATGTGGCCACGCCGGACCAGAGGCCAGAACGGTGCGATCGCTGCAGGATGAGCCAGGGTGAACGGCACCTGCGAAGCCGCCTAACGGATCCCGCTCAAGCTGCGGGCGAGGTCAGGCGCATGTCAGGCGGCACGCTCATGCTCAGAAACGAACCGGGACTTGGAGCAACGTTGCAACGGGCGTGGTACCGACCAGTGGGGGTGTGTATCGCAGAACCCGAACGACTTCGAGCGCGAGGCTGTCGAGCTCGCGCCGACCGGAGCTCCGGACGATCCATGCGTCCGCGACCTCGCCGCTCGACCGCAACCACAGCTGCACCATGGCATCTCGCGGAGCCGGGGACGGGAACCGCCGGCCTTCACGCGCGATCCGCATGGCCTGGGGCGTCGACGACTCACCGGGCGGGCAGGTAAACGGGAAGGACGAAATGTCGATCATATCCCGGCGATTCAACCGGACGATCGTGGCCATGAAGCGGTTGGGCATTCCGGTCACCGCCTTCGTCATGGATCGCACCGCGCGTTCCAGCCCGGAATCGGCGGCGGGAGACCGGGTGCCGCCTGTCTGAACCTTGCTGAGGTCGCCGTAGGCGTCGTAGAGGAGCACGACCTTCGTGAGGGGTGCCGCGGAGTCTGCCGCCTCGCGCAAGGCTGCTACGAGCGGACCGGAGTCCGCGACGTCGGTCACGCCAACGGCGCGCAGTCTTGCGAAGTCTTGGTTGCAGGAGCGCCCGGCGTACAGCGCGTCGGCGTTCTGAGCGCGGAGCGGTACACTGGCGGCAGCCAGGCCAGCGACCAGCACTACGCCCAGCGTGATCCGTACCAATCCAACCGGCGATCGTTGATCCATCACGCCGGGTTACCGTCGCGCGGATGAGACGACGCAGGATTCGCCACCTCGGCCGCGAGCGCGTCCATTTGGCGCCCCCGCAGCCGCGCCCACCGCGGCAACCGCAGCGCGCCGTTCGCGATCATCGCCACGCCGGCGGCGGACAGCAGCGCGATGCCCGACATCGCATCGCCCACATGGCCACCGAGCGCGCTTACGATCGCGACCGTCGCCGTCACCCCCAGGACCGCAAACCCGGCCCCGATGGACGCGCGCGCCCCGCCGTGCACCGTCCGGAACCGCAGCCGGTGGCCGGTTTCGGTCGGCTCGAGCAGCACCTGCAGGTTGCCGTTGGTCCACTGCCGCAGGGAGCCGTCCGAGCCCGTGCGGCCACGCGCATTGAACACGTCGCGCAATCGGACGACCAGGCGCTCCCACTCGTGATCGGTGAGCCGGCGATTGAGGTTCACCGTGCGCGCCACGCCGATCGGCAGTCCCAGCAACGTGCGCGCTGCGGATGCTTGACGGATATCGAGCGCTTGCGCGGCCCGCGCCACGGCCTCGGGCAAGATGCCGACTTCACCCCCGATCGCCTGCAGCTCGGCGACCGTCAAGCCCTCCTCGGCCGGCACGTCCGGGTGCGGGCCGTGCGGTCCTTCGGTCGCGGCGCGAAAGATCGCCGCGATCTCCTTGTCGTTGTAGCGTCGCTCGGCCATGTCGCTAGCCCCCGATCCGCCGCTCTTCCCGGGCCTTGCTGAGCAAGCGCTCGGTGAAATCGAGGCGCTCCTGTGTTTCTGCCAGCTCCTGTTGCAGCTCCTGGAGACCGCGTTCCAGCCCCTCGAGCCGCGCGGTGACGTCGGCCGGGAGTGACTGTGGCCGGGCGGCACGCAGCCGAGCCAGCTTGATCACGGTGAAGGCAGGGATGCCCACGAAAATCAGGAGGGCGGCGAGAAACACCTCAGGTTCCAAGTGACCTCCTTCGTTCGGTAGACCTCGATACTTGGTGAAAATGCCGCCGCGGACCACGCGGCGACAAGGGACCCCGCCGTCTCCGCTCTTGCACATGAGGGACTCGGCTCACTAGAGTGTGGGGCGTTTTCGCCGACCCCCCCAGCCCCCCGCACGCGGAGGCCCCGATGCGACGGACGCGATGGACGCGCTGGACCAGGAGCCGGTTCACCGCCGCACTCACGCTCGCCCTGCTCGCCTGCGGCAAATCGGCGGCGCGGCAGGCCGCCGAGGTGCGGGAGTGCAGCGCGATCACGATGGACGCGAAGGGCGCGGCGCAGTGCCTGGTGCTGCAACACAATTGGAAGCAGACCGCGGCGCTCCACGCGGCCACCGTGTACCAGCAGCATCAGGACTCGCTCAACCAGTCTCGGGCCGACTCGACGTGGCGCGCCGATGCGGGGCGGCATGCCAAGGAGGTCTCGGCGTGTGCCGCAGATCCGTCCGGTGAGGTGGTGCGCTGCCTGGTGGGATACGGCTGGGCCGACGCCCGCGCCGCGGCCGCGTCCGATTCGCTGTGGCGCCACGACGTCGCGAAGCACAAGAACGAGCGCACCACCTGCATCGTCCAGCGCAAAATGCAGCCGGGGGCGTGCCTCCAGCTCTACTACAAGTGGAGCCCCGAGCGCGCCCTCGCCGTGGACGACTCCATCGCTCGGGCGAAGATGAAGACGAGGTAGTGGCGCACCCCGTCCTCATCGCCGCCGAGCTGCAACCGCTCATCGAGCCCGATCAATTGGCGGGGCTCGACATCACCTGGCTGCCGACGGGCACGCCCACCCCCAGGGGCGACTACGTCGCGATCGTGCCGCTCCTGTCGCGCTGGGTAGGCGGCACGGAGCTCAAGCACCTCCCCAAGCTCAAGATCATCGCGAACTGCGCGGTCGGACACGACAACGTGGACGTCGTCGCCGCGGAGATGCGGGGCATCGCCGTCACCAACACCCCCGACGTGCTCACCGACGCCACCGCCGATCTCGCCTGGGCCCTGATCCTCGCCTGTGCGCGCCGAGTGGTCGAAGGCACCGAGCTGGTCAAGAGCGGCAGCTGGACCGGGTGGCACCCGGAGCTGTTGCTGGGGATCGAGCTGCGCGGTCGCACGCTCGGGTTGCTCGGCGCGGGGCGGATCGGCCAGGCCGTGGGACGCCGGGCGGTCCCGTTCGGCATGCGGATCCTCTATGCCGCGCGCAATCCGCGGCCCGACTTCGAGCAGGCGACGGGGGCGGTTCGGGTCGAGCAGTCGCGCCTGTTCCGGGAGAGCGACGTGCTGTCGCTGCACGTGCTATCGGTGCCGGCGACGAAAGGGCTGATCGACGCCGACACGCTGCGCCTCATGAAGCCGGGCGCGATCCTGATCAACACGGCGCGCGGCGACCTGGTACGGGAAGAGGCCCTGGCCGCCGCCCTGGAGGAGGGCCGGCTGGGCGCGGCCGGGCTCGACGTCTACCTGGATGAGCCCGCCGTGCATCCCCGGCTCCGGGCCGCCCCGCGCACGGTGCTGTTGCCGCATATCGGCAGCGCGACGCGCGAGACCCGGCGCCAGATGGCCGCGATCGCGGTCGCCAACGTCCAGGCGGTGCTCCGGGGCGACGCGCCGTTGACGCCGGTCGTCGGCTAGCAGTTGCCGGGGCGGATCGCGAGTGTTATTGGATAGGGTCCCCCCACGAGAGCTGACCCTGAGCAGAGACGGTAGTCGATGAGCGTGCCCGGCGGGTCGTGCCCGCAATGCGGTGCGACGATCGGCCCGGGCGTGCTCTTCTGCCCGCGCTGCGGCACCGGCATACCCGCTGCGGAGGGCGCCCGGACCACCGTGGCTGCACAGTCCGGCGAGCCGCGCCAGGCGGGGCACAATGCCCAACTGGACTCCCTGCGCCAGGCCGCACTCGGCGAATACGAGGTGCTCGCCGAGCTGGGGCACGGCGGGATGGCGACGGTCTACCTGGGCCACGACCTCGCGCTCGACCGCAAAGTGGCGATCAAGGTGCTGGCGCCCGCCCTGCTGCTCATGGGCGAGGGGATGGTGGAGCGGTTCAAGCGCGAGGCGCGCACCGCCGCCGCGCTGAGCCACCCGCACATCATTCCTATCTACGCGGTCAAAGAAAGCGATGACGTGCTGTACTTCGTGATGAAGTACGTGCGCGGGCGCGCGCTCGACGCGGTGATCCGCGACGTCGGCCCGCTGCCGATCGCGATGGCGCAGGCGATCCTCGCCCAGGTGAGCGACGCGCTCGGCTACGCGCATCGCCACGGCGTCATCCACCGCGACGTCAAGTCGGCCAACATCATGCTGGATGAAGACGGCTGGGCGGTGGTCACCGACTTCGGCATCGCCAAGGTGGTGCAGGCCGAGGGACTGACCCTGACCGGCGTGACGGTCGGCACACCCACGTACATGAGTCCCGAGCAGTGCGACATGCGCGAAGTCACCGGAGCCTCGGACCAATATTCGCTCGGCGTGGTCGCCTACGAGATGCTCACCGGGCACCTGCCGTTCAAGGGCGACTCGACGATGTCGGTGATGTACGCGCACTTCAACCAGCCGCCGCGGCCCGTGACCGAGCTGCGCCCCGACTGCCCGCCCAACCTCGGCGCCGGCGTCATGCGGATGCTCGAAAAGGACCCGTCCCGGCGCTGGCCCAGCATGGATGACGTCGTCGCCGTGTGCGGCCGGCCGTCGTTGCGCCACGACGATCCCGTACGCCGCGAGATGATCACGCTCGCCAAGGCGGGCGCCAGCGCGCACCTGCTGGCGCAGCTCAATACGCCGACCAGCCCGATCGTGCTGTCGCGGGCGCATTCCCGCCGCACCGCCGCACGGTCGCGCGCCCGCCGTGTGCCCAAAGCGTGGTGGGGCGTGGTCGGAGCCGCGGCTGTGGCTGCGGGGCTGTGGTGGCTCGCGCCTTGGCGGGCGGGGCGCCCGGCCACGACTCCGACCTCACCGGTCTCCGCGGCTCGGCGCGACACGGCTCCCCGCGTGGCCGCTAGTGAGCCCCGGCCCGACACGGCCGCTCGCGCGCCGGTGTCCGCACCTCCTCCCCCCGCGACGCGCCGGCGTCGGGAACCGCCGGCCGTGCGGGCGCCGGCGCAGCCAGCGCCCGCCGTCGAGCGTCAGGACACGCTGGTGCGCTCGCTGCGCGCCAGGGCGCTCGCGGCGATGAGTCGCGCGCTCGAGGCCGGTGCCACGCCTTCGGACCTGGCGAGAGGAGACAGCGTGTTCAAGGGCGCGGAATCGCTCGCCGCGCGGGGCCAGGCGTCCGACGCGATGGTGCAGCTCGCCACCGCCGCGTCGCTCTGGGCCGAGGCGGAGCGCGTGTCGCGCTCCCGGCCGCCGGTCGGGATCCCGCCCGCGGCTCCGCCGCCGGTGACGCATCCCCCGGCCGATCCGCGGGTCGAGATCAAGGCGTTGATCGGCGACTACGCCCGCGCGCTCGAGTCGCGCGACCTGGCGGAGATTCGTCGCGTGTACCCAGGGTTGACGTCCGCGGAGCAGGCGGCGTTCGCGCAGTTCCTCGAGTCGGTGAGCGATCTCAAGGCCGGCCTGACCATCGACCGGCTGATCATCGCGGGGAGCTCGGCGGACGCGTTGGTGAGCGGCGTGTACGAGTACCGCGACACCAGGACGGGCCGCGGCCGCCGCGACACCACCTCGTTCCGGGCGACCCTGGTGCAGGATTCGACCGGGTGGCACCTCACCGCGATCCGCTCACTGCGCTAGGCCGCGCTCAGAAGTTGTATTCCAGGCCGCCCGTCCAGAGCACGTTGGGCCGCAGCCCCCCGCGGTTCAGCGGCCATAGCGTGTTGGCCACGAGCGTGATCCCCGACCCGGTGACGAACTTGAACCCGAGCGAGCCGTTGATCTGATCGTCGCGCTCGTTGGGGATGTTGGTCACGTCGATCGTGCGGCGGAACGGCGAGTCGTAGGTCACCGGCCCGGGCAGCCGCAGCTTGCTCTCGCCCACCTGCAGCTGCGACACCACGTCCACGGCGAGCGTGGCCCACGGCGCCATCAGGTGATCGAAGCCCACCGTGGCGAGGACGGCGTTGTTCTGGAAGTCGCCGCTCTGGAACAGGTATCCGATGTTGGTGTGCGGTGAGAAGGCGCCGAACCGTGCCGACAGGATGCCGAGGCCGCGGGCGGCCAGGTGGCCCGACCCGAGCAGATCCGCTTCGCTCCCCGTCGGAAACCGCACGTCGCCCAGCAGCGCGAACGTGCTGCGATCGGACTGCGTCACGGTGACCTTCGCCCGTACGGCGATGTCGCCGACGCCCGTGGCCGACCCATCCACGAAGCGGGACGTGGCGAGCTGGGGGTTGGCGGCCGTTCCCCCGAAGAAGTGCTGCGCCGTGGTGCCCCCGAACGGAATGATCCGCGCGTCGCTCGTGCCCCGCAGCGAGGCGGACACGATCGGGACCACCACCCCGATGTCCACCTTGTCGAGCAGCCCGAAGCTCACGAAGAACGACGTGACCGTCATGTCGAGATCGAGCGCCAGGCGCAGGGCGATCACGTCGTTCTCGTGGGTCGGCACGCCGTACGGCGCGCAGCTCGAGCCGACGATGCTGTCGCACGCCGGGCCGGTGACGTTCTGGTGCGTGAAGGTCATCTCGATGCCGTTGAGGCTCACGCCTCGCAGCGCCTCGAAGTGCATGCGGTTCACGTTCGCGCCCACGAACACGCGTCCGCGGCCCAGGGTCTGGCCCCGCTCCGCGAAGACGGGACCGGGGGAGACCGACGTCCGCACCGGCACGCCGCCCTCGAAGCGGAAGGTGGAGCCGCCGCTGGTGGCGCTCACCGGCAGGTTGGCGACGTTGCCGCTGATGGCGTTGCTGATGAAGGAAATGAGCGTGCCGTTCTCGGACCGCGCCGCCGGGATGAAATGGTCGGCGTGCAGGGCCGTGGCCGAGTCCGAGCCCGCGGTGCCGCCGAGGAACAGCGGGTCCTGGCCGGCCGTAAAGATGAAGAGCTCGGAGATCTTGTCGCGCAGGCCCTGCGCCTGGAGCGACGCGGCCGCGAGCGTGAGTCCCACCAGGCACGACCAGCAGCGCCGCATAGACCCCCTCTGAGATCGGGAAAACGGACCAGCCGGAGACGAAGAGACGCTGCGAGGTGGCAGTCGTCAAGCGATCGGGTTAGCTTCCAGCCTTGAGATGAGCCGGCCCGATCGCACGATCATCCTGGACGCCCGCGCTTTGTCGCGGGCGCTTCAGCGTATGGCGGTCGAGGTGCTCGAGCAGGCGCACGGGACCGACCGTCTCGTGCTCATCGGCATCCAGCGCCGCGGCGTCGAGCTGGCCGACCGGATCGCCCGCCTCATCGAGAAGGACGAAGGTGTCGTCCTGCCCCGCGGCGCCCTCGACATCACCCTGTACCGCGACGACCTCGAAACCGTCGGCCCCAAGCCGGTCATCGGCGAGACCCGCATCCCGGGCGATCTCGCCGGCAAGCACGTGGTGATCGTCGACGACGTGCTCTACACCGGCCGCACGGTGCGGGCCGCGCTCGACGAGCTCGCCGACTTCGGCCGCCCCGAGCGCATCTCGCTGTGCGTGCTGGTGGACCGCGGCGGCCGCGAGCTGCCCATCCAGCCCGACATCGTCGGAACCAAGGTCGAGGTGAACGACGGCGAGCGCGTGGACGTGCTGGTCGAGGAGCTCGACGGGAGAGACGAAGTGGATCTGGTGCGCAAGCCATGACCGCCGCCCTGGGGAAGGACCTGGTCGGTCTCGAGCGGCTGTCGCCCGAACAGATCCGGCTCATCCTCGATACGGCCGAGCCGTTCAAAGAGGTCTCCGAGCGGCCCATCAAGAAGGTGCCGGCGCTGCGCGGCAAGACCATCGTCAACCTGTTCTTCGAAGCCTCGACCCGCACCCGCATCTCGTTCGAGTTCGCGGAAAAACGGCTCTCCGCCGACACCGTCAACGTGGCGGCGAGCGGCAGCGCCGTCCAAAAAGGCGAGACGCTGGTCGATACGGCCCGCAACCTGGAAGCGATGCGGATCGACATGGTGGTCATCCGCCATCCCTCTTCCGGCGCCGCCGAATTCCTCGGCAACCGCATCCGCTCCAACGTAGTGAACGCGGGCGACGGCAAGCACGAGCACCCGACCCAGGCGCTGCTCGACCTGCTCACGATCCGCGACAAGCACGGCAAGATCGCGGGCCTGAAAGTCTGCCTCGTGGGCGACGTGCTGCACTCCCGCGTCGCGCGCTCCAACATCTGGGGCCTCTCGAAGCTCGGCGCCGAAGTGGGCGTGTGCGGTCCCGATACGCTCATGCCTCGCGGCATCGAAGATCTGGGCGTGTGCCGCTTCCGCCGCATCGAGGAGGCGATCGAGTGGGCCGACGTGCTCAACGTGCTGCGGCTGCAGCTCGAGCGCATGGAGATGGGCTTCATTCCGAGCGTGCGGGAGTATTACCGCGTGTTCGGGGTCACGCTCGAGCGCCTCGAGAGAGCGCCGCGCGCGCTGACCATCATGCACCCGGGCCCCATGAACCGCGGCGTCGAGATCGACTCGCGCGTCGCCGATGGGCCCCACAGCGTGATCCTCGACCAGGTGACGAACGGCGTCGCCGTTCGGATGGCGGTGCTGTACCTGCTCGCCGGCGGGCGTCCCGAGCTCGCCGACGCGGCCAAGCGCGGGACGGAATGATGCGGCCGCTGCTGCTCAAGGGCGGGCGGGTGATCGACCCGAGTCGCGGGTTCGACCAGCCGGCGGACGTGCTCATCCAGGACGGCAAGATTGCCGCGGTGAAGGCGGGCCTCGGCGCTCCCGACGGCGCCGAGGTACGCGACGTGCGGGGCCAGGTGGTCGCCCCCGGCCTGGTGGACCTGCACGTCCATTTGCGCGAGCCCGGCAACGAGGACGTGGAAACGATCGCCACCGGCGCCCGCGCCGCCGCCGCGGGCGGGTTCAGCGCCGTGTGCGCCATGCCCAACACCGATCCGGTCACCGACAATCAGGCCGCCGTCGGATTCATCGTGCGCCAGTCGGCGCGCGCCGCGCTCACCCGCGTCTACCCCATCGGCGCCATCTCCGTGGGGCAGCGGGGCGAGCGGCTCTCCGAATTCGGCGAGATGGTCGGCGCGGGCGCGGTCGCGGTGTCGGACGACGGCCGGCCGGTCGTCTCGAGCCACCTCATGCGCACCGCGCTCGAGTACGCCCGTACGTTCGAGATCCCGGTCGCGGACCACTGCGAAGATCCGACGCTCGCGGCCGGCGGCGTCATGCACGAGGGACTCGTGTCCACGCGGCTGGGCCTCAAGGGGATTCCCGCGGCCGCGGAAGAAATCATGGTGGAACGCGATATCCTGCTGGCGCAGCTCACCGGGGGGCACGTCCACCTGTGCCACGTGTCGACGCGCGGATCGGTGGACCTGATCCGGCGCGCCAAACAGCAGGGCATCCGCGTCACCGCCGAGGTGACGCCGCATCACCTGACGCTCACGGATCATGCCTGCGAGACCTACGACACCCACGCCAAGATGAACCCGCCGCTGCGCGAGGCGGCGGACATCGCCGCGCTGCGGCAGGGGCTCAAGGACGGCGTGATCGACTGCATCGCCTCCGACCACGCGCCCCACGCGTACGACGCCAAAGAGGCCGCCTTCGACGACGCGCCGTTCGGGATCATCGGGCTCGAAACGGCGTTCGGCGTCGCGCACACGGAGCTCGTGCTCAACGGCGTCTTGACCCTGCCCGAGCTGATCGCGCGCATGAGCAGCGCACCCGCCGCCACGTTTCGCCTGCCCGGCGGCACACTGCAGCCCGGCGCGCCGGCGGATGTCGTGGTGCTCGACACGACCACGCGCTGGACGGTGCAGCCCGCGGTGCTGCTCTCCAAGAGCCGTAACACGCCGTTCGCCGGCCGGGCGCTCACCGGGCGGGCCGCGCTCACGCTGGTGGGCGGCGCCATCGTGCACCAGGCGGAGGCTCCTCAAGGACCGTGACGGCGAGCGCGGTGGCGCGGCGCATGGCCGAGTGCTGCCGCCAGCTCGCCGGGCGGGGGCTCATCGCGGGGCAGGACGGCAACCTCTCCGTCCGACTCGGGCCCAATCGCGTGTTGGTCACTCCGGCAGGTCTGATCAAGGCACTGCTCAAGCCGGGCGACATGGTCGAGGTCGACCTGCGGGGTCGCCGCCGGCGTGGACGCCATAACCCTACAAGCGAATTGGACTTACATCTTCGAATCCTGACGCATCGCCTGGACGTTGGGGCCGTCGTGCACGCGCATCCTCCTGTGGCTACAGGGTTTGCGGTGGCAGGGCAGGCGCTCGAGGCTTTTGTGCTCCCGGAGCTTATCTTGCAGTGTGGCCGGGTCCCCTTGGTGCCGTATGGGACGCCCGGCACGCCGGAGCTAGGGGACCGGCTCGAGCCGTATTTGGTTGGTCACGACGCTTGGCTGCTCGCGAACCACGGGGCCGTGACGGTCGGGCCGACGTTGGACGCGGCGTGGATCAGGATGGAGAGTCTGGAGCACGCGTCGCGCATCATCGCGGCGGCGCGGGCGCTGGGGCACGTACAAGGGTTCGAAGCCCAGCGCGATCGCGCGGGAAAGGAGCGCAAGCAGGGTGGCTAGAGGGCCTTCGAAGAGCACCGCGATCATCCAGCAGCTGCTGGAGGAGCGGCGGCAATACGAAGCGTGGATCGCGCGCCTGAACGACTCGGCGGACGCGACGCCCGGGCACGTGCGCGCGCGGGTCCGCTCCGATTACGAGGCGCGACTGTCCGCGGTCACCGAAGAGCTCAAGGCCCACGCGGAGAGCGCGCGCCAGGCGATCGAGGAGAAGCGCCACCTGCGCGGCGAGCTGCAGAAAAAGGAAGCGCGCGCTCAGGAGAAACTCACCGAAACCGAGCTGCGCCACGCCGTCGGCGAGTACGACGAAGGGCAGTGGGAGCAGGTCCACAAGGAGGTGCTGGCCGAGCTCGTGTCGGTGCGCGAGGACCTGCAATCGGTCGTGGCCGACATTCACAAGCTCGAAGAGCTGGATGCCCTGGTCAGCCACCGCCCGACTCCGCCTCCCCGCGCGGCGCCGGCACCGGCCCAGCCGCGGGCGCCCGCCGAGCCGCCGCCGCACCCGAAGCCCGAGAAGGTGGGGCACGAGGACGAGCTGGCGTTCATCAAGTCGGTGACGGACGACGAGCAGAGCGCCCCGTCGCCGCGGCGCGCCAGTGGCGCGCAGTTCCAGCCCAGCGTTCCCGCCGACGTGCCGCGCCAGCAGAGCCCCTCGGCTCCCCGGGCCGCCAATCCCATTCCCGCTCCCATCATCCCGGACGCGGCTGCCGCCGGCGACGACAATGACGCCGCCGCCAAGACGCTCAAGTGCCATGACTGCGGCACGATGAACCTGCCGACGGAGTGGTATTGCGGGCAGTGTGGGGGTGAGCTGGCCGCCATGTAACAGCAAAAAGACGTCAAGCAAAACCGTCACGCAAAGGCGTCACGCGATTTCGTGATACGCCTTCGCGTGACGTCTTTGCTCGACGTCTCTTTTTATTTGGAGAGTTTTCTTACAACCGCGGCTAGTCGGGACTTATGTCGTGCCGCATTGTTCGGGTGAATCAGATTCTTCCGCGCCGCCCGGTCCAGCAGTCGGGACGCGATCTTGTAGGCGCCGCCGGCCTGCTCGGCCGTCGTGGCGGCGCGCACGCGCTTGAGCGCGGTGCGGAGCGCCGAGCTCTGCGCCCGGTTGCGTTCGTGGCGGGCGCGCCCCTGACGCATCGCCTTCTTCGCGGACTCGATTCTTGGCACGGCCGGCCTCCTCGTGTGGCGCGGAAGATAGAGGGTAAGTGCAGGTCGGTCAAGGCGCTACGGCGTTGACCCACGCCCCGCCGGTACGTTATCTTAGGCCGTCACGGACCCTGAGCGCCAGCCATCTCGTTCGAAATCCTCGTCTGGGCCCCGGTGCTTCTCTTCTCCATCGTGGCTCACGAGTACGCCCACGCCGAGGCGGCGTATCGCCAGGGCGACGACACCGCCTACATGCTCGGGCGGCTCACGCTCAATCCGCTGAAGCACATCGACCCCCTGATGAGCGTCATAGTGCCGTTCATCTTGTGGAAAATCGGCGCCCCCCCGTTCGGTGCGGCGAAGCCGGTCCCCGTCAATCCGCGCAAGTATCGGCAGTTTCGCAGGGGGGATATCATTGTTTCGCTGGCCGGTATCGCGGTGAACCTCGCGCTGTTCGTGGCATGCACGGCGGGCTTCGCGCTGGTCGGGTGGGTCGGTGGGGCCATCCCGTCGTTCAACGCCACGTTTGAGGTCGTGCAGCGGATGATGGGGTGGGGCATGTGGCTGAACGTCGGCTTGGCTTTCTTCAACCTCATTCCGTTGCCACCTCTCGACGGCAGTCACGTCTTCTATTATTTGCTGCCTCCCGGCGCGGGCCTCAAGTACCGCCAGCTCCAAGCGCTCGGTTTCATCCCCGTGGTGTTGCTCATCTGGGTGTTCCCTGGCGCGCTGCAAGTGCTTCTGTGGCCGGCCACCCAGCTCATGAGCGTCGGCCTCGCACTGGTCGGCGGCTTTGCTCTTTCTCCCGGAGCGTTCCCCTCGTGAGCGCGCCGGGGGGTCCCGTCGTGCAGGACCAATCCGGCTTCATCATCGAGCTGGAGCAGTTCTCGGGTCCCTTGGACCTGCTGCTGCACCTGATTCACGAGGACGAGCTCGACATCACCGATCTGCCGATCTCCAAGATCGCCGATCAATTCCTCGCGGTGATCAACGAGCTGGGACTGAACCAGGCGGCGGACTACCTCGAGATGGCGGCGCGGCTGCTGCGGATCAAGGCGCAGATGCTGCTGCCGCGGCGGCTGGGCGACGACGAGTGGGAGGATCCGCGCGCCGAGCTGGTGCGGCGGCTGCTCGAGTACCAGCAGATCCGCGAGCTGGTCGAGTGGCTGGGTCAGGCGGCGGCCCGCCGCGCCGAGCAGCTGGGGCGCGGGTTCCGCCCCGAGCCGCCGGCCGCCCCGCCTGCGCCGCTCGTCATCGAGCTGAACGACCTCCTGGCCGCGGCGGAGCGGGTGATCGCGCTCATCCCGGAGCCGGTGCTGCACCGCGTCGTGCCCCGGCCGCTCGACGTGGAGGGGGCGACCGCGAAGCTGCAGGCGCTGCTCGCCGAGCGCGCGGAGTTCGGCTGGCTGGACGTCGTGGGCGCGCGTCCCACGCTCGTCGATGTGCTCTCCGTGTTCATCGCCCTGCTGGAGCTCGCCAAGCGTGGGTCCTTGAGCGTGCACCAGGAGGGAGCGTTCACCCCGATCCAGATCCGCCGTGAGTCCCCTCGCGAAGCTGTTTGAGGCGGCGCTGTTCGCGTCGTCGCGACCGCTGACGGTCGAGGAGCTGCGCACGCTCGAGCCGGCGGCCGGGGAGGCCGCGGTGCACGCGG
>WNGC01000302.1_pt1 | contig 29577 bp, 25 predicted proteins | sample 5400051 | NCBI WGS metagenome assembly WNGC01 (sample SAMN13153368, study PRJNA577476) | soil metagenome | isolation source: 20 cm soil or saprolite under grassland replicate 2 | place: USA:California | collected 2016-06-15
GGGCAAAGCTCTCGACGGGCCTGTCGGGTAATATCGATTGGTCGTGCGCGTCCAACTCGAATGCGACCGCCACGGCGCGCAAGTTGGCGGTTGCCGCTGCTGGGACCGTCGATTCCAAGTACGTACCGACAGAGTGCAAGTAATCGACTCCTGAATTCGACTCGGAGTCTTTGAGCCCCGGCCTCGCGCCGGGGCTTTCTTTTTGGCCCTTGATCCATCTGTGACGCGCACCCCGCCCCCCAAGCGGCCTGCTGCCTCAGAATCGCCTAGGATTTGACAATTGCGCCCAGGCCCCCCTGGGGTAAACTGAATTCTTTCAGGCCGAGCTCGACCACCCTAAGCCCATGAATGACAACGTATCTTTGGCGCTCGGCGGCGCTTCCCGCTCGGGGCTCGGCGGCCTGCCGCAGCGGCTGGTACAGGACGGCGTGGTCGAGGAGGCGGCGATGCTGGAAGCCCTGAGCGCCGCCCGCGAGCGTAAGACCAGCGTCGTCACGCAGCTCGTGTCGAGCGGCGTCGCCAATGCCCGGGATATCGCGGTGGCCGCCTCCGACGAGTTCGGCGTGCCCCTGTTCGACCTCGACGCGGTGAACCTCGACCTCGATAGCGTACGGCTGGTGAGCGACAAGCTCCTCGCCAAGCACCGCGTCCTGCCAATCTTCCGCCGCGGCAAGCGGCTGTTTCTCGCTGTGGCGGACCCGACGAACCAGCATGCCATTGACGAGATCAAGTTCCAGACGAGCCTCGCCATAGAAGCCGTCATCGTCGAGGACGACAAGCTGCAGAAGGCGGTCGACAAGGCGATTGAGCAGGTCGACAGCCAGATGAGCGCGCTCACCGACGCGGGGGACGTCGATCTCGAGTCGCTCGAGGTCACCGGCGGCGAGGAGGAGCTCGACGACAAGGTCGGGCGCGACGACGTCGAAGACGCCCCGATCGTGCGCTTCGTCAACAAGGTCATGCTGGACGCCATTCGCCGCGGCGCATCCGATATCCACTTCGAGCCCTTCGAGAAGCTCTACCGCGTGCGCTTTCGCATGGACGGGGTGCTGAAGGAGATCGCCCAACCTCCGGTGGTCCTCGCCCCCAAGCTGTCCGCGCGCCTCAAGGTCATGTCGCGCCTCGACATCGCGGAGCGGCGTGTGCCCCAGGACGGGCGCATCAAGATGAAGCTCTCGAAGAATCGCGCCATCGACTTCCGCGTGAGCACCTGCCCGACGCTCTTCGGCGAGAAGATCGTGCTGCGTATTCTCGATCCCGCGCAGGCCCAGCTCGGCATCGAATCTCTCGGCTACGAGCCCTTCCAGAAGGAGCTCTACCTCAAGTACCTGGCGAAACCGCAGGGCATGATCCTCGTGACCGGACCGACGGGCAGCGGCAAGACGGTGTCGCTCTACACCGGTCTCGCGATCCTCAACCGCGAGGACACGAATATCTCCACCGCCGAGGATCCCGCGGAAATCAACCTCCCCGGCGTCAACCAGGTCAACGTCAATCCCAAGGTGGGGCTGACTTTCGCCGCGGCCATGCGCGCCTTCCTCCGCCAGGACCCGGACGTCATCATGGTGGGCGAGATCCGCGACCTCGAGACGGCCGAGATCGCCATCAAGGCGGCGCAGACCGGCCACCTGGTGCTGTCCACTCTGCACACGAACGATGCGCCGCAGACCCTCACCCGCATGGTCGACATGGGGGTCAAGCCCTACGCCATCGCCACCTCGGTGAGTCTCATCATTGCGCAGCGCCTGGCGCGGCGGCTGTGCAGTCACTGCAAGCAGCCGCTGGAGATCCCGAGGGAGGCCCTGCTCAAGGAGGGCTTCACCCAGGCCGATCTCGCCGCCGGAATGAAGATCTTCGCGCCCAAGGGATGTGCCAACTGCACCGACGGCTACAAGGGCCGGGTGGGCATTTATCAGGTGTTGCCGGTCACGGAGGCGATCGTGCGCATCATTCTCGCCTTGGGGAGCGCGCCGGAGATTGGCGCACAGGCTGCCAAGGAAGGCGTGTGGGATCTGCGGCGCGCGGGTCTCGAGAAGGTGAAGAGCGGTATGACCAGTCTCGAGGAAGTCAACAGCGTCACGGTGGAGTGACGCAAGGACGGTAGTAACGCATGGCTCCGGCAGCAACTGCAACGGTCAGGGGGATCAAGCGCGACGTCCCTTTCACCTGGGAGGGCAAGGACAAGCGCGGCGCGCGCGTCAAGGGCAGGAGCCTCGCGCCCGACGAGGCGGCCCTGCGTGCCGAGCTTCGCCGTCAGGGCGTGGCGCCGTCGCGGATCCGCAGGCAACGCCAGGTCGGCAAGGGTGGCAAACCTACCCCCGGCGACATCGCGGTATTCAGCCGGCAGCTGGCGACGATGCTCGCGGCCGGAATTCCGCTCGTGCAGTCGTTCGAGATCGTCGGCAACGGGCATGAGAAGCCCGCCATGCAGAAGCTCATCCTCGACGTCAAGGCCGATGTCGAGGGCGGCACCTCGCTTCATGAGGCGCTCGGGAAGCACCCGCTGTATTTCGACGACCTGTTCGTGAATCTCGTGGAAGCGGGCGAGCATGCCGGCGCGCTGGAGTCGCTGCTGGACAAGATCGCCACCTACAAGGAGAAGACCGAGGCCCTGAAGAAGAAGGTGAAGAAGGCGCTGTTCTACCCGGCAGCGGTGCTGGCGGTCGCGGTCATCGTGACGGTGGTCCTGCTGTTGTTCGTGATTCCGCAGTTCGAGAGCCTGTACAAGGGATTCGGCGCCGACCTGCCCGCCTTCACGCAGGCGGTTATCAACCTCTCGAAGTTCGTGCAGCACGACGGCATTTACATCGCGATCATGCTGGGCCTGGCCGCCTACGCCTTCGTGTATTTCAAGAAGCGCTCCAAGGCCATGCGGGAATTCCTCGATCGGGTGTCGCTCAAGATTCCGATCATCGGACCGATCCTCAACAAGGCCGCCATCGCCCGCTATGCGCGCACGCTCTCGACCATGTTCGCGGCGGGTGTCCCGCTGGTCGAGGCGCTCGACTCGGTGGCCGGCGCGACCGGCAACATCGTGTATGAGAACGCGGTGATCAAGATGCGCGACGAGGTCTCGACCGGCCAGCGCTTGCAGCGCGCGATGGAGAACACCGGCTTGTTCCCCAATATGGTCAACCAGATGATCGCGGTCGGCGAGGAATCCGGCTCGCTGGACGAGATGTCGGGCAAGGTCGCGACGTTTTACGAGGCGGAGGTCGACAACGCGGTCGACGCCATGTCGAGCCTGCTCGAGCCGATGATCATGGTGATCCTGGGCGTGCTGGTCGGGAGCCTCGTGATCGCCATGTACCTGCCGATCTTCAAGCTCGGATCGGTGGTCTAACGGGCAGCCGGCGCCTGTTTAAGGGCGGAAAGCGCCGCGCATCGCGCGGCGTTTTCATTAGAAGCATCAGAAAGGGTTGACACCACGATGACGGTGATCGAGCTGCTCGCATCCTCGCCGGCCGTGTTCACGGGCACCTGCCTGGTGCTCGGGCTCGTGGTCGGCAGCTTCCTCAACGTCGTGATCTACCGCCTGCCCGTGATGCTCGAGCGCACCTGGCGGGAGCAGTGCGCGCAATCCTCCGGCGAGGCGGCGGCCGCGACCGTGCCTGCCGTTGACGCAGCGCCGCGATTCAACCTCGTCGTGCCGCGCTCGGCCTGCCCCGCGTGCGGTGCGCCGATCGCGGCGCGGCACAACATCCCGCTCATCTCCTGGGTCTTGCTCCGCGGGCGCTGCGCGAGCTGCGGGGAGCCGATCAGCGTGCGCTACCCGCTGGTGGAGGCTCTGAGCGGCGCGCTGTGCGCCGCGGTAGCCTGGAAGTTCGGGTTCGGGTGGCAGGCGTTCGCGGCGCTCACGCTCACCTGGTTCCTGATCGCCCTCGCCTTCATCGACGTCGACCACCAGCTCCTGCCCGACAGCCTCACACTGCCACTGCTCTGGCTCGGCCTGCTGTTGAGCCTCTGGGGAGGCCAGGCCGGCGTCTCACCGCCGCCGGCGGACGTGCGATCGAGCCTGATCGGCGCGATGGCGGGTTACGCGAGCCTGTGGAGCGTCTATCATCTGTTCCGCCTGCTCACCGGTAAGGAAGGCATGGGGTACGGTGACTTCAAGCTCTTCGCCGCGCTCGGCGCGTGGCTCGGCTGGCAGATGCTGCTGCCGATCATCCTGATGGCGGCCGCCGTGGGCAGTGTGGTCGGCATCGCGCTCATCGCTCTGCGCGGCCGCGAGCGCTCCACACCCATCGCTTTCGGGCCGTTCCTCGCCGCGGCCGGGTGGCTGATGCTGATGTTCGGTCAGCCGTTGCTCGCGGCCTACCTCGGCCTCTTTGCCGCACGCCCGTGAGCACACGCGCCTACCGCGTCGGGCTCACCGGCGGCATCGCCAGTGGCAAGTCCACGGCGGCGAAATTCTTCGGCGCTCTCGGGGTGCCGATCCTCGACAGCGACCAGATCGCACGGGATGTGGTCGAGCCCGGGCAGCCTCCGCTCGGGCAGCTCGTCGAGCGCTTCGGACCCTCGATTCTCACTCCCGACGGACACCTCGATCGCCCGGCGCTGCGCGAGATCGTGTTCTCCGACCCCAGGGCGCGCGCCGATCTCGAGGCACTGACGCATCCGGCGATCGGGGCTGCGATGGAGGCGCGCTCGGCGGAGGCGGGCGGGCCCTATCAGATCCTCGTCATCCCGCTGCTGGTGGAGAAGAACCTCTCCGCTCACGTGGATCGCGTGCTGGTGGTCGACTGCGAGGAGCAGCTGCAGCTGAAGCGGCTGCGGGCGCGTGAGGGCAGCACCCTCGAGCAGGCCCGGGCGATCCTCAACGCGCAGGCCTCGCGCGCCGTGCGGCTGAAGGCCGCCGACGACGTCATCCACAACGACACCGACATGAATGCGATGCGCGAGCAGGTCGCGGCGCTGCACGCGCGCTACCTCGACCTCGCCCAGCAGCCGCGGCCCTGAGGCCAGAACTGTCGCCGCAACCGGACAGTGCGTTTACGGATCACGCACCGCTCAAGCAAAATACCTGCATGACGCAATCGGCAGCACCCGAGGCCGGAACCCCGCCGGCGCCTGCCCCGGCTGCGGAAATGCTGGTGTTCGAGCAGCCGCTCAACGAGCGGATGCGCACCTTCCTGCGCCTGGACTTCCTCTACAACCAGGCGCTCTATCACAACGAGATGGCGAGCGCCTGGGGAAGCCGTGCGGCGATGGCGAGCCTCATCGATATCCTCGCCGTCACCACGCGCGGCGACGTGCGCTCGGACGTGCTGAAGGAGCTCGAGGGACAGCTCGCGAGCCTCAGCGCCTTCAACTCCAGGCCCGGTGTGGACGCGCAGCGGCTGAAGAACCTGACGTCGAATCTGACACGGCTGCGCGGGGATCTCACGTCAGCCGGCTCGGCGTTCCTGCAGCCCCTGCGGAACTCGGAATTCCTGAGCGCCATCAAGCAACGCAGCGCCATCCCCGGAGGTACCTGCGAGTTCGACCTGCCGGACTATTATTTCTGGCTCACGCAGCCCGACGAGGCGCGAATGCGCGCCTTCAGCCAGTGGCTGGGGCTGTTGCGCCCCATGTGCGACGCTATCGCCGAGCTCCTGTGGCTCACGCGTCAGAACGGCCGCAACCGCCAGGAGACCGCCAAGGGCGGTACTCTCAACATTACCTTCGATCGGGACAATCCACTGCAGCTGCTACGCATCTCGCTGCCGGCATCCGCGGGGCTCTACCCGGAGATCAGCGGCAGTCATCACCGCTGCAACATCCGCTTCCTCACCTGGAATGGACTGACCGCGCGCCCGACCCAGGCCCAGACGGACGTGACCTTCACGCTCAGCTGCTGCAGCTGAGGGTCTAGGGCGGTGAGTCCGGTGCGCATCAACTGCCCCACCTGCCAGCGTGAGCTGGAGTGGGAGAGCGCCCCGTTTCGCCCATTCTGCAGCGAGCGCTGCCGGCTGATCGACCTCGGCGCCTGGCTGACCGAGCAGCGCGCCATTCCCGGTGAGCCGGCGCCGGTGCAGGATAATCCAGTGCCCGCAGAGCGGGTGCTGAAGGATTCCCGTAGCACGTGAAATTCCGGCTGAAAGCCTTCGCCCTGCACCTGACGGGCAGCGCGTGCGCGCTGACATTGGTCATCGGGGGCATGTACCTCGGCTGGTACCGCTGGCCTGCGTGGTACCTCACCGAAGTGCTGCACGTGGTGGCGATCGTCGTCATGGTCGACCTGGCGCTCGGGCCGACGCTTACCTTGATCGTGGCGAATCCCGCCAAGTCGCGCCGGCAGCTCACGATCGACATCGGCGCCATCGTGACCGTGCAGCTCGCGGCGCTCATCTACGGCGCGGTCACGCTGTGGGTCGGGCGCCCGCTGTACTACGCCTTTTCCGTGGATCGCCTCGAGATCGTGCAGGCCAACGACCTGGACGCGGACGAGATCGCCCTCGGGCAGCGGCAGAATCCGACCCTGGCGCCTCATTGGTACAGCGTCCCGCTCTGGATCTGGGCGCCGCTGCCGGAGAACCCCGAAGAGGCGGCAAAGATCGTCAAGTCCGCACCCTTCGGCGGCAAGGATGTGACGCAGATGCCGCGCTATTTCAAACTCTGGGAGCAGGGGCTGCCGAAACTACGCGAGAAGCTGACCCGGGTGGATGACATCAAGGAGCTCTCGAGGAGCGAGCGGCAGGACCTTCGAGCGCGGATAGCACGGCTGGGTCTCGCCCCTGACGAGCGCAACGCGCTCCTCCTCTGGGGAGACATCCGGCGTGTGCTCGTTATCTTCGACCCCGCGACGCTGCGCATCCGAGCGATGCTGATGCCGCACGCACGCGAGTTCACCGGGCGACCGCGCACACCGAAAGCCGGCTCCTGACACCCCGCTTGGCTTGCGGCTCAAGGAAACTTGATCTTCCCGCCCCCGCCCGCGGGACCCGGGCCCACGGCGCCCCCGACCTCCGGCACCACGATGCGGGAGGCCGCCTCACGGCGCAGCTCGCGCGCCTCGTCGATCGCCTGCTCGAGCGCGTCCTTCACGCCGGCGGGAAATTTCTTCAGCGCCTCTTCCAGGGTCGCCGCCTCGATCTCGAAGCCAAGCGGCAGCACGCCCGCGGGGGTGAGGAGTTGCGTCTGCCCGGAGAACAGCACATGCCGCGTGGGGTCCGGCGCGCCGGCGGCCGTGACCGGGGTCAGGCGGCGGATGCTCCCGGCGCGGCGGTCCGTGAACACGTCCTCCCGGTACAGAGCCTTGGAGTCGAGCTGAATTTCAGGGAGATCGGTGGGTGCTGCCATGGATTGCCGCCTGGAATGGGCCTTGAGGGCATTGTACACGGCGCTGCAGTGGCCCCCGCCGCAGGCGCCTCGACGAGCGCGCCCCGGTAAGAGGCCAGGGAGCGGCCGCACAGCGCAGGCGCAAACGGCCCCTACCGGGGCGGCGGCAAATCCCGCAACGCTTCGACGAACGGCCGGTCGGCTTCGAGCAGATCCTCACGCCCAAGACTCGCGGGCGCCACCCACTTGAGCGCTGGGGCCTCGAGCGCGCTCGGCGTGCCGCGGTATCGCTCGACGATCCAGAGCGACAGCTCGACGTCGCGATCGCTGTAGGAGTGCTCGAGGCGCATGAGGGGCCTCGCCGCGGTGACTTCGACCCCGAGCTCCTCGCGCAGCTCGCGCGCAAGAGCCGCGAGCTCGTCCTCACCGTCGGCGACTTTACCGCCCGGAAATTCCCAGCGCCCGGGGAGGTGCTTGCCCGGCGGTCGTTGCGCGATGAGCACGCGCCCGCTCTCATCGTAGAGCGCCGCCGCCACCACCAGGATCGTCGGGCCGCTCATCAGCTGCGCGGCGCGCGCATCCGTGCGCGCCTAGCCGAAGTTCGAGAGCTGGCCGTGACAGTGCTTGTACTTCTTGCCTGAGCCGCACGGGCACGGCTCGTTGCGTCCCACTTTCCGCTCGTTGCGCACGAAGGGCGTGGTATGTGGTGCGGCCGAGGGTAGCGGTAGTGGCGTGGGCGGCGCGCCGGGCCGCGGCTCCTTGCCCTCCTCGGGGCCGGCGAGAAGCGAGCCCGCCTCGGCGTGCTGGGCCTGGAGCGCGCGCATCAGGCGCTGCCGTCGCTCCTCCTCCTCGCGCTCGATCTCCTCCTGGGTGCGCACCTCGATCTTCGACATGAGCGAGGAGGTCTCGTACTTGATCCGGTCGAGCATGGCCGAGAACAGCTCGAACGCCTCGCGCTTGAACTCGAAGCGGTAGTCCTTCTGGGCGTAGCCGCGGAGGTGAATGCCCTGGCGCAGATAGTCCATGGCCCCGAGATGCTCGCGCCAGTGTTGATCCAGCATGCGAAGCATCACGTCCTTCTCGACGTGGCGCATGATCGCAGCTCCGGTGCGCGCGACCTTCGCGTCGTACGCATCCGTCACCGCGCGCACCATGCGATCGCGCAGGATCTGCTCCTCGAGCTCCGGCTCGCGCTCGAGCCACGCCTTCGGATCCACGCGCACGTTGAAGTCGCGCGCCACCGCATCGGCGAGCCCCTGAAGATCCCAGTCGGAGGGAGCCGCCTGCTTCGGCATGTGTTGATCGAGGAGCGTGCTCACCGAGTCATCCATCAGGCCGCGAATGGCGTCCGAGAGGTCCTCGGTGGCCATGATCTCGGTGCGCTGCGCGTACACGACCTTGCGCTGGTCGTTGGCGACGTCGTCGAAGAGCAGCAGGTTCTTGCGGATATCGAAGTTGTGTGCCTCGACCTTGCGCTGCGCCTTCTCGATCTGGCGGGTGAGCATGCCGCTCTCGATCACCTCGCCTTCCTTCATCCCGGCCATCTTCAGGAGGCGCTGGGTGCGCAGCGGATCCCCGAAGATGCGCATCAGGTTGTCTTCCATCGACAGATAGAAGCGGCTCGAGCCCGGGTCGCCCTGGCGGCCCGAGCGGCCGCGCAGCTGGTTGTCGATGCGGCGGGACTCGTGGCGCTCGGTGCCGACGATGTGCAGCCCGCCGGCGGCGAGCACCTTGTCGTGCCGCGCCTGCCATTCGGCGCGCAGCCGTTCGCGGCTGACCTCGTCGAGCTCCGGCGGCGCGGCGGCGAGCTCGGCCTCGAGATTGCCGCCGAGCACGATGTCGGTACCGCGCCCGGCCATGTTGGTGGCGATGGTCACGGTGCCGGGTCGACCCGCCTGCGCCACGACGTGGGCCTCGCGCTCGTGCTGCTTGGCGTTCAGCACCTGGTGCTCGACGCCTTCCTTCTGCAGGAGCCCGGATAGATATTCGGAGGTCTCGATCGAGGTGGTGCCGACCAGCGCCGGCTGCTCGCGCGTCACGCAGTCCCGGATGTCCTCGATGATCGCCTTGAACTTGTCGCCCTGCGTCAGGTAGACGAAATCCGGGTTGTCCTTGCGGATCATCGGCCGGTGGGTGGGAATCACGACCACTTCGAGGCCGTAGATCTGCATGAATTCCGGCGCCTCGGTGTCCGCGGTGCCGGTCATGCCGGAGAGCTTCTTGTAGAGGCGGAAGTAGTTCTGGAAGGTGATCGAGGCGACCGTCTGGTTCTCCTCGCGGACCCGCACGCCCTCCTTCGCCTCCACCGCCTGATGCAGGCCGTCGGACCAGCGCCGCCCGGGCATGGTGCGGCCCGTGAACTCGTCCACGATGATGACCTCACCGCCGCGCACGATGTACTCGACGTCGCGCTTGTAAAGCGCGTGCGCGCGCAGCGCCGCGTTGAGATGGTGCATGAGGCGGATGTTGGCCGGGTCGTAGAGACTCTCGCCTTCCTTCAGCAGCCCCGCCTGCAGCATCAGCTGCTCGACGTGCTCGTGGCCGGCTTCCGTGATGTGCACCTGCTTGGTCTTCTCTTCCAGGGAGAAGTCTCCGGGGCCCTCCTCCTCCTTCTGGCGCGTGAGGCGCGGCACCAGCTCATTGATGCGCAGGTACAGCTCGGTGCTCTCCTCCGCGGGCCCGGAAATGATGAGCGGGGTGCGCGCCTCGTCGATGAGAATCGAGTCGACTTCGTCGACCACCGCAAACGCGACCCCGCGCTGCACCCGCTCTTCCAGGCGGAACGCCAGGTTGTCGCGCAGGTAATCGAACCCGAACTCGTTGTTGGTGCCGTAGGTGATGTCGCAGGCGTATGCGGCGCGCTTCTCGCTCGGGCTCTGCGCGTTCTTGATCACCCCGACGGTGAGCCCGAGGAAGCGATAGACGGGCCCCATCCAGTCGGCGTCGCGCTGCGCGAGGTACTCGTTCACGGTGACGATGTGCACGCCCTCGCCCGCGAGCGCATTGAGATAGGCCGGGAGAGTGGCCACCAGCGTCTTGCCCTCGCCGGTGCGCATCTCGGCGATCATCCCCCGGTGCAGCACGATCCCGCCGATCAGCTGCACGTCGAAGTGGCGCATCCTCAAGGTGCGCTGCGCCGCCTCGCGCACCACCGCGAACGCCTCGGGCAGCAGATCATCGACGGTCGCGCCCTCCTTCAGCCGGCGGCGGAACTCGTCCGTCTTGGCGCGCAACGCCTCGTCGCTGAGAGACTTGATGTGCGGCTCGAGCTCCCTGGCGGCGCGCACGGCGCGCCCGTAGCCACGGACGAGCCGCTCGTTGCGGCTGCCGAAGACGCGGGTGAGGAGTTGGCGCAAGAGGTGACCCGTTGACCTGAAAACAGCATGACCGACAAGCACTTACCGCGCGTGCCGGGCTTCGAAAGCGGCGTATTGTACGAAATACTTGACTGCGTTGGGACCGGCCGGCGCCAAATTGGTTCTGGGCCCCGGGAACTCATTGGTCGGGGGGACCGCTTCCAGGAGTCGGATTGGCGGCTCGACGCAGCGGCGAAAGGACGGCGATAGGCGCGATCGCGGCACGCCCAAACGGAGCGTGGCCGCGATCAGTGGCCGATGAAGGAGAGCGGATTCACCTGGCGGCCGTTGCGCAGCACTTCGAAGTGCACGTGCGGTCCGGTCGAGCGGCCGGTCGAGCCCATGAGCGCGACGGACTCGCCGCGCTTCACCATCTGGCCGACGGCGACCAGCGTGCGCTGGTTGTGGGCGTAGCGGGTGACGTAGCCGTCCCCGTGACTGATCTCGACGAGCTTGCCGAAGCCCGAGCGCTCGCCCGCCCAGGTGACCACGCCTTCCGCGACCGCGACCACCTTGTCGCCCATCGCACCGGCGAAATCCACGCCCTTGTGGAAGGCCTCGCGGCCGTCGAAGGGATCGGCGCGCTCGCCGAAGTAGGAGGAGATGAAGCCGCGGCTCACGGGGCGCCCCTCGGGATGAATGTCCTCTTTCAGCTCCTGCGCGAGAATGACGTTCTCGAGCGCGGCGAGCTGCGAGTCGCGCAGGTTCACGCGTTGCTCGAGCTGCGCGAGCATCTGCGTGAGATCGGGGATCCCGGCGCTCACGCCCTCGCCGTCGTTCTCGGGCCCGCCGCTCGGCGGGGCGACGTCGAAATTGAACTCGCGGCTGTCGATGTCGGCCATCTCGGTGAGGCGCCGGCCGAGGGCGTCGAGCCGGATGACGTGCGCATTCATCGCACCGAGGCGCATCGCCATGGCGTCGACGCGCAGTTGCAGCTGTTGCTTGAGGTCTGCGAGCTGCTTCTTCTGCTCGGCCAGGACGTTCCCGAAGCGGGGAATGTCGGAGAGCATGCCGCGGTGGTGGGCGCCGAGGCCGTACTGGAGGCCGAGTGCGAAGGCGCCGCCGAGAACGAGGAGTGTCAGCGCCGCCACCACGCTCAACGTGAGCGGCCGCGCGAGATTCAGTTGTCGCGCCTTGCCCTTGCGTCTCAGGAAAATGATGTTCATGCAGTGCGTTCTTGCCTAAGGGTCCAAAGTCGGCAGGCAACGCCAGCTGGGGTCTACGAGCCATGCCCGAGCGTTAAGCGCCCTGTTCTCTTTCGAAACTCGATACCATGCTGGCAACCCCGCTGTCATAGCTCCTCGCTTTAGACCGGTGGCTTTGCGTCCCCGCCTTTCGGCGGGTTTGCCCAGTAGCAGCAAGGGCAATATGCCGAAGAAGATGGCACGAAACAAGCGTGGCAGATCCGCAATGAGGACTGGGGCAGGTCCCGGCCGCACGCGGACTCATTCTGTTAAGGAGCTTTTGTCACGCGGCGCCCCCGCTCTGACGCGCGTCACAGATCAGGCCGCGCGCGCGAGCTTCTGGAGCGGCTGGCTGTGTCGTCATCTGCCGACAGACCTCGCGCCCACCGTATCCGGCGTCGTGGAGCGCGAGGGCACGCTCGTGATTTTCGCGGCCTCGGCGGCCTGGTGTGCGCGGCTGCGTTACGCGCTGAACGACCTCGAGCCGCAGATCCGTGCCGACTTTCCCGCGCTCACCGCGATCAGCGTGCGCGTGCGTCCGTTCGCTTAGATCACATCGTGCGCGTGGCGCGGTGCAACAGCGCACCTCGCACGCGGCTCGGCCGCGCGGCGGCCGACTCAGGCTTCAGCCCCGGGGCGGGTGCTGCAGCGCCGGCCCCTCGATATAGGAGATCGGTGCGTCCGCATAGCGCTCGAACACCACTTCCTCCCACGTCGAGCCGTCCGCGAGCAGCGAGCGCAGGAGCTTGTTGTTGAGCGCGTGCCCGGACTTGTAGCCGCTGAACTCGCCGATGAGGCTGTGACCGAGCAGGTACAGGTCACCGATCGCGTCGAGGATCTTGTGTTTGACGAACTCGTCCTCGTAGCGCAAGCCGTCCTCGTTCAAGACGCGGAAGTCATCGAGCACGATCGCGTTGTCGAGACTCCCGCCGAGCGCGAGGTTCCGCGAGCGCAGCGTCTCGAGGTCCCGCATGAAGCCGAAGGTGCGCGCCCGGCTGACTTCCTTCAGGAACGAGGTGGTGGAGAAATCCATGGACGCGCGTTGCGAGCGGCGCTTGAAGATCGGATGGTTGAACTCGATCTCGAAGTTCACCTTGAAGCCGTCGAAGGGATCGAACTGCGCCCACTTGTCCCCGTCCTCGACGCGCAGCCGCTTCTTCACGCGGATGAAGCGCTTCGGCCGGCGCTGCTCTTCGATGCCCGCCGACTGCAGCAGGAACACGAAGGGCCCCGCGCTGCCGTCCATGATCGGCACTTCCGCGGCGGAGAGCTCCACGACCGCGTTGTCGACGCCGAGTCCCGCGAACGCCGACAGCAGGTGCTCGACCGTCGAGACGCGCGACTCGCCCCGGCCGAGCGTGGTGCCGAGCACGGTATCGCCGACGTTCTCCGCATGCGCGCGGATGTCCACGGGTTCCACCAGGTCGGTGCGCCGGAAGATGATGCCCTCGTCGGGGCCTGCGGGGCGCAAGGTCATCAGGACCTTCTTGCCCGTGTGCAGGCCGACACCGGTGGCGCGAATCGAGTTTTTAAGCGTCCGTTGTCCGACCATGCGTACTGGCGTGTTCCTTTACCGACCGCGCAGCTTGCGCTGCACATCGGGGTCGATGCCGACAGAGAGACCGCCGGTACGCCGGCCCCTCCCCCAAGGCGCCCTCTAAATTAAGGCGCGCTACCGTATCACATCAGTCGGCCTGCCGCCGCAGGAAAGCCGGGATATCGAGCACGTCCTCCGGGTCGGCATCGGTGCGCAGCCCGTCTCCGACCGCCCGTTGGCGCTGCACGGTCGGCTTGTCGAGCGCGGCGTAATCGCTGCTCGAGAGGGGGCGCCGGACCATGCGCATGTGCGGCTCGGCGCGCAGCTCGCGCGGGTCGGCTCGGCCCGCAAACTCGCGCTCGCGGGGTTGAGTGAGGGGCGAGCGCACTGCAGCAGCGGGCCGGCCCAGACCCGTTGCCACGACGGTCACGCGCACCTGGTTGTCGAGCTCCGGATCGATGACCGTGCCGACCACCACGGTGGCGTCGTCCGAGGCGAACTGCTTGACGATCTGACCGACTTCCTGGAATTCGCCGATCGAGAGGTCCATGCCGGCGCTGACGTTCACGAGGATCCCGTGCGCGCCCGCGAGGTTGATGTCCTCGAGGAGCGGCGAGGAGACTGCGGCCTCGGCCGCCGCGCGCGCCCGGCCCTCGCCGCTCGCCGCGCCCGATCCCATCATCGCCATGCCGGTCTCCGCCATCACCGTGCGCACGTCGGCGAAGTCGACGTTGATGAGGCCCGGGCGGGTGATGAGCTCGGCGATGCCCTGGACCGCGCCCTGCAACACCTGGTTCGCCGCCCTGAAGGCGTCGAGGAGCGTGGTCTGCGGACCCAACACGGTCAACAGCTTCTGGTTAGGAATGGTAATCAGCGAGTCGCAGAACTTCGATAGCTCGGCGATGCCGTTGTCGGCCACGCAGGCGCGCTTGTTGCCCTCCATCTCGAACGGTTTGGTCACCACCGCGACCGTGAGAATGCCGAGCTCATGCGCCACCTGAGCGACCACGGGAGCCGCTCCCGTGCCGGTGCCGCCGCCCATGCCGGCGGTGATGAACAGCATGTCGCAGCCCTCGACCAGCTCGACGATGCGGTCGCGGTCCTCCATCGCCGCCTGACGGCCGACTTCCGGGTCGGCGCCCGCCCCCAGCCCCTTGGTGATGTTGCAGCCGATCTGCAGCGCCGTCTTCACCTTGGCGTGCTTCAGGGCCTGCGAATCGGTGTTGACGCACATGAACTCCACGCCGTCGATACCGGCGGTCACCATATGCGCCACGGCGTTGCCGCCGCCCCCACCCACGCCGATCACCTTGATCACGGCGCTCTGGCTGTACGCGTCCATCAGTTCAAACATGGTCGTCGCTCCTTACAGGAATACAAACGGTTGGTTGAGTCGTTCTTGGCTCTGTCGTCGTTGTTGGCTCTGTCAGCTTCAAAAGTTGCCCTGGAACCACGAACGCATGCGCTCGAGCACCGACTTGCCGTTCCCGCCGAAGGAACGCCCGCGATGCACAGGCAGCACGTTGTCGCGCGCGTAGAGCAGCAGCCCCACGCCGGTGGAAAAGATCGGGTTGCGCACCACGTCGGTGAGGCCCCGCACGCTCTGCGGGACGCCGAGACGCACCGGCACGTGGAACACCTCCTCGGCGAGCTCGATCGCGCCTTCCATCTTGGCGCTGCCACCCGTGAGCACGACGCCGGCCGCGATCACTTCCTCCAAGCCGCTGCGCCGCAGCTCCTCGTGCACGAGTCCGAACAGCTCCTCGTAGCGCGGCTCGACGATCTCGGCGAGCGTCTGGCGCGCGAGACGGCGGGCGGGGCGCTCGCCGACGCTCGGCACCTCGATGCTTTCGTCGGGGTTGGCGAGCTGCGACAGCGCGCAGGCGTAGCGGATCTTGATGTCCTCGGCATACTGGGTCGGCGTGCGCATCGAGACCGCGATGTCGTTGGTGACCTGGTCGCCGGCGATCGGGATGACCGCGGTGTGACGGATCGCCCCGCTCGAGAACACCGCGAGGTCCGTGGTGCCGCCGCCGATGTCGACGAGACAGACTCCGAGCTCCTTCTCGTCCTCGGTGAGGACCGCGAAGCTGGACGCGAGCTGCTCGAGCACCACGTCATCCACGTCGAGCCCGCAGCGCTGGATGCACTTCTCGATGTTCTGCGCCGCGGAATCCGCCCCGGTGACGATGTGCACCTTCGCCTCGAGACGCACGCCCGACATGCCGATCGGGTCGCGGATGCCCTCCTGACCGTCGACGATGAACTCCTGCGGCAGCACGTGCAGGATCTTCTGGTCCGCGGGTATCGCGACGGCCTTGGCGGCGTCGATGACGTGCTCGACATCGCCGTGGCTCACCTCCTTGTCGCGCACTCCGACCACGCCGTGGGAGTTGAGGCTCCTCACGTGGGAGCCGGCGATGCCGGCGAACACCGAGTGGATCTCGCAGCCGGCCATGAGCTCGGCCTCCTCCACCGCGCGCTGGATCGACTGCACGGTCGACTCGATGTTGACCACGACGCCTTTCTTCAGGCCGCGCGAGGGCTGTGAGCCGAGGCCCAAGAGCTCGATCGATCCATCGAGCCCCACCTCGCCCACCAGCGCCACCACCTTCGAGGTGCCGATGTCGAGACCGACGATGAGGTTGCGTTCCGCACGCTTAAGCATCGTGACCACCTTCGCGACCGGGCCCGCGCGCGGCGGCGCCGCGCCAGCCGATGGCAAACCCGTTCGTGTAACGCATGTCCACGTAGGCAATGTCGTCGCCGCGCTGCGTGACGAGCTTCAGCGCGGTGCTCATGAATTTCTCGAAGCGCTCGTCCACCTGGCGCCGCCCGAGCCGCACGGTGATGCCGTTGGCCAGATCGAATTCCCAGGCGCCGCGCGCATCGAGGCGCAGCGCCGTGAGCCGCAGCCCCGCCTGCGCCAGTCGCCCCTCGGCGGCGAGATAACGCTGCGCCACCACCGACTCCTTGCCTTCGGGACCCTCGAGCCGTGCGAGCTCGGGCGGAATGTGGTGCGCGTCCGGGTCGAAGAGCTCACCGCGCGTGTTGAGGAGGCCGTGCTCGCCCCAGCGGGCTGCGGCGCTCTGCTCGACGACCAGCACGGCAAGTCCCCGCGGCCAGAATCGCTCGACACTCACCGCCTCCACCCACGGGAGCTTATGGATGGCGCGGCGCACCGCGGCGAGGTCCACCGAGAGCAGGCCCACGCCGTGCAGCGTCCCTTTCACCGCGCGCTCGACGTCGACCGGCGCGACGCGCTGGAAGCGCCCGGTGACCGCGACCGTCTCGATCGGTTGATCGAACGCCCACGACACGGCGCTTGCGAGCGCGGCAACGCCCGCCACCGTGCCGAGCGTGAGTCCCACGGCGCGCCAGTTGGTCGCGGGCGCCTTGAGCGCGCGCTCGGTGGGTCTGCGGCGGTTCCTGGGTCGTCCGAACATGACTTCCTACGCCTTGCCCCGGCTCGGGGCCCTGCGCTTAGCAGCGGCCCTGCGCTTAGCAGCGGCCTTGCGCTTCGCGGAGGCTTTCGCTTTCGCGGGAGCCTTGGCTCTTGCCGGGCCCGCGGGCCGACGGGTGAAGCTGGTCTCGAGCACGCGCCACACGAGCTCATCGAAATCGACGCCGATGGCGCGCGCCGCCATCGGCACCAGGCTGTGGCTCGTCATGCCGGGAATGGTGTTGATCTCGAGCAGCAGGGGGCGCCCGGCCGCGTCCATCATGAAATCCGACCGCCCCCAGCCCGAGGCGCCCGCCGCCTCGAAGGCCGCGAGCGCGAGGCTCGCCAGGTGCGCCTCGGCGCTCGCCGAGAGGCCCGAGGGGCAGAAGTAGCGGGTGTCGTCGCGGAAGTACTTCGCCTCGTAGTCGTAGAACACTCTCGGGGTCTCGATACGGATCGAGGGCAACGCCTGATCCTTGAGGATCGAGACGGTGTACTCCGGGCCCGGAATCCAGGCTTCCGCGAACACCAGAGGCTCCAGTTTCGCGGCCACGGCGTAGGCGGCGGGCAGGTCCGCGGCGCGCTCGACCTTCGACATGCCGACGGAGGAGCCCTGGGTGGCCGGCTTCACGATCAGCGGGAGCTTGAGGCGCTCGAGCGCGTGCTCGAAATCCTCCTCCCCGCGCAGCACCACGAAGTCCGCGCTCGCCACGCCCACGGAAAGCGCGAGGCGCTTGGTGCGCAGCTTGTCCATGCCGATGGCCGAGCCCATGACGCCGCTGCCGGTATACGGGACACCGAGGTACTCGAGCGCGCCCTGCAGCGTCCCGTCTTCGCCCCCCGGTCCATGCAGCGCGATCCACACGCGCGCGAAGCGCCTCAAGGGCAGCTCGTCCAGCGGCCGATCGCGCGGGTCGAAGGGGTGCGCGTCCACGCCGCGGCGCCTCAGGCCCTCCAGCACCGCGTTGCCGGAGAGGAGCGAGATCTCGCGCTCGCTGGAATCGCCCCCGTAGAGCACCGCCACGCGTCCGAACTCGCCCGCTGAGGCGATGCGGCGCTCGGCTCGAGGGTCGTAGATGAGGCGCATGGCTTTACGGCACTCCCACGATCCGCACCTCGGGCGTGAGCTGGACGCCGTGCACGCGCGCGACCGTCTCGCGCACATGGGCGATGAGGCGCTCGAGGTCGGCGGCGCTCGCCTCTCCGTGGTTGATGATGAAGTTGGCGTGCTTCTCGGATACCGAGGCGCCCCCGATGCGAAAGCCCTTGAGGCCGGCCGCCTCGATGAGGCGCGCGGCGTGGTCTCCCGGCGGGTTGGTGAACACCGAGCCGCAGCTCCACTCGCCGATCGGCTGCGAGGCCCGGCGCCGCTCGAGGAGCGCGCGCACCTCGCTCTCGTGCGCCGCGGGACGGCTCTCGAAGCTCAAGCTCGCCTCGAGGAACCATTCATCAGGCACCGGCGCGATGACCTCGCGGTAGCCGACCCGGTACTCGGACGCGGGGCGGGTGCGCGTCGCGCCGCCGCGGTCGATGGTCGTGACGGCGAGCACGTGCCGCCAGGTTTCCCCGCCGAAGGCGCCGGCGTTCATCGCGAGCGCGCCTCCGAGCGTGCCCGGGATGCCCGCGAAGAATTCCGCGGGCCCGAGCCCCCACTTGATGCACTGCCGCGCGATGCGCGCACAGGCGACGCCCGCCTCGGCGCGCACCGTGCTCTCGCCGGTGCGGTCGAGGAGATCGAGCGCGCCGTGCGTGCTCACGACCACGCCCTTCAAGCCGCCGTCGCGCACCAGGAGGTTGCTCCCGAGCCCGATCCAGTGGATGGGCACCGCGGGCGGGAGCGAGCGCAGGAACTCTGCGAGCTCGACGCGATCGCCCGGATTGAAGAAAACCTCGGCCGGGCCCCCGACGTGCCAGGAGGTGTGCCGGCTCAAGGGCTCATCGCGGCGCACCCGCTCGCGGAACTCCGGGGCGATGGCGAGGCTCACCGCGAGCTCCTCGGCGGCAGGAGCGCCGCGAGCGCGCCCGGCAGCGCATGCGCGACGGCGCTGATGTTGCCCGCGCCCATGGCGAGGATGACGTCGCCGTCCGAGATCACGTCCTTGAGCGCCGCGGCGAGCTCCTCGACCTTCTCGACGAACAGCGGCTCGAGCACGCCGCGGCTGCGCACCGCGCGGCAGATGGCGCGGCCGTCGGCGCCGGCGATCGGGGCCTCGCCCGCCGCGTACACCTCGGTCACGGCCAGCGCGTCCGCTCCCGAGAGCACCTTGCCGAAATCGTCGATCAGGTCGCGGGTGCGGGTGTAGCGGTGCGGCTGGAAGGCGAGCAGCACGCGCTGACCCGGGTAGGCCTGGCGCACCGCTTCGAGCGTCACGGCGACCTCGGTCGGGTGGTGCGCGTAGTCATCGACGATCGTCACGCGGCCGATGGCGGTCGGCACGTCGGCGATGTGCTGGAGCCGGCGGTCGATGCCCTGAAAGGTGGCGAGCGCGTTGAGGATCGCCCGGTCGTCGATGCCGAGCTCGGTGGTGACCGCGATCGCGGCGAGCGCGTTCGCGACGTTGTGAGTGCCGGGGAGATTGAGCTGCACGTCGAGCGGCGCGCTGTCCCGTCGCGCCACCTCGAAGCGCGTCTTGAGGCCCGCCGGGCGCAGATTCGTGCCGCGCACGTCAGCGCCCGGCGAGAGGCCGTAGAAGAGGATCGGCCTTCCCACCTCCTGCACGATGCTCGCCGTGTGCGGATCGTCCGCGCACAGCACCGCGAGACCGTAGAACGGCAGGTTGTGCAGGAAGTCGGCGAAGCTCTGCTTGAGGAGCCCGAAATCGCCACCGTGGGTGGAGAGGTGATCGTTGTCGATGTTGGTGACGACCGCGATCAGCGGCTGAAGGTGCGTGAAGGAGGCGTCGCTCTCGTCGGCCTCGGCCACGAGGTAACGCCCGGCGCCGAGCCGCGCGTTGCTCGCGCCGCTCTTCAAGCGTCCGCCGATCACGTAGGTCGGATCCTCGCCGCCCTCGGAGAGGATGCTGGCGATCAGGCTGGTGGTGGTGGTCTTGCCGTGCGTGCCGGCGACCGCGATCGAGTAGCGGAAGCGCATCAGCTCGCCGAGCATCTCGGCGCGCGCCACGACGGGCACGCGTGCCGCGAGCGCCGCCTGCACCTCGGGGTTGTCGCGCGGCACGGCGGCCGAGACGACCACGACGTCGGCGCCGGTGATGTTCGCCGCCGCGTGACCGAAGGCGATCCGCGCTCCGAGTCCCGCGAGCCACTGCGTCACCGCGCTCTCCTTCAGGTCCGAGCCCTGCACGCGGTAGCCGAGATTCAGCAGCACCTCGGCGATCCCGCTCATGCCGCTGCCGCCGATGCCGACGAAGTGGATAGTGTTGATGCGCCGCATGCGGTCGCGCCGGTCGGGCGTGACGCGACGCTCGACCGCCGGCCGCTCGGGGAGGGTCCGCCGCTCGCCTCTCATGCGGCCCTCCGTGCCCACTCGAGGCAGGAGGCGGCGAGCTCGTCCGCGGCGCGGGGCCGCGCGAGCAGCCGCGCCTGCTCGGCCATGGCGAGGAGCTTGCCGCGCCCGGCGGCGAGCCGCTCGAGCTCGGCGGCCAGCCGCTCGGCGGTGAGCTCGCGGTCCGCGATCAGCACCGCAGCTCCCGCGCGCACGAGATACTGAGCGTTGTAGGCCTGGTGGTCGTCGACGCTCGCCGGGTACGGCACGAGGATGGCGCCGACCCCCACCGCGGCGAGCTCCGACACGGTGAGGGCGCCGGCACGGCAGATCACCAGGTCCGCCCACCCATACGCCTCGCTCATGTCCTCGATGAACGGGCGCACGTCGGCCCGCACCCCCGCCTGGGCGTAGCTCCCGCGCCCGGCGTCGATCCAGCGCTCGCCCGCCTGGTGGCGCACGTCGAAGGCGAGCGAGCCGGCGAGGCGCTTGAGCGCGAACGGCACGACCGCATTCAGGCGTGCCGCGCCCTGACTGCCGCCGATCACGAGGGTCCGCACCGGCCCCGCGCGCCCGGCGAAGCGCGCCGCCGGCGGCGGCAGCGCGCTGATATCGGCCCGCACGGGATTGCCGATCACGCGCGAGTGGATGTTGCGTCCGAAGCTGCCCGGGAAGCCCTCGAGCACCTGCCGCGCGAGATGCGCGAGGATGCGGTTGGTGAAGCCGGCGATGGCGTTCTGCTCGTGGATCAGGAGCGGCCGGCGCGTGAGCCAGGCGGCAAGTCCCCCCGGTCCCGTCACGAAGCCCCCGAGACCCACCACGACGACCGGGCGGTAGCGCCACATGACACGCAGCGCCTGGATCAGCGCGAGGGTCAGCCGTATGGGCGCACCGACCCAGGCGAGGATCCCCTTGCCGCGCAGCCCCCCCACCGAGAGCCGCTCGAGCGGGATGCCTTCCGCCGGAATGACCCGCGACTCGAGTCCGCTCGCGGTTCCGAGCCAGATGACCTCGAGCTGCTGCCCGCGCAGCAACCGCGCCAGCGCCAGCGCCGGGAATACATGTCCACCGGTGCCGCCGGCCATGATGAGGACCGGGCCGCTCACGACGCACTCCTCGCAGTGGCCGGGCCGCGCTGCTCGCGCGTGGCCTCGTGATAGACGCGCAGCACGAGCCCCACCCAGGCGAGCGCGACCACGAGGCTCGAGCGGCCGTAGCTCATGAGCGGCAAGGTCAGTCCCTTGGTCGGCAGCACCCCCATGTTGACGCCGATGTTGATGAAGGCCTGGATGCCGACCCAGAGGCCGAAGCCCGCCGCGAGCAGGCTCTGGAACCTCAGGTGCGCATCCGAGGCGAGGCGCGCGATGTGGAAGCTGCGCCAGATGAGGCCGAGGAAGAGCGCGAGCGTGAGCGCCACCCCGGCGAGCCCCAGCTCCTCCGCCAGCACCGCGAACAGGAAATCCGTGTGCGCCTCGGGGAGGTAGAACAGCTTCTGCACGCTGTCGCCGAGCCCGACGCCGAGCCACTGGCCGCGGCCGATGGCGATCAGCGACTGGGTGAGCTGGAAGCCGCTGTTGTAGGGATCCGCCCACGGGTCGAGGAAGGCGGTGAGGCGCCGCAGGCGATAGCTCGAGCTGACCGCCAGCACCGCAAAGCCCGCTCCGGCGAGGGCGGTCGTGGCGATCACGTAGCGAAGGCGCGCACCGGCGAGGAACAGCAGCGCGAAGCCGGTAGCGAAGAGAACCGTCGCCGCGCCGAAGTCGGGCTCCGCGAGCAGCAGCGCGCTCGCGCCGGCGAGCAGCACGAGGGGCTTCCCGAGCCCGGTGAACGATTGGCGGAGCTCCGCCTCGCGCCGGACGGCGTAGCTGGCGAGATAGACCAGGACCAGCATGCGGGAGAGCTCGGAGACCTGGAAGTTGATGTCGGCGAGCCTGAGCCAGCGGCGGCTGCCGTTCACCGCATGACCCAAGCCCGGGATGAGCACCAGGCCGAGCAGCGCGATCGCCAGCGCCAGCAGCGGGCCGCTCGCACGCTCGAGGAGCGGCGTCGGGATCGAGAAGAGCAGCGCCGCGCAGGCGCCACCGATGAGCGTGAGCAGGAGCTGGCGCTCGAGATAGTAGAAGGGCTCGCCCGTCGCCTGGCCCGCGATCGACACCGAGGCGGAGGTCACCATCACGAGCCCGAGCAGCACGATGCCGAGGGTGAGCGCGAGGGTCACGAGGTCGAAGTGCACGCCGCCGGCGCCCCTCCCCGAGCGCGCGAATCCAAGCAGCGAGGGGTGGGCGACCGAGCTCATGCCGCCAGCTCCTGCACCGCTTGCGCGAACACCGCGCCGCGATGGCTGTAGTCGCGGAACATGTCGAGGCTCGCGCACGCCGGCGAGAGCAGCACGGTGTCGCCGGCGCGCGCGGCGTGCGCGGCGGCCCTGACCGCCGCCGGGAGCGTCGCGCAGGTCTCGAGCGGGCACACGCCCGCGAGCGCACGCGCGAGCAGCGGCGCGTCACGCCCGATCAGCACCGCGTGGCGCACCTTGCCGCGAAAGGCCGCGGCAAGCGGCGCGAAGTCCTGGTTCTTGCCCTCCCCGCCCGCGATCATCACGAGCGGTCCCGGGAGCCCCGCGACCGCAGCGAGCGTCGCCCCGACGTTGGTCCCCTTGGAGTCGTCGATGTAGGTGACGCCGGCGACGTCGGCCACCCACTGCGAGCGGTGCGGCAGTCCCGGAAAGGCCGCGAGCTCTTCCAGCATCCCGGGCAGCGGGAGCGAGAGGGCCTCCCCGAGCGCGAGCGCGGCGAGCGCGTTGGCCGCGTTGTGCAGTCCTTTGATCCGAAGCTGCGCGAGGGGCATCAGGGCGGCGCCCGAGCGCGCGAGCCAGGATTCGCGGTCCTTGACCGAGAGCGTGTAATCGGCGCCGCCGGCCCCTCGGAGCGAAAAGGAGAGCGTGCGGGACGCGCGGCGCGGCATGGCGACAGTGAGCGGATCGTCGAGATTGATCACCGCCGTTTCGCAGCGCTCGTAAATGCGCGCCTTGGCGGCGGCGTAGCTCGCGAGCTGGGCGTAGCGGTCGAGATGATCGGGGCTGACGTTGAGCACCGTGGCGGCGCGGCAGGCGAGGCTCTGCGTCGTCTCGAGCTGGAAGCTCGAGAGCTCGAGCACGTAGAGCTCGGTGCCGCCGCCGAGGAGATCGAGCGCGGGCTCCCCGAGGTTGCCCCCGGCGCGCACCCGCACTCCCGCGCGCTGCGCCATACGGGCGAGCAGCGTCGTGACGGTGCTCTTGCCGTTGGTGCCGGTGACGCCGGCGACCGGAGCATCGACCGCGCGCGCAAAGAGCTCGATGTCGCCGATGATGCTTACCCCGCGGCGGCGCGCCTCGACGAAGAACGGGCCCTCGCGCGGGAGCCCGGGCGAGACGACGACGCACGTCGCGCCCGGAAGGAGCGCGGCGTCGAGCGCACCTCCGCGCACCGGGATGTCGGGCCCGAGCGCGCGCAGCGCCCGGAGCTCCGGGGGAGCTGCGCGCGTGTCGGTGACCGCGAGCCGCCAGCCCTGCGCGAGCAGGTAACGGGCGCACGAGAGCCCCGTGATTCCTAAGCCCACGATCACGGCGTACGGTGTGCTGGCGGCGGGCGTGCTCATCTGAGTTTCAGCGTCGCGAGTCCCGCGAGCACCAGCAGCAGCGAGATGATCCAGAAGCGCACGATGACCTTGGGCTCCGCCCAGCCCTTGAGCTCGAAGTGGTGGTGGATCGGCGCCATCCTGAAAATTCGCTTGCCGGTGAGCTTGAAGGAGGCGACCTGGAGGATCACGGAGGCGGTCTCGAGGACGAACACCCCGCTCATCACGAGCACGACCAGCTCCTGGCGGACGATCACCGCCAGCACGCCGATCGCCGCTCCGATCGCGAGCGCCCCGACGTCGCCCATGAACACCTGGGCGGGGTAGGAGTTGAACCACAGGAATCCGAGGCCGGCGCCCGCGAGCGAGGCGCAGAAGATCAGCAGCTCGCCGGCGCCGCGGATGTCCGGAATCTGCAGATAGTGCGCGAACACCGCATTGCCGCTCGCGTAGGCGAAGATGCCGAGCGCCGAGGCCACCAGCGCCGCCGGCATGATCGCCAGCCCGTCGAGCCCGTCGGTGAGATTCACCGCGTTACTCATGCCGACGATCATGAGATAGGCGATCGCAATGTAGCCGAAGGCGGTGAGCGGCGCGTGGAAGGTCTTGAAGAAGGGCAGAAAGAGCGTCGTCTGCGCGGGATCCGTGGCGGTGTAGTAGAGCGTCGCGGCGGTGGCGAGCCCGGCGACCGACTGCCAGAAATATTTCCAGCGCGGCACGAGTCCCTTGGGGTTGCGCACCATGAGCTTCAGGTAATCGTCGTAGAAGCCGATGAGCCCGAACGCGAAGGTGACGCCGAGCACCGTCCACACGAGACGATTGGTGAGCTCCGCCCAGAGCAGCGTGCTGACGAGCGTGGCGACGAGGATCAGCGTGCCGCCCATGGTCGGCGTGCCCGCCTTGAGGAGGTGCGTGGGCGGGCCGTCGTCGCGCACCACCTGTCCGATCTGACCGCGCACCAGGTGCCTGATCAGCGACGGACCGACGAGCAGCGACAGGCCGAGCGCCGAGGCCGTGGCGAGGATCGCCCGGAACGTCAGGTACGCGAACACATGCGCACCCGGGATGCGGCCGGCGAGCTGCTGTGTGATCCAGTAGAGCATTCTAGTGTCCGTCCGTGGCCGGGGCGCCCGTCGCGGCGAGCGCCTCGACCACGCGCTCCAGCCGGTTCATGCGCGAGCCCTTGATGAGGAGCCGCACGTCCGCACCTCCCGGGCCGAGCGCCGCGCCGAGCGCCGCGGTGAGCGCCGTCGCGTCGGCGAACCACTCGCCCCCCGGCCCGAAGCTCTGCACCGCCCGCGCCGCGAGCGCACCGGTCGCGTAGAGCCGCTCGAGGCCGTGCGCGCGCGCGAACTCGCCGACGTCGCGGTGCGCAGCCTCCGCGAACTCCCCGAGCTCCGCCATGTCTCCGAGCACCAGCCACTTGCGCCCGGCGAGCCCCGCGAGCACCTCGATCGCGGCGCGCACCGAGCTCGGGTTGGCGTTGTAGGAATCGTCGATGAGCCAGGCGCCGCTCGCTGCCCGCCTGAACTGCAGGCGCCCCGACACGGCGCGCACCGCGGCAAGTCCGGCCGCGATCTGCTCGAGGCCCACCCCGGCGCTCCCCGCGGCGGCCGCGGCGGCGAGCGCGTTCGCGACGTTGTGCAAGCCGCCGACCGCGAGGTGGATCGCGATGCTCCCGCCGGGCGCATTCAGCCGGAAGCGGGTGCTGAACCCTTCGGCTCCAACCTCGCCGCGCACTTCCGCGGCGCTGTAGTCGGCCGCGGTGCGCACGCCGAAGCTGACCACGCGCGCGGGCGTGAGCGAGCGCCAGAGCGGCGCGAACTCGTCGTCCGCGTTGATGACGGCGGTCGCCCCCTCGGCGAGGCCGGCGACCATCTCGCCCTCGGCGCGCGCCACGCCTTCGAGGCTCCCGAAGCCCTCGAGGTGCTCGGCGCCGGCATTGGTGATGAGGCCAATCGTGGGACGCGCCATGTCGACCAGGGCCGCGACCTCGCCCGGGTGATTGGTGCCCATCTCCACCACCGCAAAGCGGTGCGTGGGCTCGAGGCGCAGCAGCGTCAGCGGCACGCCGATGTGGTTGTTGAGATTGCCGCGCGTGGCGAGACAGCTGCCCGCCTGAGCGAGGATCGAGGCGGTCATTTCCTTCGTGGTGGTCTTGCCGTTGCTGCCGGCGACCCCGATCAGCGGCCCGCGGAAGGCCGCGCGCCAGCGGCTAGCCGCGCGCTCGAGCGCCGCCTGGGTGTCGGGCACGATGACCTGCGGCAACGGCACCGGCTGCCCGGCGTCGACCAGCGCGCCGGCGGCCCCCTTGCCGTGCGCGGCGGCGACGAACTCGTTGCCGTTGAAGCGCGGTCCCTTGAGGGCGACGAACAGCTGCCCGCGCTCGAGCGAGCGCGAGTCGCTCACCACGTCGGTGTAGGGGGCGTCGGCCCCCGAGAGCCGCCCGCCACAGGCGCGCGCGAATTCGATGAGCGTGCGCTTCATGCGGGCCGCCCCGCGAGCTCGGCGACCACCACGGACTGATCGCGGAACGGCCGCCGCTCGGTGCCCACGATCTGGTAGTCCTCGTGCCCCTTGCCGGCGATCAGCACGACGTCGCCGGGGCCGGAACGGGCGAGCGCCAGGTGGATGGCGAGCGCCCGATCGTGCTCGATCACGAGCGGCGCGCGCCTACCCGTGCCTGCAACGATGTCAGCCACGATGCGGCGGGGATCCTCGGTGCGCGGGTTGTCGTCGGTCACGATGATCTCGTCGGCGAGCTCGGCGGCGATCTTTCCCATCAGCGGCCGCTTGCCGGCATCACGGTCGCCGCCGCAGCCGAAGACCAGGCGCAGCGTTGCGCGACAGTGCCGGCGCGCCGCGCGCAGCGCGTTGGCGAGCGCGTCCGGGGTGTGGGCGTAGTCGACGATCGCCAGCGGGCTCTTCCCGCTGCCGCCGAACATCTCCATGCGCCCGCTCGCCGCGCGGCTGCCGGCGAGGGCGCGCGCCGCCTCCTCGGGTGGGATGCTCCACGCGAGGAGTACCGCGAGCACGGTGAGGACGTTGTCGACGTTGAATTCGCCCACGAGGCGCACCGGCAGGCGCAGCGCCCCCCAGCTCGACTCGACCTCGATGTTGAGTCCTGCCGGATCGGGGCTGGCGCGCACGGCGCGCACGAACTGCGCCCCGCGCGGCAGCGCGGCAGCGTGCGCGGCGCGGGTGGTGACGGTGAGCGGCGCGCTCGAGGGCGCCCCCGCGAGGCGCGCGCCGAAGGCGTCATCGACGTTGATGACCCGGTGCGCGAGGCGGGCCCAGCCGAAGAGGCGCGCCTTGGCCGCCCCATAGGCCTCCATGGTGCCGTGATAGTCGAGATGATCGCGGGTGAGGTTGGTGAAGGCGGCGGTGTGAAAGCGCACGGCATCGACCCGTCCCTGGTCGAGCGCGTGCGAGGAGACCTCCATGCTCACGCATTCGGCCCCGAGGGAGCGCAGCTCTCGCAGCTGGCGCTGGATCGACACCGCATCGGAGGTCGTGTGCAGCGTCGGAGTGAGCCGCGCCGGCGGGCCGAAGCCGAGCGTGCCGATGTAGGCCGCCGGCCGCCCGCTCATCGCGAGCGCCTGAGCGAGGAGCCACGCGCAGGTGGTCTTGCCGTTGGTCCCGGTGATGGCGGCGATGGTGAGCTGCTCGGAGGGCGCGCTGAAGAAGCGATCCGCGATGAGGCCGACACGCTCGCTCAGGGACGGCACGGCGGCGACGAAGGTACCGGCCGCAAGCTCCGGCACGGGCTCGCCGTCCGCCGCATCGCGCTCGTAGAGCACGGCGCGCGCGCCGCGCGAGACGGCATCGGCTGCGAACTCGAGCCCGTGATGGGTGCGGCCGCGGCAGGCGAGAAACAGCGCGCCGGGCCTGGCGGTGCGGCTGTCGAGCGTCACATCGCTCACCAGCACGTCGGCGGGCACGGCGGCAAAGCCGGCGGTGAGCTCCGCGAGCGGCCGCGCCGCAGGGCCAGCGTTCGCGCTCGCGCGGCTCACAGCGGCGCCGCCGCGCGCGTGCCGCCGAGGGCGGGGCTCTGCGGCAGCTCCTCGGGAGTGTTGAGATCACCCTGGAAAACACCGGCGCCGCGACCTGTCCGCCCATGTGCAGCCCCGCGCCCGGCTCGTCGATCACCACCACCGCGGCGAGCCGGGGTGCGCTCGCCGGCGCCACGCCGCCGAAGACGGCCATGTAGCGATCGGTCGAGTAGCCGCCGGCGGTCGCTTTCCAGGCGGTCCCGGTCTTGCCCGACACGCGATAGCCCGGAATGGCGGCAAGCTTACCCGTGCCCTCCGCGGCCACGACCGACTCGAGCATGCCGACGAGCTCGCGGCAGGTGCGCTCTTCCAGCGCGCGCTCGCCGGGCGGGGCGGTCTCGAGGCGCAGGAACGAGACGGGCCGGGCGAAGCCGAATGAGCCGATGGTCGCGTAGGCGTGCGCCAGCTGGAGCGGCGTGACCGACAGCCCGTAGCCGTGCGACATGGTGACGATGCCGATGGGACGCCACTGCGAGTAGGCGGGCAGCAGTCCCGCCGACTCGCCCGGGTAGCCGCTCGTGGTGACCTGGCCGAAGCCGAGCCGGGTGAGCGTGCTCCAGAGCTCGAGCGGCGAGAGCGTGAGGGCGATGTGCGCCATGCCGACGTTCGAGCTCTTGGCGAGCACCGTGGCGATGTCGATCGCGCCGTAATTGCGCTCGTCCTCGAAGATCTTCATTCCCACCTTGAAGAAGCCGGGCGAGGTGTCGATGACGCTGCGCTCGTCGTACTTCCCGGAGGCGAGGCCCGCGGCCACGAAGAACGGCTTGATCGAGGAGCCGGGCTCGAAGATGTCCGTGGCGGCCCGGTTGCGGTAGGTCGCGGGGAGGATCTGATCGCGATCGTTCGGGTTGTAGGCCGGCTGGTTCACCATGGCGAGCACCTCGCCGCTGGCGACGTCGAGCACCACCACCGAGCCGGCGCGCGCCCGCTGGTCGCGGATCGCGGCCTTGAGCTCGCGGTATGCGAGGTACTGGATCCTCAAGTCGATCGACAGCACCAGGTCGCGTCCCGGGCGCACCGGGCGGATGCTCTCGACATTCTGAACGATGTGCCCGTGCCGGTCCTGGATGACGCGCTTCGCGCCGTCTTCGCCCGCGAGCCAGTGATCGAAAGCGAGCTCGAGGCCCTCCTGTCCGGCGTCGTCGACGTTCGTGAATCCGAGCAGGTGCCCGGTCACCTCGCCCGCCGGGTAATAGCGGCGATACTCGCGCGAGGTGTACACGCCCGGGATGCCGAGGGCCTTGATCCGCTCGGCTTCCGCGGGCTGGCGATGGCGCGCGAGGTACAGGAACTCGCGATCGAGGCTGCTGGTGACGCGGCGGGTGAGCTCCTGGGCGTCGAGCTTGAGCGCGGCGGCAAGGCGCGGGATCTGGTCGGTGGCGAGCGCCAGCTCGCCCGGATTCACCCATACCGAGTCGACGGGAGTGCTGACCGCGAGCGGCTCGCCGTAGCGATCCGTGATCGTGCCGCGGTGCGCGGCGATGTCCAGCACGCGCGAGAAGCGCGCCGCGCCCTCGCGGGCGAGAAAGCCGTGATCGACGAGCTGCAGATTCACCGCGCGCCAGGCGAGGGTGAGCGCCCCGCCGAAGAGCAGGACGAAGAGCAGGCGCGCCCGCCAGCGGAACGAGCGCGGCACGGGCTCCCGTGGGCTGCGCGGTTTCATGGGCTGATGACCTCGATCTCCTTCGGGGG